>Ga0307997_10000733_pt1 | contig 15121 bp, 2 predicted proteins | sample Davwhametageno36_FD_203165 | JGI IMG/M metagenome (GOLD analysis project Ga0307997, IMG submission 203165) | Marine microbial communities from Davis Island wharf, Antarctic Ocean - #36 | ecosystem: Environmental > Aquatic > Marine > Unclassified | place: Antarctic Ocean: Davis Island wharf... | reverse complement strand
TAAATATGACAACGACAGCAAGTGCAAAATAGACCTGCATGTCTGGACCTAACCTTGATGCAAACACACCACCGACCATGACCATAGTCACCTTCCTGATCACAATTGTCACTTCCCACCAGTACAATTCATGCCGGTAACCAGCAAACAACAGACCGTAACGAAATTGTACTCTTTCTGCATGCAAATCACGACGATTGATGTACATGACCAGCAACGACATTAATGGAAATCCAATGACGTACAACAAAACTTGAGGCAAGCATAACAAAAGTAACATGTCCCAGTGTCTACCGACATAACATGGTTCTTGCAAATCAGCAGCTAACCACAATTTTCCACCAATTCTTTCGCACCCCATCATGCCAAGACCTTGCTTGACAATGGTAGGATAACTCAAGTACAACAGTAAAACCCACGATAAAACCATTCGATCCGAATAATGGATACTTGATTGCACTTTTTTTTTGGTGTGAATGGCGTGGAAACAAGCCAAGATAGCCCAAAACATTCCGCAGGAAAATATGATAGCAATTGGAAGAAAAGCAAAACCAATTTGTTTTTGATAGAATGCTTCTGCTGACGACAAGTACGACAACTCGCAATCAGGTGACAACAATGTTTGGCTGACACTTGAAATGGCTGATTGAACAGCAAAGAATTGTTCAACTTCCTCTGGCCATCGAACTGGGAAGACTGCTGCAAGACTGACGACTTGTAAATAATTTATTAAAATCTTTTTGATAGCTTCGCTCATTTCCACGACACCACCTCCTTGAGAAATGGCCAAATACACCAATCCACCAGCACCAAAAATTGCCAATAAGAAGCCAAGAGCAAGAAGAGCAATGTTTGAACCACGATCTTTTGGACATGCATCACATCGACCTCTTGATGCACCTGGTTGGTACAAGTTCATGCAGCTGTTACACAGACGACATCTTTCTTTTACAACAGATCCATTAGGTAAATTTGCGTCACACATTTCTTGATGCCCCCAATCTTCATTGCATTGTTCAAAGGAGAAGGAATCACTTTGAATGGCAAGATCTGTCCCGTTCATTTCAAACTGACCTTCTAACTTGGGATTGGGGGCGCCCAAACATGCAGCAGCATAAACGCAAGGTTCAAAATATTGTGGTGGTGGTCCTGGCACTCGCCAATAACCGAACATTCCAGGCACGTCGTCCCAGACAACATTGCCCAAGCAACTTGCACCTGCCGGGCACTTCGTACAAGTCCAGTTCCCTGGATCACTGGGATTCAGGACGGTATCTAAATACTCTGAATATTGGCAATTATTTGTTTCCAACCATGGATCACTGGGTAATGACCATTCGGGAGCGTCTTCTCTTCGTACACGCAACAACACCACCACATCTTCCAGCCTATCTTTTGTCTCTATTGAAATTTCAGTTGTCGATGTAATCTTGGTTTCAGTTCTTGCCTCTGTATTTTCAGGGTACCCACGCTCGTTCGACCATTCAACAACATACTTTGTATCTGGTAGCCCCAACGAATCTGTCCATTGAAATGTTATATTGGTCGATGACGATGCAACTCTCGTTGGTTTGGCTGGTGGAGCCTGTGCTCTTGCTTTGACAACCAATGTTCGACTGAAAGGTTCACCCTCGTTCCCAAGTCCATCCACGGCACGGACAGTGACGAGATAAGTGCCAAAGCTCGGGACGACATCTTGGATGATTCCTCCACCTTGTTTGTTGAATCTTCTCCATGCGTACGTTTTCCCACAAGATTCGGCACTGCCTCCAGCGTCTTCTTCGGCTGTGTCCTCGTCAAGCTTGATTTCCCAGTCAATGAAACAAGGAGATAATGCATCCACACAAGTAGCACCAATGTCAATGGATAGAATATCTTCTTCAGGGACCAACGGCGACGTGTCCAAATCTGGTGGCGTCGTGTCTGTCACCCAGACAATTTCTTTTCGCACTGGATTGATGTTACCAACGGTGTCCTTGCCCAACAATGAAAAAATATGCCGACCATCTTTAACTTCTACTTGCACAGTAGCACTAGCGCTACCATCAGCACCAGCACTATTAATGCCACAGTCCTCTACAATTTCAGAGTCCAGTGTGCATGAGATGCTTGCGACACCAGCGACAGCATCCGATGCAGAGACAAACACACTCCCAGAAGTGGTTGCTGTGGAGTTCACAGCAAACTCTTCCGAAGCAATAGTCAACAGTGGAGGGGAGATATCCACCACAAAAGTATGCTCATATAACTGAGATTGTCCCATGGCATCAGTTGCATTGACTTGAATGACATGCGGACCCTCTGCTAAATTATGTTGTGGGATCAGCGTCCCGGTCACTGCTTGCCCAGGCATTCCAAAACACGGACGAAAAATCTCGTCTACTTTACAGGTCACAGCTTGTACAAATGTAGCAACATCAATGGCAGACACTTCAATTTGTAATTCCGTCCCACCCTGAAATCTTGTGATATTGACTGCACCTATCAACGTCACTTCTGGAGGATTGACATCAAGAACAATCGAAACTTTTGTTGATGTCCAATTTGTTTGAACGTTACCTGCTTTGTCTTCACCAGTTATGGCGACTTCAATGGTCTCACCATCTTTTGAATTTATAGGAAGGGCTAAAACAATTTCATTAAATAACTCTGCGGATCTCACTCCCTTTCTAGCTTCAAACATAGACCAATTTTTTCCTGAGCTCATGGTGTACTTCACATTTGTACACTCTGCGTTATTATAATCACCATGATCATTACATTCGATAGAGACAAGAATATTCCTGGAAGTCGAGACTGCTGGAGGTGGAGTTATCCAAGTGACATCCGGTGGATCTAAGTCTACAAAAAATGTATGCGTTCGACCAGTAGCATCAACAACGTTTAAAGGATCTGTCGCTTTGGCAAAGACAGAGTGAAAACCATGGTTCAAGGGCTCTGCTGGGTAGACTTTTGTTTCGTGAAATGCATTGCTCACAACCTCCCATGAATGTAAAGCTGGGATTGAGCTCAGTGCTCCCTTTTCAACCCCGGAATAAATCTTCAAAGAGTGGGGCCCAACTGCAAGTGGGCCAATGACAACGGTAGAGTCTTCCGAGCTCATTTGTTGGAGCACACTACCATCGTCAAGCGTGTAACTCCACGGACAGTCGAGAGGAGCCACTGTAAGAAGAGACCATCTCTGTGCTGATAGAGACAACGGAGCGACAGCAATCTTCATCTCGGAGCAACGCTGACCACTACCAAGCACAACCCACTGAAACCTGCTGGGAGTTGGGTCTATTTTAGTCTTATCCTCTCCCTCGCCTACAGCAGCAGGGGCCACAGCTGCCACCGTGATGATATGTTTGCCAGGTCTCAAGTCACGGAGGTGAAGCAAAGTGTCGGTATGCTTAGATGGAACACCATCGACAATAATTTCATAGACATCAATTGGTGACCCAATCAACTCAAAAGTAGCAAAAGTCGCTAGCGTCTGACTTTGAACAGCTGACCGCACATTTGTCGAAGGTACAGAAGGATCCGACACCAGCGTAATTTCTACTTGCTCGACCGTAGAACCAGTGGAAATATCAATGTTCACATCAACGGCCGCCAAATTATTATCTGAAGACGAAAACTGCTCTGTCAAATTAAATATTGCCCACCCTTGTTTTGTGCTTGCATCGGCAACAAGACTGGATTGAATCACAGGCGGACTAGTGCTCGAAGGTAAAAATTTTGTTGCACTTCCAGTGCTCGCTTCAAACGAGATTAGAAGCTGCTCGTGATGCCACACATCTGGAGATAAAACGGAGAGAGCAACTTCACGCGAGGTGGCACCTGGTACGAAGATATATTCGTTCTGATTTGAAAATTTGTATTCAAAAGAAGCACCAATTTTATTCGAAGCTAGAGACAATGAGGGTGTGTTTGATTTAGTCAGCGCCGGTCCAATAATAGTAGTGTTCGTCGGACTATCATCCAAAACATTCCATGTGACAAACGAAGGATCAGACGTGTAGACTGATGTACCCATAGCATCGACACAAACTACATGGATTGAAAGTTCGTGAGGACCAAACGTTTGAAGCGGCACATGTACAGTTTGATTGACTTCTCCAATATCAACACCATCTAGCTTGGCAAAGAACTTCAAACATGCGACATCAGTGGCACGAACAACGAATGTCTCTTCTTTTGGGTACGTGTAAACAGGTGGCATCACAGTAAACTGAACTTCCACTTTTCCGGCACACACATATTCCCCTCCTGCTTCTTCTCCCTCTACCCAACTACAACCGTAGCAAATAACACCAGCGTTGGCATTTCTACCGCAAGCTGCAGCGTTGGCTGGGCAAGGGGACGGTGAAATGTCACATGAACCTCCTAGTTCGGAGGTCGGAGTCCTTACAAATAAACCAGTTCGACGTGCGTCCGAAGACTGACACAGCGGGTGATGGCTACCAGAACCCAACGTTGCCTTGTAACATAACAAAGAAGATGAAACAGACGTGTTGTATGTGGTTCCTGCTGGTGCCAGTGCTGGCTCCCACGAAATTTGAGGCTTTGCTGCGTCTGCAATGCCAACTTGTGAATCTGAGGTAGGAACGGAAGCAGACGAGCAACATGCTGTTGCTTCAACATTGCCAGCGAAAGAAAATGTTTGAGTATCGGCTTTCGAATGGAGTGTCGGAAGATACAGCGCAGCAGCAGAATCAAACGAGAATGTTGGACCAAAACTCTCATCGTTGTGAAGATCTTTCCAATGACTACTAATGCTGCTTTCGGGGTTCGCATCCTGCACAGAGAGTCCAGTGATCATGACGGACCCTGCTGTGTGCTTCATAGGATAACCAAACAAAATTGAAAACTTCAATGCAGGCTCTGTCAACTCTACAGCTTCACAATGTTTCACCCAGGTTCCACGATTTGCATCAATAAAAGGTGCAGCCCAATCTCCAGGTTCGGGGTCAGCAGCAGCGACATTGGATGATATTTCACTGTCGTCACTCTTTTTAAACATCCACGCAAACAATCTCCCGACGCCATCAAAACCAGACGTGACTCTTCCCCAGGCACAAATTCTGATTTTGGATGTTGCAACTCTCATTTGACCATCCACTTGATATTTGCTGTTCCCTGAGCTTCTAGGAAGAAATTGCAGCTTGTCACCTCTGAAGTTTTCCAAACCGGAAGCAGGGAAACTGGTATCTGTGCCGGAGAGTATCGTTACACCATCTCTTGCTAGAGGAGACGAAGGACATTTGAGACCAGCAGGTGTGTCTACTTTGGGGACGCAAGTCTCAGTAGACAAAGCAACACTCCAAGTGTTATCTGGGCGCTTGCAGATTGAATCTAGAATATTATCTCCATCAACATCTTCACTATACAAAACCACATCAGTTGGTAATTTGCAAAAGGCGTTACCGTAGTTGTCCTCTGAGCACCCTCCACTATCATACTCACGTTTTCCGTAAGCATCTGCACTAAAATGAAACCAGCCGTTATCAATACGAGTCTCAACAACAGCTTTACGCCACACTCTTGATTGAGGGAGCATCCTCCCTCTTTGAAGAAATGTGTTTGTGCCAACAAGAGGATCGACTTGTGCTGTTTGCAGATCAGTATCAAGAAGAATCACTCTGCTTGTGCCGCTTCCATGTACGTCTGCATCATCATGGCCACCAAAAGAACAACCAGCACATTGAAAGAACGGCTGTACGTAATCGTTGTCCACAATGTACTCTGTAGTAAGCCCAGCCAGCCACAGCTTTCCCTTCGTTTGTCGCAAAGGATATGCAAGAACTAGATTAATTCTTTGTATCAAAGTATCCCCTGTCGCATCAACATCAACATGATAATGCATCCATTCGTTTGAACATGAGGTGACATCCATCGCATCGGATGTAGGAACTCCATAAAAAGCTTGCAATCCATGGGAGTATACATCCCAATTGCGACCCCACTTGCCTTCAGTACTGCGGTGGTCGACTTGAGCGTGAATGACTGTGAATTGTGAAGGTGAACTTGTTTTGAAATCCACGGAGCATTTGACCCACACTCCAAATCGAATTGTTGCTTTGGACACGCGAAGATGCAAGTCTTCAGGAGATGCGAAGCTAACTTCACCGTTGATCATGTAATTCGACAAACGCGGAGGAACCGCAAACTCAATGCTGTTCTCTAAGTTCGACGGCCCGCTGCTGATCTTGGTCACTGTCCTACCCACTTCTTCAGCGGAACCCGGTGGTGAGTAATGAAGCAATTTATGCTTGTCCGAAGGCAATGCCCAAAACGCTAAATTAGATAAATCACTCACATCTCTGGTATATGCAACCATGCTTTCCCTCTGACCCATCGGCATGTTACCTCCAAGCATGGCACCATTCAAAAAAATGTCTTCCGTCGGATTGCCTGTGACACGAACTCCGACTGGTTTGTCGGCAGTTAACGAGCAGTCTCTGTTTCCATTCCAAGATGGTTGCGGCCAACGCGATCCGTATCTACGTCCAACGAAATATCCATGTCCATGGTCTCCTTGCAATTGCGACTTGGTAGGAACTTCACACGCGGATGCAAGAACATCAACCTGGTACAAAATGTATTCATCGCTTGCGCACAGATACTTTCTGTACGCATGAGCTCTTTGCCTTTCACACGTCGACGCTACATCACACTGGTTGTTTTCTATGCGTACTCCTGACAGCTTGGCCACGGATGCGTGATCGTCAATCTCCACAATGCCACTTTTCGGTCGATGTGCGCAGCATCTTTCTGCACTTCCTGACTTCCAATCAAGAGTGGAGCCTTTCGTGACCAAGACGGCACCAGCCATGTCTGCCTCGCAGTTAAAAAAAGAAACGTTTTGAAAAGATCCAACGGCGTTGTCCAACACAACACCGCCAGCCTCTCTACCGATATTTTTTTCAAAAATAACATTGATCAGTACTGCAGTACTCCCTCTCTTTGCAGCAAGACCACCACCTGAGCATAACACTCGAGATTTAGATAGTCTTTGCAGTACTGCCCACTTGTCTTCTGCTACTCCTCCACTTGCTGCAGCTGCTGCTTCACTGAATCTTCCGAACGCAATGTCAAACGCCGTGTCTAAGGGTTGAAAGGGTGGAGCGCACGAGGCAGAGCACCGTCGTATCATCACGTTTTTCAGTGTGAATCGAATGCCGACTTCGATCACAACGCCTCTTCTTTGCTGCCCAGCATCGGATGCTGCATCCCAACCACAATCAATGATGCTTGCTATTGTTCCACCACTCGTTTCTTCTGAACCAATCATGGTGAGATCCTGCGTCGCGACGACATTGTTGTAATTGCATTTTTTTGAGGGACTTCCTGTCTTGGTGGTTGAGCAGAAGTAGGTACTCCACCCAACGCTTTGCTCCATCGGTCGACTTTCGCATTGCGTTTTCGTGAAGACGACACAGGTTTTCGTACCTTCGTTCCACGACGCGTAATCGCGAAAATCTGGACTTCCGGTGTCTCCTGCAGCACCTTCGTTCACTCTTCCAACGACGCACTCTGCCCCAGACTTGACGCCACTAATTGTGGTACCATCACTACCACATCGCATGTCAACGTACATCGGTACATCGGAACACAAGGAGCAACCTTGGCCTCCCGAAAATACTCCCGTGCTCAAATGAATCACGTCGCTCGCGAGGGCTACATGAAGCGCGTGTCCAATCGTTTTAAACGGTGCATCTTTAGATGTTCCGAGTTGCTTGGTATCATCAGCAAGATCAGTAGCACCCACAAACCACTGGCCGTCGGAATTGCAGACGACCCCCATGGTTGGATCGTTGCGTGTGGAGCAACTGGTGCTACACTTGTCTGCCAATCGCATCGGCAGTGTCGAAGCAATAATCGAACATGTATCTGGACCCGCAGGAGGAGTGTCTGGCACCCACACTTGGATTGCATCCGTCTTACCACAATGTGCATTGAAGGCAGATTTTCTGCTTCCATCACATGTAGTTTTAATGGCAGTTGGATCTACAAACCATTGTAAAGGAGAACTAGTTTCGCTCAGTGCATTTGTGCAACCACTTGGCATTCGGGTCCAACACGTACCCGCCTCCACGACATTGCAATTCTCTGTTTGTGTCGAGACGACGGAAGTGATTGAAGAATCAACGGGAGACGTCAAGTGTTGGTTGTTGACCAGAATTGCGGTTGTTAGGTATACGGAAATATCAAGTACTGCAATGTCTTGTGAACCCTCAAAATAGCATCCGTCAATAATCATTTGATCTCCCAATTTAATAGATAGACTCGCATGCCAATCCAACCTGTTACACTATAAAATAATTAAAAAAAAAAAAAATAATAAAAAAAAAAGTGAGAAAAAAGTGAGAAACGCGAAGGAGAAAGAAGAAAGAAGGAAAAAATAAAAACGAATACAACAGCTACAGCTAGTGTGCCTTACCTCTGAAGCTGTAGAACGGGTGTTCTGATTATGTAGAAATTTGACATCTTGGATGCTATTGCTTCGACCACCACAAGCCTTGTTCAAGTGCAAGTACGCCGCTGAACCACCCTGTGGTGCCGTCGAAGAAGTCACCGAACCAGACACCCAGTCAAAACAACCATAGTAGGAACGCAACGCTCCACCACTCACTGCCGCTTTCGCACCTGATACAATAACATTATTTAGCACTGTTCTTTTAATTGGGAAAAACACATTTTGTTCGTCTTTTGTAGAGGTGATGCCAATACCACCTCCGTACCCTGCTCTTGGATTCAAAATATTCAGGTTGCTCAGTGTAGGTCCCGAATTTAAAATGAGAACGGCGCCGCCATGATTGTTACCTGAATATGTAGTACCAGTTTTGTCTAACCCCGCATGTCTCAAGTAATTCGTGGATCTACTGTTTCCATGAAAAATAGCTTGACATCCTTGTATCGTGACGTTTGCTAATTTGGTCGCACTCGTTTCGCCGGATAAAAAGGATGCGGCACGTCTTGGCTCGTAGTCTGATGCGGCAGCAGTTGTAAGCCCACAATCAATGGTCGTAGTATCAGCGTTGCCTCCGTCCAAAACAATCTCCTTCCCTTGAAAGTTCAAGTTGTAGTTGCATCGTCGCCCACTTGCACCCCCGTGCCCGTCGTCCAACTGTAGAACAATGTCGTCAATGTACAGCTCGATCCAGGAAGACAAGTGAGGTGCTGTTCGTTGCAATTGAATTTCCACAGCGATGCGACCACCTCGTGGCGAATGCTCTTTCCCAAAAGCGACGTTGGGAGCGACAAAGGTAGTGTCTAAATATTGGAACGAAGAAAAAGTGTTGTCGTCCGGAGCAATGATGTCAATCTTGGCACTTGCTGCGATAGGAAAGTTTTGTTTGGATGCGAATGTCGTAACAGGTGTAACAATGAGTTGAGCGAGTAACATGTCGGGTGGAATGTTTTCGGCAACGACAACAATGTTCATGATTACCGGAGATGCACCTGGCGGCGAATATTCCCAGTTGTTAACACCGTCCGGCTCATCACGCAAACTGACCACCGCTCCGTCGAATCTCGACGTTATATCAGCTCGATTGTATAATATAATTTTGGATACTAGCTTTATTGCACCAAGATCAAATCTTAACCACCAGGAATTACCGCAAGTCGAGTGACAGTAGCCACTGCTCGCTGTTATATCCCCGTTGAAACATTTTTCCACATAATTAGTTGTATATGTTCCACTCATCTCTCCCGCGACAATACTAATTTGTTGGTCGGATCCGTCGAACACTAGCACTTCATAAAGATGCCCGCACGTGTCACTTGTGCCATCTTTCCTGATGTAGATGTAACGTCCAGTAACGGGGAAAGACTCGCGCACCTTTTAGAGATTAGTTGGAAAGAGAGTGGAGAAGGAAGAAAAAAAAGTGTCAACGACAGGGATTCAAAACTTTGATGGGAAAAAAAAAAATATAATAGCTTCAACAAATTCTTTGTTCTTACCTTTGCTTGCACACTCAAACGATATGGCTTCCCCGGCAGCAAGTACAGGAGTTTTTTGGATCGCATCAAGAGAGCGCCACCATGGACTGGCGTGTAGCCCTTGAACTCTTCTGCTGCAGGGAAAGGATAATCGGTATTATAATGAGCTGCCCAATCTTTGTTTGAAACTGAGCACCCTTTGAATGTGTACAGCAAGTCACCAGTAACTTGCCTTCTTGTGGCCATCACTTTTGAACCATATAATAACACAGCTACGTCCTCACAGTTGGAAGATGTCAACGGAAGTTCTGGTCTGAGATTGAAACGCCAAACGCGCAACCCCTCTAATATGAAATCACCAGAACCCTGAAATCTTTCAGCAGTCGAAGTAATCGTGGTGGCTGTACCCGAATAAGGAAGCAATGTCCATCCGTCCTCTACTGGTGAGATCAGTGTTTCTGCTCCCGAGTCTTCAATCATATTGAGTGAACATACTTCTACAGATCTTCCTCCTGAATCAACTGACGGATGATCATATGTTCCGGGAGCAAGTGAAATCTTGTCACCATCTTGCGCTCGATTGATCGCGTGCTGAATTGTAGCCAACGGAACACTTGCATCGTTTCCTCCACGAGTGAAGTCAGCATAAAGAGGTGCACTTGCATTCACGTACCACACCACACTTTCCTCAGTGGTAGCGGTAGCGGCTTGACGGCCATCACTGCAATACATCCCCAGAGTGTTCTGTTTCGGTGCAAAGACCGTCACTTCACTAAACTCTAGCTGAGAAGTTGCTAACGAAGCAAAGTTGGACGCCACCAGAACCACGTACTCGCCGGATACACCCACCCCGCCGTCAACGCACTGCCCAGCGTAGACATGATGGAAGGAATTCACAGAAGTCCTCTCCATTGTTCCACACTTGGTCAGCGAAGAAGCTGCTTGAACTTCACTCCATATCTGCCCAACGTCTGGCCAGGTGTTACCAATGTAGATATCTAATTTTTCAGGGAGACTCGCAACCTCGAGTGTGGAGACAGCAGTGACAAAAGGATTTGTTGCCAACGACGAAAGGTGGACTGCCCACCATGGAGAATTCCCAGCTGAAGTGCTACCCAGATCTGTTCTTGCATTCTGAAACTCTGACAAGTACAATCCATCCACAGAGCTCTCAAACCACTTTTGTACTCCGGAAGTTCGTACAGGTTGCGCCAGAGCTAAATTTCCAGACGAAGAGGAAAACTCAGAAGACAAACTAGAATGGGGCAAGGAGAAGCAATTACCATTATCACCACACGTCGAAGGAGAGCATGTTTCAAAAGACTGACTGGGATCTGCTTCAAATCCAGTGGCAAAGGCTTCATCATTGATTGCATCATTCTCGCCAGCACTACTGTACAAAGAATCCACAACGGTGTTCAGAAGTTTAACGGCGCTGCTTGATGTCGTAGTACCACCACTCCCGACATGAATTGAGTAAACCGAACAAACCCCGGAGATACGAAGGACGTCATTTGCTTGGAACTCTACAAAAGTCGTGGTCTCGTACGGACCTGCGTCGTTAGAAGCGTGCATGTCGCTGACTAACTTTCCTCCTACAAAAATACGACACATTCCACCAACAGGTCGTCCCCAGTGAATTTTCAGCAGTCCGTTGTTGACGTATTCTGCGGGCAGGTCGGTTTCAATATACCCAAGACGATGTTCTTGTCCGACTGTATTTTCTACAATTTCTGTGATGTCACACGAATCCGAGGTCCATACTTGTACAGCATCAAATCCACACCCTGCGCCACTAGTAATTCCAGATCTTATTTCGCTTAGAGTGCACACACGGAAACCGTACTTCTCACATCTTTCGAAGTTCGCAACAAAGGACTCCACAGCACAAATGTTGCCCATATCAGTGTCCATTACTCTTCCACCTGCATTGGTACAACAGCGAGCGGCCCTGTTTTCGTTCCTATTATTCTCACATGTCGCAGCGCTTTCGGATTGGATTCCATTTCCCATAAGCGTCAAACGGCCCAAATACAGCAGCGGTGGCGTCAGAGGTATATACACAAAAGTGCTACGAAAACACATGAAGTCGCCACCGCAACCAGCATCAAGGAGTCCTTGTTCTAACGCTGCTGTATCTGCGGTGATATGAGTGGTGACATCGTTGACAAATAATGGGTGTGGAACATATTTTGCTGTATCAGTGTGTATGCTGGGGTAGTAATATGATGAGTGGCCAATGGGGTAGTAACAGTAGTCCCATTCACTTGTGCCTGAGCCGAGACATCCCGGAATAGGCTCAGTTCCAGCTCGCTGAAAGCACTGGAGACCAGCAGCGCACTGCCAATCGTCGTCACACTCGCCAATGCAAGGAACAAGATTTTTCGCACCACCCTCATTTGACCCACTCAGTGTTGCAGAGGCAACAAAAGCATTTTGACCATCAACTGCTCTCCATCCACGAGAACTCAAGTCCTCCAACGAGTTAATGCTGCGCGCATTCTGACTCCCAAACACCATCAGTTCTACTAGCGGTGGACGTACTGGCCCTCTTGCATGCACATGTCCTTTTGTGTTGTTAGCAAAATTGCAAGAGTCGAAAGAAGCTTTGGAAACAGGACGCAGGTTGATTGTGTAATGCGATGCTATCTGAGGACGATTGTGTTGAAAAATGCAGCTTTGAAAAGACAACGACAACGCTGGACTGCCATCTTCTATCACCACAGCAATGTGATTCTGTTCAAACTTAACGTTTGAGATGATGACGTTCGAAGAAGATCCAGATGTTACACTCAAAGCACCTTTGAGATTGAGAGCTGACGACTCTGCTCGATTTCCATTTAATTTGCCTCCGTTCCAAACCAAAGTACCACTGCCTCCCGCGACCTGCACAGCAGACTCATGACCACCACAATTTTCGACTTGAACATCTTCCAGTGTCAGGTCAGATCCACTCACAAAAATACCACCGCCACCGGCACGCACGGAGTGACAACTTCGAATCAGAACCTTGTTTAAACGTGCAGTAACGCCGTTCGCAATCATCACACCGGCTCCTTCCAAATCTTGATTGTTGGACACGCATCCTTGAATGATGAGACCAGGTCCAAGCACAGCGGATGTTTCTCCACTAGACATCAGAAAACCTCTCCGTGACTCTCCAGCAGAAATTTCTGTGGCTGTTTGTGGCCATTGAAGACCACAATCTATCACAGCAGCTCCGTTGCTCTCTTCTGCCTTTCCGCCTGTAACAGAGCGTATTTGTACATTTTTTCCGAGCAAATCTAAATTGTAATTACATCTTCGATGCTGAGGTTCAGAATGTGGAGTTGGATCACTGGGAGGCATCGCACCATGGGTCTCTTGCCCGCGTCGCGTTCTGCCATACAACTCTACTATGTAATTCTGCGATGTTGATGGAATGGACTTTGTCCATGGTATGGACGAGTCGTGAAACCAATTGTCTGGTAAATTTTTACTCACAGAATGAACGACGCTAGAAATTTCAATTCCCCTTGCATTCATTCCAGACCATGCCATTGAATTACTACCTTTAGATTTCCAAAGAATATCAATGGCAGACAGGGCAGGAGTAGTACTGCCAGCACCACCAAGTGACAATCGTACCCACTCCTTGCTTTCTATTTCTGAAATCGAATCACCCTTTGCATCAACAAAAGTTCTCACGATTAATATCTCGGTGAATTTTTTCTCATTGAAAAAAAATTCTGACATTTTGTACGGCGTATTTTCTGCTTTTTTCATGCATTCGTCCGGATCAGGAAGCCTGCCTTCAGTTTTACCATTGTTGCCCCAATGTGTGTAACAGCTAGCAGCATGTGCGGCAGTGGTGCACACACCACCATCACAAAATGCATTCCTTAAACCAGTGTGTGCGTTGCAATAAAATAGTTTGCAATATTCAACGTCGTGCGGAACTACGTGGCCACCGTTGGTGCCGAACGCAACGAAAGAAGCCGAGGATCCAGAAGTGGTAGTTTCATGCATTGCCTGGGTACCAATGCCACTGGACAGCAATAGTGTCCAACCACCACCATCCAGTTCCATCTCACAATGGTACGGTGACAAGTTTCCACCATACGAACTGGTCTTTAGCTGCGTAGCGTTTGTTTGAAGTGAGTCGCAACTACTATCTCCCTTTCCCACACCTCTTTGTGTGGAGGACGACAAGATTGAGGACACGGAGGGTGGTGCGTACACATCAGGAAATTCAGGAAGATTTGGAAATGCTACTAGAGACACATCGTCAAAGTACACGTTAAAGTCGTTCGTTGTGACCATGTTGAGTTGAATCTTCATCACCCCTCCACCGGTCAACGACGATAGTTCAGTTGCGTCCGAATAAAAAAACAATTCATTTTTTTGCCAACCAAAATCAGGACGGCAGGGGAAAGAGAGCTTCAACGATGTTGCAAACACACCCACACTCCCACACTCGTCGTTGTTGGGTTGCGTTGTTAAAATTTCGGGGGACGTGTACGTTACTTTTACCCAAGAACGAAGACGATACATACGTTCGCTCTTAATTGGTATGGAAGACGAATATTCCAAAACGTCACCGCTAGTCAAAAAAATTGATTGCAAGCCACTCTTTGCAAGTGTTGCTGCATCTCCAGCCGCCGTGAGATGCGGCGGAGTGGATGGATCTCCTGGCCAATTCCATAAATGTTCTGAAAGTAGATTCTGATTGCAAGTGTCACCACCATCAGAGTCATACGTCCCCTCTTCTAATAATATTATGTCATTACTTTCTGCTTGATTTATTGCGTGCTGGATTGTTTTAAATGGTGCTTCTTTTGTGTTGCCGTTGTTGTCGTCACTGCCTGTGGGGCTGACGAAATGCTGTGTTCCTGTGCTCGGTGCTGGAGCGAGTCCTAGCAAGAGGAGAAGAAGGAGGAGGAACCGCATACAGGGTACAAGCTTTGTTGCTTGCTGTTGTGTTTAATATCGGAAATAGGGATGTGTCGGATGGTGTAGTTTTGACAAGTGGTGGTCTAAATGACAATATAAGACACCACCTGCAGATGGTAGTATGGTCATTCTCCCCTTATAGACCTATAATATTTTGAGTGTGTTTCTTATATTTTTTTGACTCCATATTAATTACTAGTGACTAGCATTTTTGAATATTAATTTTATTTTTAGTGCATTTTAGATCGGAAGAGCGTCG
>Ga0307997_10000729_pt1 | contig 15143 bp, 14 predicted proteins | sample Davwhametageno36_FD_203165 | JGI IMG/M metagenome (GOLD analysis project Ga0307997, IMG submission 203165) | Marine microbial communities from Davis Island wharf, Antarctic Ocean - #36 | ecosystem: Environmental > Aquatic > Marine > Unclassified | place: Antarctic Ocean: Davis Island wharf... | reverse complement strand
ATGCAGCACAGCGGTTGTCCGGGCGTAATTAAGAGTCGCTATGCCTTGGAATTGGGCGGGTTATTAGAATCGTGTTACTTAGTGAAATTCAATTCCGCACTGCGGTTTAAGGATCGCAGCAACTAAGACGACTTTTCAGGTAGAAATTTAATAAAATTCCCCTGCGTCACTTTTTGATAAGTAGGCTGTACTGCCCCAAGTGAAGTTTAATACCGCACCGCAGCAATTCAATAGAGGATACCAATGTTGTCGATTGCCGCCGAACGTTTTTACGCTGAAATTTAACTATCCTTGCAATGTAAACAAAGTATTGAGGGGGGTCTTTTGAAGTTTACCTACTCAAATACCACGAAACATAACCCCGCTGCATCGCAGAAAATAATGGTTGTGAAACTTGGAATCATGCTCATTTCACAGATTATGGATATAATCCGAAAGCCTTGACATATATCCCATCTGTGCCAGCCTCCTCGAATACCGACAACGAAGAATGCACATCGATGTATGTCGGATCATGTTCTAGGGAGGAACTTAAATGCGTAAATCCATTAAGCTTGGCATGGGCGCGGTACTGGCTCTGACAGTCAGCTCTGCCGCCGTTATGGCCGACAACATCAAGATCGCGTTCATTGACCCGCTGTCTGGCCCGTTTGCCAGCACCGGCACGAATGGCCTGCACCAGTTTCAATTTGCAGCTGAAAATATGATCAACGCCAACGGCGGTGTTTTGGGTGGCGATTCATTTGAAATCGTAGCTTTTGACAACAAAATTAGCCCGAAAGAGTCGCTTATCCAATTGCAAGTTGCGATTGATCAAGGCATCCGCTTTATCGCACAGGGCAACAGCTCAGGCGTTGCGAACGCTATTACTGAAGCGGTCAACAAGCACAACAAACGTAATCCAGAGAGCCGTGTTCTGTTCTTGAATTACGCTGCGGTTGATCCTGCTTTGACCAACGACAAATGTAACTTCTGGCACTTCCGCTTTGATGCAAACGCTGACATCAAAATGGATGCTTTGACGGATGTTATCGCCGGCAACGACGCTATCAAAAAAGTATATGTGATCGGCCAAGATTATTCGTTTGGTAAAGCTGTAGCAGCCGCGGCTGTAGCAAATTTGACTGCTAAACGTCCTGACATTGAAATTGTTGGCAACGAATTGCACCCAATTGGTAAAGTAAAAGACTTCACTCCTTATTCGCGCAAAATCGTGGCTTCCGGCGCAGATGCTGTGATCACGGGTAACTGGGGGTCTGACATGTTAGGCCTTGGTAAATCAGTGATCGAGAACGGTTATACTGGCCCGATCTACACATATTACGCTGCGGGTTCTGGTATCACAGGTGCATTTGGTGAATCTGGCAAAGGTGTGATCCGACTTGTCGGCGAAGGCCAAGTCAATCCTCCGGCATCTGATGAAGCTGCAGCATATTATAACGCTTTCAAAGCTAAGTATCCTGATGGCAACATTGACCAGCCGCGCATCTCGAACGTGATTGGTATGCTTGCACAAGCAATCACCGCCGCCGGTACTGCGGACGACGTCGTCGCTGTAGCAAATGCGTTAGAAGGTATGGAGTTTGACAGCATGTGGGGCACTAAAGTCTTCATGCGTCCAAACGATCACCAAGCGATCCAAAACGTACACATCTCTGCGCACACCAACGAAGGTGTGACATTTGCATATGATGGTTCGGACTTTGGTGTAGTTGTCGAATCAACTGTCGAAATGGCAGCGATGGACAGCACGTCCACTTGTGAAATGAAACGCCCTTAAGCGTTACATTATCGTCCGCCCTGCAATGCGCAGGGCGGACATCTTATTCACCAAATATATCGCCTAACATCTGGGGAAACTGATGGAACTCATACTGGTCAATCTGATTGACGGGCTTGTGACTGGACTGCTGTTGTTTATGTTGTCCGCCGGTCTAACGCTCATTTTTTCAATGATGGGCGTTTTGAATTTCGCGCATGCCAGCTTTTATATGCTGGGCGCATATTTCGCGTTTCAAATTAGTCTCGCGCTTGGGTTTTGGATGGGTCTTTTGATCGCTCCGATTGTTGTCGGGGTGTTGGGGGCAGGGGTTGAACGTTACGGGTTACGAAGGGTTCATCAATATGGACACGTTCCCGAATTGATTTTCACTTTTGGCTTGGCCCTGCTGATCGAAGAGGTGGTGCAGTTCCTTTGGGGAAAAAACCAGATGGCTTACAACGTTCCTGAGGTTTTGAATTTCACCGCGTTCGCAATTGCAGGGAATTCAATCCCCGCATACAAAATTTTTATGATCTTCATCTCAATCGCAATCTTTATCGGGTTGTTGTACATTTTAACAAAGACACGTGTTGGAATGATTATTCAGGCTGCGCTGAGCTATCCCAAAACGGTTGAGGCTTTGGGGCACAACGTTCCATTGGTCTTTATGGGTGTGTTTGGTGTTGGGACAGCACTTGCAGGTGTGGCGGGCGTTATTGCCGGCCCAGTGCTTGGTACGTTCCCGGGCATGGCCTTCGTTCTTGGCTCCATCGTTTTTGTTACAATCGTTATTGGCGGTCTCGGATCACTATGGGGCGCATTGGTTGCCTCGTTGTTGATCGGTTGGATCACGACATTCGCCAAATCCTATAACATCCTAATGTCTGACATCCTGAATGCCGTCGGAATTGCGACCCCAGAGAACTTGGATGACAATATCTTTCGCGATCTTTGGACCATCACCAGCCCACAGATCGCGGATATTCTGCCCTATATCTTAATGGTGTTAATCTTGATCTTCCGCCCGTATGGCCTGTTGGGGAACCGTGACGCATGAGCACTTTATCAAACACAACCGCTTCACCGTTGCGCGCTGGTTCTATGATACTGCCTGCCGCGCCTTGGATTATCGGCGCGCTGTTACTTTGTGTATTGCCGTGGATATTTAACAATAACTCATCCATCACAATTATGAACCAAATGTGGATCACTGTGATCTTTGCATTGGCTTATAATATGTTGCTAGGTCAGGGTGGCATGCTGTCCTTTGGTCACGCTGTATATATGGGGATGGGCGGCTTCTTCTGTATGCACATCATGAACTACGTTGAGGACTTTGGAGTGGCGTTGCCTTTGCCGTTGTTGCCCCTATTCGGCGGATTGTTTGGCATGGGTTTTGCCATGATAATCGGTGCCTTTTCGACCAGCGGGTCGGGCGTCAGGTTTGCGATGATTTCGCTTGGGGTTGGCGAATTGATCGCAGCCTGTTCTATCATTATTGTGGCGTTCTTTGGTGGTGAAGAAGGTATTTCTGGTGACCGCACATATGGCCTGCCATTCTTCGGTGTCGAATTCCTCAAACAGATCGAAGTGTACTATCTTATTTCATTCTGGCTGTTGCTGTCCGCCTTCTTGATGTACCTTTTCTCACGTACCCCCGTAGGCCGTATGGCCAACGCAGTGCGCGACAATCCTGAACGCGCGCAGTTCTTGGGGTATTCATCACGTTGGGTACGCTTCTATAGTTTCATGGCGTCAGGGTTCTTCTGTGGTATCGCGGGTGCTCTATTCGCCATCAACTACGAAATCCTAACCGAAGAAAACCTAAACGCGTCTTCTTCTGGTGTCATCTTGCTTATCACCTTCTTGGGTGGGGTTGGGTTCTTCTTTGGCCCAATCATCGGCGCGATTGCTTTCACATTGCTACAGACGGTTTTGTCACTCGAGACAGAGTTGTGGGCATTCTATGCGGGTACATTGTTTCTTGCGACAGTGATGTATTTCCCGGGCGGGTTGGCTGGATTGTTGATGATGCACGTTCCCATCTTTAGATTGGGCAATCAAAAGAAACTTATCATGCCTTATCTGAAAACACTGCTTCCGGGTGCTATTGGGGTGTTGGGCGTCGCGGCTTTGGTCGAGATGATCTTTCATTACCGCCACGCGGCCCTTGGGGACAATGAGATGACAATTTTCTGGACGACATTTGACAGCCACGCGATCCTCCCATGGGTGGTTGTGGGCGTTGTCACCGCTCTCGCACTTTACATAACCAAAACAAACGCCCCCGACCTGTACGAAACGTGGGGTGAAGCAAATACACCGTCTGGAGGTGGCAAATGACAGCAGCCCTAGAACTTAGTGGTTTAACCAAAAGCTTTGGAAAGACCGAGATCATCCGCGGGGTTGACCTGTCGATTGGTAAGAATGAACGACATGCTATTATCGGTCCAAATGGTGCTGGTAAATCAACGCTGTTCAACCTGATCACGGGTCGCTTTGCTCAAACAGGTGGGACCGTCAGTCTACACGGTGCGAACCTAGCGGGCAAACAACCCTACGAGATCAATCGCATGGGATTGTCCCGTTCGTTCCAAATAACCAATATCTTCCCGGCGATGACCGTGTTTGAAAACGTGCGCTGTTCGTTGTTGTGGTCGATGGGATATAAGTATTCCTTTTGGAATTTAGTTGCCCGTTCAAAAGCGTTGACTGAAGGGGCCGAAGCGATCCTTGAGCAGATCAACCTTTCAGAACGGCGCAATCTACCCGCAGGTGTCTTGTCATACGCCGAGCAACGTGCGCTTGAGATTGGGATCACCATTGCAGGTGGCGCGGACGTGATCATGCTGGACGAACCAACAGCAGGCATGAGCCACTCAGAAACGGATTACATCGTTGAGCTGATCCGCAAGGTGACAGAAGGCAAAACCCTAATCATGGTCGAACATGACATGGGCGTGGTCTTTGGGTTAGCGGATTACATTTCGGTTCTGGTTTATGGAGAGATCATCGCAACAGGCCGCCCCGAAGAGGTGCGTAGCAACCCGAAGGTACAAGAAGCCTATTTGGGCGAAGTTTTAGAGGCGGAGCACTGATGTTAGAAGTCACAGATCTACACGCCTATTACGGCAAGTCGCACATCCTTCAAGGTGTTAACCTGAACATCCAAGAGGGTGAGATTGTCGCGCTGCTTGGACGTAACGGGGTAGGGCGATCCACCACATGCAAGGCGATCATGGGCGAAGTTGAACCACAAGGTTCGATCAAGTTTCGGGGCGAGGAAATTGCAGGTAAAAAATCCTTCGAGATTGCCAATCTTGGTCTTGGTTATGTGCCGGAGAACCGGGATATCTTCCCGGGGCTGACAACACGCCAAAATCTGATCTTGGGAATAAAGCCAGGCCAAAAAGAAGGTACTGGCCGTTGGACGATCGAAAATATGTTCGACATGTTTTCCAACCTTAAAGAACGCGCTGATGTGGAAGCATCCGTAATGTCGGGCGGTGAACAGCAAATGTTGACCATGTGCCGGACCTTAATGGGTGACCCTGATTTGGTGATGATTGATGAACCAACCGAGGGGCTTTCCCCACAAATGGTGAAGCGCGTCGCCGACGTTTTACAAGAAATTGCGCGACGTGGTGTGTCTACGTTGCTGGTCGAGCAGAAGCTGTCGATTGCGATGGATATTGCCCACCGTGTCTATGTGATGGGCCACGGCAAGGTCGTGTTCGAAGGCACTCCAGATGAATTGCGCAATCGCGAAGACGTGCGCAAAGAATGGCTAGAAGTTTAAATATCTGTCCCAGCTACGGTTGGGACAGTCGCCACTCTAAATCACTTAGTGAATCTTTACCGAAGAACATTTCATTTCCAAGAAACATCGTTGGTAAGCCATAGACTCCACGCGCTACTGCTGCACCTGTTACCTTGGCTAAAGATGATTTTATATCAACGACTTGCATCGCGTTTATGATGTCATCAACGGGAAGGTCGGCCTCGGTTAGCACATGCGCTACAACTTCAAGATCCGACATATCTTTGCCCTGAACCCACATTGCATCAAAGACGACGTCTATATACTTGGTTTCCCACAGTTTTCCCTGTGAAAATACTGCCGCACGCATCACGTTTAACGTGTTGACTGGAAAGTTTGGGTTAAACTGTAATGGAATCTGATATCGCTCCAAAAAACGGGCCATTTCAATGCGCATGTATTCCACTTTTCCTGGAATTCCCGCAAAGGCCATCATTGGAGGCTGATTGTTTGTTGCCTTAAACACACCACCAATAAGGATAGGACAATAGACAACTTCAGCCTCAAAACGCTGTGCAATACCAGCAAGGCACTTGTGCGCAAGATAGGCGTTTGGGCTGCCAAAATCATACATAAATTCAATCTGTTGCATCTCGAAAGTCTCCTAGATTGGAAAGGTCTATTTGTTCAAGGATCGCTGGTTCAACCTATCAAAAAAGGCTAGGCTTGGAGTGTCGCTGCGTCAATTGTACCGTGGGGTCAATTATAAGCTTTGAATTAGCCCATTCGAGGCGTCAAACTTGGGTCAACAAACGGAGCATACAAAATGTCTGATAGCAGCTGGATTGACAGGATAGATCACGCAGGCGGCGTGGTAGAATTGAGCATGAACAACGGCCCTGTCAACACGTTGACGTCGGACGCCTTGTTCGGACTGCGCGATTGCATTGAACAGCTTTCAAATGACCAAACCGTGCGCGCAATTGTCCTCAGTAGCCCGTTTAAGGTGCTATCTGCAGGCCTCAACATAAAAGAAGCGCGCACCTTCGATAGTGCGCAACAGGACGCAATTGTCCGTGGTTTGAACGAAGGTTTTCTTGCGCTTTATGCCTGCCCAAAACCCGTGATCTGCGCGATCAATGGAACCGCAATCGCTGGTGGTTTGTTTTTTGTCTTAACTGCGGATCACCGTATTTCTACGCCAACGGCCAAATTTGGGCTGGCTGAGGTACGCGTTGGTGTCGATTTCCCAATGGGTCCTTTGGAAATTGCTAAGGCAACATTGTCCAAAAATGACGCCCGCCGCCTCATGTTGCGTGGGAAATCTGTTGACGCAGAAACTGCCAAAAATATGGGTATAGTGGACTTGATTGTTGCTGCTGACGATGTGTTGCCACAGGCCCTTAAAGATGCGGCAGAATTCGCCCAAATTCCCGCTAAAGCCTACGCTTCAGTCAAACATCAATTGCGCGGTGATGTCATCGCTAAGATCCACACAGCTCCGCCTTCAATGAACGATTGGTTTACGGACGAAACCAGCCCTGCGATGTCTAAGATGTTGGGCGAATAAGCCATGCACGACCAATCAATGAAACGGATCGGCCAATGGATGCAATCTTATGTTGATGATCGAAAATTAGCGGGCAGTTCGGTCTTGATTAAACAAGATGGCAAGGAGGTGTATTTTCATTCCGTCGGTCTTCGTGACACGGAGTTTGACGACCCTTTTGATCGCGACACGGTGGCACGTATTTATTCTATGACCAAACCCATCACATCCTTTGTTTTGATGATGCTGGTGGAAGAGGGGAAGGTGCATCTTGATGCGCCGCTATCCCAGTTCATTCCAGAATTCGGCAAATGCGAAGCCCTAATATCCAGCGCGACATCTATAGACCAAACTGAAAAATGCGCATGCCCTACACTGCATCAACTGCTAACGCACACATCGGGCCTAAGCTATCCATTTAACCCCGGTCTATTGGCTGCGGCGATGAACGAGATTGATCTGCTATTCAAACCCAATCAGGGATCACTGGCGCAGATGTGTCGTGATCTTGCCAAGCTACCTTTGGCGTTTCAACCTGGATCACGCTGGGAATACTCGGTGGGTATCGACGTTATTGGCCGTGTGATCGAAGTGATAACGGGCAAAACGCTGGCAGATGTTTTTGCACAACGTGTCTTCCAACCTCTCAAAATGACCCAAACGGCCTTTTCGGTGCCCGTTGATGCAACAGACAAATTTGCTGCGCTTTACACGCCGCTTGCCGGCAACGCGATGAATTTGAATTCGGCAAGAACCGGGGAAGACAGCTTACGTTGTGTGGACAGCACCGACAACTCGCCCTTCGTTGCTGCGTCAATGCACTCCGGTGGAGGCGGGCTAGTTGGGACCATTGATGACTATATGCTATTTTGCGAAATGATGCGGCAGGGCGGTTCATCCAACGGCCAACGTCTACTTTCACCGTCAAACACCGCATTTATGATGCGTAACCATCTGTCGAGCGATATTGCGTCAATGGGCCCGCAGAGTTTTGCAGAGCAGCCAATGGTCGGCATGGGGTTTGGGATTGGTGGCGCCGTTGTCCTTGATCCTGCCCGCGCTCGCACTCCGGGATCGGTTGGAGATTTCAGTTGGGGTGGCATGGCCTCCACCTTCTTTTGGATAGATCCAATACATAATCTGTCGGTTGTGTATTTCACCCAACTCACACCATCATCAAGCTACCCTTTGCGCGCCCAACTAAAAGCGCTGGTTCACGGAGCCTTACAATGACTGATAATCCCATTCTTTGGACTCCAAGTGGACAACGCGCGGATGCCTCAACCATGGCGCAGTTTGAACGCTGGTTGGAAACAAACCGCGACCTGAAATTCAAAGACTACAATGCGATGTGGGAGTGGAGCACTTCAGATCTTGGCGGGTTTTGGTCCGCGATCTGGGAGTATTTCGATATTATGCACAGTCAGAGATACGCAAGCATTGTCGAAAATCCTCATGTGGCGACCGCAAAATGGCTAACGGGTGCACATCTGAACTATGCCGAAAATATCCTGCGGCATGCCGCCACTGATCCCAACCGCGACGCAATTGTGGTGCAGTCAGAAACCTTCACGCGCAAGTCACTGAGTTGGCGACAGCTTGAACAACAAGTTGGCAGTGTTGCAGCGTCCCTGCGTGAAATGGGCGTTGTGCAAGGCGATCGTGTTGTTGCGATCCTTCCCAATACTGAAACCGCGTTGATAGCTTTCTTGGCCGCTGCTAGCCTAGGTGCCATCTGGTCGCTTTGTGCGCCTGATATGGGCCATGTCGCAATCTTGGATAGGTTCCAACAAATTGAACCCAAAGTTCTGATTGCCCAAGACGGTTATGTACACGCGGGAAAATCAATTGATCGACGTGATGTCGTTGCCGAGATTGCGAATGGTCTACCGTCAGTGCAGCATCGCGTTTTGATCCCCGTAGCTGGTGCAATGCCAGACGGATGGGTCGCGTGGGACGAGTTGACTGAAGAACGATCAGTGCTTGAATACACCCAAGTTGCTGCCGACCATCCGCTGTGGATCGTCTATTCGTCTGGAACAACTGGAAACCCTAAACCAATTGTGCACGGACATGGTGGCATATTGTTGGAAGCCGCCAAACAGTCTTTGCATCATGATTTGGGACCAAAGGATCGTTTCACATGGCTTACGTCCTCGGGTTGGATCATGTGGAATGCGCAGTGGATGGCGTTGGGGCAGGGTGCAACTGTCGCCTTATTTGATGGCGCACCCCACTATCCAGATATGGACGTTGTCTGGCGTTTTGTTGCAGATGAAAAGCTGACGTTCTTCGGTGCTGGAGCTGCATTTTTCAGTGGGTGCCTTAAAGCCGGTATTGTCCCGAAAGATGAGATCGATTTAGATGCTTTGCGTTCACTTGGGTCTACAGGTTCGCCGCTGTCCTCTGATGCGTATGATTGGATTTATACAAAAGTTAAGGAAGATGTTTGGCTTGCACCTATTTCGGGTGGCACAGATCTTGCTGGTGCATTCGTTCTTGGTCACCCCGCGATGCCTGTTCGCGCAGGAGAGATGCAATGTCGTGCCTTGGGCAACGCCGTTCGCGCCTTTGATGAGACTGGAAGCGATTTGATCGGGCAGGTGGGTGAACTGGTTTGTACACAACCCTTGCCCTCGATGCCTTTGTTCTTTTGGGGTGACACTGACGGCAGCCGTCTGCACGAAAGCTATTTTGACACTTACGACGGCGTGTGGCGTCACGGCGACTGGATCGAGATAAAGCCGAACGGCGCGTCGGTCATCTATGGCCGTTCAGACGCTACGATCAATCGCAAGGGGCTTCGCATGGGGTCAGCCGAAATCTATCAAGCCGTCGAAGGGTTGGATGCGATCCAAGACAGCCTTGTCGTAGATTTAGAGTTTTTAGGCCGCGATAGTTTTATGCCCTTGTTTGTGGTGATGAAAAATGGCGTGGCGTTTGATGACAGCGTCAAGGAACAGATTAACCAAGCAATCAAAACCTCTATTTCTGCCCGCTTTATACCTAACGAAATCGTCGAAATTTCAGGAATCCCACGCACGATGTCCGGTAAAAAGCTTGAAGTACCCGTCAAAAAGCTGCTTTTAGGGGGTGATCCTGCCAAAGTCGTCAATCGCGATTCAATGGCTAATCCTGATAGTTTCGACTTTTTCATCCGTTACGCAAAGGAGCGCAACACATGAGTGCCACTCACCAAACGCTACTTGATCTTCTGGCTTTGGAGCCGTTGGAAGTCGATTTATTCCGTGGCACGGGGCAGGGTGGCGAAACGTCAACACGGATCTTCGGCGGACAGGTGATCGGCCAAGCATTGGCTGCGGCTTACGGCACCGTCCCGGACCGGTTGTGTCATTCTTTACATGCTTACTTTATCCGCCCGGGTGATCCAGAAATTCCGGTTATCTATCAGGTGGACCGCGCCCGTGATGGTGGCAGCTTTACAACCCGCCGTGTGGTCGCCATTCAACACGGCAAACAAATTTTGAACATGTCAGCTAGTTTTCATAATCCTGAAGATGGGTGGGAGCACCACCATCCTATGCCAGACGTTGAAGGCCCAGAGAACATTAAAGATCGCACTGAACTGCGGGCTGAACACGTGGACAAGCTGCCCGAAAAACATCGCGCAGATTTTCTGCGCCCACGCCCGATAGACGTGCGTGAAGTTGCGCCACGTGATTTTCTAACACCAGAACCTGCGGATGATAAAAACCACCTTTGGTTTCGAATGAAAGAGGCCGCGGGTTGCACACCGCAAATGCAGCACTGTTTGTTGGCTTATGCGTCGGACATGAATTTGTTGGGATCATCGCTGCGCCCGCACGGTCTAACGTGGTTCAAAGGTGAGGTTATGTCGGCCAGCCTAGATCATGCGATGTGGTTCCATGGTATTCCACAATTCCAAGATTGGCATCTTTACACGATGGACAGTCCTTGGGCTGGTGGTGGTCGCGGGTTTAATCGCGGCGCGATCTATGACCGCGCCGGAGCGTTGATTGCATCGACAGCTCAGGAAGGCCTTGTGCGTCCCATCAAGCCCAAAAGCTGACTAGCCGAAGACGTAAAAGCACAGCTTGTTGTTGTCTGCATCACGGACATAAGCACCGTAGAATCTGTCTTCAATGCGTTGACCTGGGCCCCCGTCGTCTTTGGCACCTAGCGCGATTGCTTTGTCATACAAAACACTAACTTCGTCTTTTGTCTCAGCAGGAAAAGCAATCATTACGCCGTTGCCTGACGATGCAGCCGCTTTGTCATAAGGTTCGCAAAGCGCAAGCATTGGTTCACCGCGTTTGGCACCAATAAACGCGATACGCCCTGAATCGATAATCACCTTGGCGCCTTTGTCAGCAAACAAGCCGCAGTAAAATTCCTTGGCAGTCTCCATAATGGAGACACCAATTGTCACATAACCAATCATATTTTCGTTCCTTAAAGTTAAGCGTCAAAGCCGCCGTATTTGCGATTAAGTTTACGCATGCCACCAATCCAGCGGTCATAGTTTTCTGTTTTGGCTTTCATATAGCCAATGACTTCTTTGTGGGGCAGGACAAGGAACGTCTCGTCACGGATCGTTTGCACACACGCCTCCGCAACAACATCGGGCTCCATCATACCGTCAATCGCAGCGACATGATCTTCATGCCCACGTGTCATTTCGGTCCGTACGGCTTGTGGGCAAAGAACTGACACTTTGATCCCTTGATCGCCATAGGTCATAGCCATCCATTCAGCCAGACCAACGGCCGCGTGTTTCGTCACGCCGTAAGGGGCAGAGCCGACTTGATTTAGCAGTCCAGCAGCCGAAGACGTGTTCAACAAGTATCCACCACCACGGGCTGCCATCATTGGCACCAAATGGCGAGCAGCCCAAACATGGCTCATCACGTTGATGTCCCATATGCGCTGCCATTCATCGTTTGGCACCTCGACACCGCCTGCAACCGAAATACCCGCATTTGAGCAGAACAGATCAATGGGGCCAACTTCAGCTTCTACACGGTCGATCATCGACTTAATTTGCGCTTCGTCAGCGACATCAACTTTGATCGCTATACTGTTGATTTGTTTTGAAGTTTCCTGCGCGCCTACTTCATCGCGGTCAACGCAAATCACAGCCTTGGCACCTTCAGCCGCGTAACGAATGCACATCGCACGTCCAATACCGCTAGCAGCACCTGTCACTACGATAATTTTGTCTTTAAGTTCCATATTTTACGCCCACATGCTTGAACCACCACAGACGGTCAACGCCTGTCCGGTCATGTATTTGCTGGCATCCGAGCCCAGAAAAACCGCGAGACCCGCGAAATCATCAGGTTCACCTAAACGGCGCAACGGAATGTGTTTGGAGTACTTCTCCTCAACACCAGGTTTGTCCCACAATTCGCGGGCAAAGTCTGTTTTGACCAAGCCTGGGCAGATGGCGTTAAACCGGATACCTTGTGGTCCCATTTCCATCGCTAAATTGCGCACCAAGCCAATCAATGCCAGCTTGGACATACCGTAGGTGCCAAGGCTGTCTGACGCCTTAAATGCCCCGATAGACGACGTGAACATCATCGACCCATTGCCCTTGGCCGCCATGTCCGGTGCTACCATTTTGGCAAGCCACAGATTGGACTGCACATTGGCGTTCATTGTCCGCTCGTATGCCTCATCCGAGATCTCGGCGATGGGGCCGAAGTACGGGTTCACGCCCGCATTGCCAACCACGATATCTATCGGGCCAGCGATCTCATGGGTCTTGTCCACCAGCTCTTGCAACCGCTCTTTGTGCACAATGTTGGAAGCGGCGCCATAAGCGCGTTTTGCGCCCACAGCCTCGTTTATCGCATCCGCCGCTGCATCCAAGTCACCTTGGTTGCGTGATGAAATCACCACCTTCGCGCCGTGCTGGGCCAGCCCCTTGGCCATCTCAAGCCCCATGCCCTTGGAGGCGCCAGTTAACAGTGCAACCTTGCCCGTTAGGTCAAACATGCTCATCCCATGAACCCCGCAGAACCCCTTGCTTTGGATTCTTTTTTAGCGGCAGATTGACGTGAATTGCTGTCTTTATATGTCTGGACTTCATTGCGTGCGATAACATGGTGATGCACTTCATCAGGGCCATCAGCATAGCGCAACGTGCGTTGCTGGGCGTACATGTTGGACAGAGGTGACCACTGGCTGATGCCTGTCGCACCGTGCACCTGCATCGCTTGGTCGATGATGTCACAAACTTGCTCTGGCACTTTTGCTTTGATCATCGACACCCAAATGCGGGCCTCTTTGTTGCCCAGAACGTCCATTGCTTTGGCGGCTTTCAGAACCAACAGACGCATAGATTCAATCTCGATCTTCGCACGTGAAATCGTTTCCATGTTTTTGCCTAAATCGACGATCTTCTTACCAAAGGCGACACGGCTCAGACCACGATCAATCATCAAGTCTAGTGCCTTTTCGGCTTGGCCAATGGAACGCATACAGTGGTGAATACGACCTGGTCCAAGACGGACCTGGCTAATTTCAAACCCACGGCCTTCACCCCAAAGAATGTTTTCCTCAGGCACCCGCACGTTATCAAATTTGATGTGCATGTGGCCGTGTGGCGCATCATCGTGGCCAAAGACGTGCATCGGGCCAAGGATTTCAACACCGGGGTTATCCATCGGCACAAGGATTTGAGATTGCTGGCGGAAAGCTTCTGCATCGGGAGACGTTTTAACCATAACGATCATAATCTTACAGCGCGGATCACCAGCACCGGAGATATAATATTTCTCGCCGTTCAACACCCATTCACCGTTTTCAAGTACAGCCGTCATGCCAATGTTCTTGGCATCCGAGGACGCGCGATCGGGTTCTGTCATCGCAAACGCAGAACGAATTTTACCAGCCAAGAGCGGCTTCAACCATTCGTCCTTTTGCGCCTGCGTGCCAATGCGTTCCAGTACTTCCATGTTGCCGGTATCAGGGGCAGAGCAGTTCAGCGTTTCAGAGGCGAGGGGATTCTTGCCCAGTTCCGCAGCGATGTAGGCGTAGTCCAAATTGGACAGACCTTCACCCGTTTCCGCATTTGGTAAAAAGAAGTTCCAAAGACCGGCATCACGTGCCTTTTGCTTCACAGTTTCTAGCAATTCCAACTGGCCTTCGCCGTACGACCAGCGGTTTGCGCGGCCTTCACCAAGACGATAAAACTCTTCGGTGATCGGATCTACGTTCTCGCGGATGTGCTTAGTAACTGCGTTCAGCAGCGGCTTGTTCTTCTCAGACATTTCCAGATTGTTCATCTCGAATGGTGTTTGTGTATTAGACATCTTTAGCTCTCTTCTATTTATTGACCCAATTGGGTTTGCGTTTCTCAACAAAGGCTTGAACGCCTTCTTTAAAGTCTTCTGTTTTTGCAAGGTCAGCAATGACCTCGCGGGAATGGGCAATGCTTGCTTGCATCCCGTCACCCTTCATCATTTCGTTTAACACGCGTTTTGTCGCCTTAACGGCTGACGGCGAAACGTTACAAAGCTCTTCGGCCTTAGCCATCGCAGCGTCCATCAGTTGATCATGTGGTACAACGGCATTCACGCACCCCATTTTCAACGCTTCAGCCGCCATGATGGTGCGGCCTGTGAACATCATTTCTTGCGCGGCAAGGCGCCCGATATAGCGCGACAACCGCTGCACGCCGGAGGCGGCTGCAAAGAATCCCACTTTGACTTCGGGCAGGGCAAACTTGGCATTTTCAGAAGCAATTAGAATATCACAGCTAAGGGCCGTCTCAAATCCACCACCCATCGCAAAACCATTTACGGCTGCAACGATTGGCTTCTCAAGATCATAGCGTGATGACAATCCCGCAAAACCGCTGTCAGGCATTGGCTTTAGATTGCCGCCAGTCGCCGTGGCTTTTAGATCATTACCCGCCGAAAACGCTTTGTCGCCAGCACCGGTTAGCACTGCGACCCACAGGTCTTGATCCGCAGCAAAGGCATCCCAACACTGTGACATCTCGTTGTGCATATTAACGTGAACCGCGTTGTAGACATCAGGCCGGTTCATCGTGACGACAAGGATGTGACCCTTCTTTTCGG
>Ga0307997_10000727_pt1 | contig 15149 bp, 13 predicted proteins | sample Davwhametageno36_FD_203165 | JGI IMG/M metagenome (GOLD analysis project Ga0307997, IMG submission 203165) | Marine microbial communities from Davis Island wharf, Antarctic Ocean - #36 | ecosystem: Environmental > Aquatic > Marine > Unclassified | place: Antarctic Ocean: Davis Island wharf... | reverse complement strand
AAGGACTCGCAACGCTTCCAGCATCCAATAAACTGACCGCTGGAGTTGTTGATATATTCTGTAGGGTGTCCAAATTTAATCTCCTAACCAAAATGATTATGGCCAACTAAAATAATAACCTTTCTCAGTGCATAAGTGGTGACAGTTAACCAAAATTAAACATTAAGTACTCAGTCTGACGGTATAAGATATAATTTTAATTTAGGAAAAACTAAAATTCTAACTCAACCAGTGCGTGATAACTTTTAAAGCCGGCCTAAATAAAGGTTCTTTGCTTGTTTAAAATTAAGACCCAGCCTATTGATGTTCAACCACAAATTTCCTTTATAAGGGAAATATGACCATTTGATATTTCTAAATCGACAAAAGTTGGTATTTATGTCATTGGTCTGATTTAAATTTTTCAAATAATTCTCTGTATCACTTTTTTCATAATCATATAGCTTTCCAATAGCGGTAAACATAGTCGCGTGAAATATCTTTAACGACTAAATTGGTAAACCCCTGCTTATTAAAAAATGGAACTGCATCAACTTGTGCTTTGACCAGTAAGCCACTCATATTCATTTTAGCGGCAACTAATTCAGCGTCACTGACCAACTGCGTGGCTACTCCTAGACGGTGGTACATTGGATCAACATATAAACCGTGAAATAGCAAAGCTCGTTTAGCATCGGGAAGTCCCATTACATCAGTTTCTTCCAACGCCGCTAAACCTACTATGCCAAAATTTTCTAATTCTGCAATTAGCCATTGCATCTGTATCAAATCGTTCTCTTGGTAACGATAAAGTGGCCAACTAATTCGTTTTACTCGTTCTGGCAATTGCCAGGTATATATCGCAGCCTTTATAATTTCATTAATTCGGTCAAGATCAAACAAATTTAGCTTTCTTTGTATTACCCTAATGGGTAGTTTCAAATTCATAGTCTTAATTTAACCAGTACAGCTGTGAAGGTTTAGTCATTTGATATTCTTAATATGATTAGATTTTTCTCAAACCAAGGTCAATTTTATAACACAAACGGCTAAAATGCGTCCTTAACCCTATTGGCTTTTAAGTTACAGCGCATTTTTTTGGATTCTGCTTCAATGTTGGGTGATGAAGTGGTTTTTCCATTAAAAATGCACAAAAACAATTATTAGTTTACGTCAGATTCATTATTATGGCTCTAAATGGTATCAAATTAGGTTGTTTTCGTGGCGTGTCGTGACACAAAGTGATTCGCCATGTACTTAGCGACACAATATTCACTTTAAAAGAGGGTGTATTACAATAGTAAGTGTGAAGTTGAATAGATAAGTTGCCCTAGCCAACGATATACTCAGGTTTAAATTTAAAAGGTTAGATCACTGGTTCTGGATTTTATTAGGGACATTAATATAGAGGTGTAAAATGTTTTGGCGTTGTTTATTGCTAATAAGCCTTATCGGGTTGAGTGTTGGTCAAACCCTTTTTGCTGCAAAAGTAACAGTTCCAATTATAGATCAGTTAAAAGAAATTGATGCTAATGTTTTGTTGGTGCGACATGCGCTTGCGCCCGGCTTTGGAGATCCCTATAACTTCGTCATTGATCAATGCGCCACACAGCGTAATCTAGACAACGTCGGACGAGGGCAAGCAACACTGTTAGGTCATCGTCTAAGGCAATCAGGATTAGTCTTTGTTAAGGTTTACTCTAGTTACTGGTGTCGCTGTATTGACACAGCTGAGCTGTTAAATCTGGGCGCTATAGAAACTTTTTTGGGACTTAACTCGTTCTTTCAGAATCATGCCGATCGTGATGAAACATTAAAACTGTTGCGAAAAATGTTAAAGCACCTTGACAAAAAAAAATTGACTTTAATGGTTACTCATCAAGTCGTTATTCAAGCCATCACTGGTATCAGCATAGCTTCTGGAGGTGTAGTTGCTTATAATTCGGGGACTAATGAATCTGTTCGAATTAAATTCGAATGATCCATTTATATTTAAAAGCCATTATAAGCCAGACTTAAAGTTAGGCTTTATTATTGGCTTTTTTGCTTATCATGGTTATTTTAATGGTCATTATAATTGAGGGATTGCTCAAAGTTAAAACAATCCCTCGATTTAATTTGCTACTAGATGCCTAATAAATCTTTAGCTTCGCCCAAGGCCGTAACTGATCCAGAGTGATCACCCGATTTATGCAATTTTTCACCTTTAGTGCGCAACGCTTTAACCTTGCCCATGTCTGTTGAACTTAAAGACGAACTACCGATTGCGGAATCAATCTGTTTCATATCCATTGGACAGCTCCCAGCTAAGACCGTACCTGTATTTAAAGCCGCAAATAGTACTAGTGTGCTAATGATTGTTTTTTTCATGATTAGATCCTGTATATACTAATTAAAATGTAAGCTAATAAAATAGTAGTTCCAACTTTTTTTATGTATAAAAAGAAGAACACTCAGTTTATACGAAGCTATTTTAATATGGGTTCACATTTAAATTAAAAGCGTAAGAATGATAGTTTAAAGTACGGTTTGTATTAAACCTACAGTGATCTTTACTGACAACAAAATCAGTGATTGGCCACAGAGTAGTCGCTGAGCTATGTTTCGTGAATTGATATTGGTCTATAGGTCTTTTATACTTTTATACCGATGCTTAATAACTCAGTATAGGGTTACAGCTCAATTAAATTGTTATTGTTAAAGCGGATCAATTTATTGTGTCTTCAGGCTCAATCTTGTCCTGTTTTATTCTGTTATCCACAATGAACACTGACGGCCATTAGTATGATGATATTCATACTGCCTCTGTGTTATTGCTGAAGACTTACTTTTATATTTAAGAGACACCTAAAGAGTATTAACGAATGAGTATTAAAAATGCCTTCTACGCCCAATCGGGTGGCGTTACTTCTGTCATCAATGCATCTGCTTGTGGCGTTATCGAAACTTGTCGTCAGAATAGTGACCAGATTGGCATTGTTTATGCTGGGCGCAACGGGATCGTCGGTGCGCTGACAGAATCGTTAGTCGATACATCGCTTGAATCAGACGCTGACATTGCTGCGCTCAAGAAAACGCCTTCAGGAGCCTTTGGTTCTTGCCGCTTTAAAATGAAAAGTCTTGAACAAAATAAGCGTGAATACGAACGACTTATTGCCGTTTTCAAAGCTCATAACATCGGTTACTTTTTTTATAACGGTGGCGGTGACTCGGCCGATACTTGTTATAAAGTATCGCAGTTATCTGAAAAAATGGGTTATCCCGTTCAAGCCATTCACATCCCTAAAACAGTCGATAACGATTTACCTATTACCGATAATTGTCCAGGCTTTGGCTCGGTTGCAAAGTACATTGCAGTATCTGCCCTGGAAGCCTCATTTGATGTTAATTCAATGGCTAAAACATCAACCAAAGTTTTTGTGTTGGAAGTCATGGGCCGAAACGCTGGCTGGATAGCCGCCGCGGGTGGTTTGATCGAAGACTATAACGTGCCTGTTTTGTTGCTACTACCCGAAATTGATTTTGATCAAAATAAATTTCTGGCCGCCGTTAGAGACAAGGTAGAGACCTATGGTTATTGCACCGTTGTTGTTTCAGAAGGAGCTCACTATTCTGACGGTACATTTCTTGCGGAGCAGGGCACACGAGACTCTTTTGGACACGCTCAATTGGGTGGTGCAGCACCAGTGGTTGCCAACATGATTAAAGAGGCTCATGGCTATAAATTTCACTGGGCAGTTGCCGATTACCTACAGCGTGCTGCGCGCCATCTTGCTTCAGCGAGTGATGTTGAACAGGCATATGCACTTGGAAAAGCGGGCGTTGAGTTGGCGCTTGAAGGTAAAAATGCCATTATGCCTACTATTAGGCGCTTATCTGATAAACCCTATCGATGGGAAATAGGGAGTGCTAATTTGGCTGACGTTGCAAACGTAGAAAAAATGATGCCGCTTGATTTCATATCAGCTGATGGCTTTGGTATTACTGACAAGTGTCGTGATTATTTATACCCATTGATTCAGGGTGAATCCTACCCAGATTATGATGACCGAGGTATGCCTAAATATGTTGTCATGAAGAATATTTTAGTTCAGAAAAAGCTGGAGAATTTTGAGGTTTAGTTAGACTGACTATGTGTTTTCATTAATTTTATAGCCGCTTGAGCGTGCAAGAATTGTTAGTAATAATAGTCAACAGCGAATAAGAAAGTCTATTCGAAATAAGGTCTTGAGAAGTAACGTTAATCGCTAGGACCTTATTCTCTCAAGTAGCTAAAACTCATACCCTGTAGATATTTTTAAAAAATATGCAAACCTAATAAGTTATATTAAAAAAATCAAAAGAGGAGAAAAAAATGACGATAAAAAAATCAGCGTCATCAGTCATGCCCAGAATGCGGGGTATTGGTGTACCTGTAAATGATTATTATGTAGAGAATTTTGTTGATATACCTGAGTTTCGATACAACAAAGTTCCGCTCGAAAAGGTGACTAAAAGTAAAGATGGCTTTTATTTGCAACTAGACGACAAGGATCACCAAGAATACTTTATTTCCAGGGAAAACGTTTCAGCACCAACCTCTGGCGGGAACACTAGTAATGCCTTTTTGGGTTTAGTGGCACTTTATAGTGCGATGCAAATTGATGTCCAATTCAAGATTATTTTACCTGATGATCGTTCCTCTATTGCCCAACAGGAAATTGATAATCACGTATTCAACGATGTCAATGTAGTTCAGGTTCATACACATATATGGGGCCCCCGCGAGTGTTATAATGGAAACGCCTATGGCCGAACTTACCTATTGGTATCTCCTCATCCGCCTATTGATAGTTTAGATGATGAAATCAGAACACGGTTTCGCCGCGCTGATAACATTCCAATCATTACACCCGGTTACCTTAATAGCTACTTAGGTCCTCAAATAATAATACCTACGGGCATCGGGTTTGATAGCATTATGCCGCGGATCGGCAACAACGATATTATTGTTTGTTTGAATGACGATGAATTAATTGAGAAATTTGGAACACCGATTTTCCCTGATGAAATGTCGAATGAAGTGCTGTTAAATATTACACAGCGTTTTACTAAAAATCATAATCCACATATGGAACCAAGCATGACATTTGCATTGGGTTTTTCAAATGGCGGTTCGTTGACTTGCTATCAATATCAAAATGAACAATACCTGATTCATTTGCCATTAGATGTTGAGGATTCGAGAAAAGTCGCTGAAGAATTTGATGACCCATTAGTTGAACCATCATTGAATGGAAAGCATGCTGTCGGTCGTGGTGACGCTCGAATTACAGGTCACTTGTTCTATCCGTATTTTGTTGAGGTAATGAAAGATGGTTTGTCTGCTGCCATGGCTGCATCCGAACTTGGTGCGGCTCTCTCGGCCTTGATGCATCACTCTAAAAAATCAAATATCACTACTTTTGATCAAGATGCGTTAAACAAATTAGTGGTTCGCTGTATTGATAAAGTTATTGAAAATAGATCGAGAGCAGACAATTTAACTTAACCTAATGAGCGAGATTTAAGGAAAAATAGAAAACTGTTACTTCGGAGAGTCGTTATGTCACTCTCGAGTATGAACCTGAGTTATATTAAACTTCGTAATGTTAGCTAAATTAGCTGCATTTCAAGCTTCCTAGACATATGCCAGCCGTCTTTATTAATCGAAACAGTCTAGGTGAGTTACTCTTAATCCATTTTATCTTGAATGTCAGTTGAAGGATCGATAACGAATTATCGTTTCAATACTGACAGGTTTGACTTTTGAATTAGAGTGTAAATTTAAGCTGTAATGTGTTCCGCTAATCGCAACATATTGCAGGTATAACCATATTCGTTGTCATACCAAGATACCAACTTAACAAACGTGTCATCTAGAGCAATACCGGCGCTGGCATCAAAGATTGAGGATGCGCTGATGCCGCGAAAATCTGAAGAGACTACTTTGTCTTCGGTATACTGCAATGTACCTTTCATTGATCCTTCAGAAGCTTCTTTAACAGCTCTACAAATATCCTCATAAGATGCAGGCTTAGTTAACTCACACGTTAAGTCAACCACGGAAACATCAACAGAGGGTATACGAAAAGCCATACCTGTTAGTTTGCCATTAAGCTCGGGTAAAACTACGCCGACCGCTTTTGCTGCTCCTGTGGAGGACGGAATAATATTTTCGAATACAGAACGACCACCACGCCAGTCTTTGTTTGATGGACTATCAACCGTCTTTTGGGATGCTGTTACAGCGTGAACTGTGGTCATCAAGCCACGTTTAAGTCCCCAATTGTCGTTGATGACTTTAGCAATAGGTGCCAAACAGTTAGTGGTACACGATGCAGCAGAAACTATACTTTGACCCGAGTATTTTTGATGGTTTACGCCATAAACAAACATTGGTGTATTGTCACTTGGGGGAGCCGACTGAACGACTTTTTTAGCGCCTGCAGCAATATGCCCCAGACAACTTTTTTGGGAAAGGAAAAAACCAGTGCAATCTAGCACTACATCAACTCCAATATCACCCCACTTTAATTCTTCTGGGGTACGTTCGGCAGATAGACGTATGCGTTTGCCATCAATTATAAAATGATTACCATCAAGCGTAATGTCACTCTCAAAACGTCCGTGTGCGGTATCATAACGCAACATATAAGCAAGATAGTCGTTATCGAGTAGATCGTTAATGGCTACAACCTCTAGTTGAGGGAAGTCTTTTTTTATGGCGCGAAAAACCATGCGACCGATACGTCCAAACCCATTGATACCGACCTTAATTGTAATTGTCATATGTTTCTCCTTAAGCATTTTTTAAAATTCTGATATGTCTCAGATATACTGATTCGATAGAAGTCGTGCTTAAATAATCAATTGGCCTCCGTTAATCTCTACAATTTGACCTGTAATATAGCCGGACAATCTTTCAGACGATAAAAATACGTATGTGGGTGAACAATCTGCGGGAGCACCTAGGCGCTGTAAGGGAATAGAGCGTCTCGTTAACTCCAGTTTTTCTTCACTTGAGTAGCGCTTATGAAAGTCGGTTGCTATGGTTCCTGGCGAAACCGCATTAGCCCTAATATTGTCTGGTGCCAGTTCTCTGGCCAGCGCCTTCGTGTAGGTGCTAACAAAAGCTTTCGTTGCGCTGTAAATTGATGAACCCGCACTGCCACCGGTGGTAGCAGAAATAGATACCGTATTAATAATTGAAGCACTTGGAGATCTTCTAAGCCACGGAATCAATGCACTTGTGATTTGAACAACTGAAGTTTGATTAAGATTAACCAGTTGTTGGTATTGTTCAATGGTTACTTCATCGGCGCCAAATCGACCTAACATAGTTCCTGCATTGTTAATTAAAACATCAATAACTGATGTTTCACCTTTTACAAATTGAATAAATGCGTCGATTGATTTTGGGTCTGTGAAATCAGCCTCAAACACAGAGTCGGCAATTCCTACTAGGTTTTCTGCTGTGCCTTGCCGACCACTATGCGCTATTATTTTTGCCCCACAATTAGCCATGAGAGTAGCTACTTCAAGACCAATGCCCCGACCGGCACCTGTTATTACAATAGTTTTACCAGTCAATAGATCGGTATTAAAAAAATTATTTTTCATTAGTTTTCCATAATCACTGCTCTATAAATATTATTAATGGATTTAGTCCACTGCTCTATAGAGTCTTAAACTGTCGATAACTTGAAACATGATTTTGATTGAGTAATTAAGCAGTGAACGGGCCTTAGCCCGTGATACTTTAATTGCGAGGTGAAAAGTGATTTAAGTCGAATTACTATAACTTGTTTTAAAGGAGCTTGAGTCCACCATGTTGTGTCTATATAAAAGCTAAGTTAAATAAGACCTGGGTTGCCCCAGGCCTTAATAGCCTTTCTACTTCAGCGACTGCTAACAGAAAATAAGCTTAGTTTTTCTACTCAAGAAACAGACTACTGAGTCCAACTCTTTACAAGCTCATCATATGAAACAGTGACGCCTGCGGGTTTCTCATTGGCCAGTTTTGCCTTTGGAGCGCCTGATTGTGCCAACCAGTAACTAGCATCTTTCTCATCGTTTAACTTAGGGCCAAGTTCACCTTGAACGCCCGCACGCTCTATGCGAGAAAGCACTTTTTCTTGTGCAGCACATAGACTATCCAATGCACCTTGTGCTGACTTAGCACCAGACATTGCATCGCCAATATTCTGCCACCACAACTGTGCTAGTTTTGGATAATCAGGAACATTGGTACCCGTTGGTGACCACTGAACACGCGCTGGTGAACGATAGAACTCGATTAAACCACCGAGCTTATTAGCACGTTGGGTGAAATGCTCTGAATTAACGGTTGATTCACGAATGAATGTTAGTCCTACATCAGACTTTTTCAGATCGATCGTTTTTGAGGTGACGAACTGAGCATATAACCAAGCCGCTTGAGCACGGTCAACTGGAGTAGATTGCATGAGAGTCCATGAACCAGCATCCTGATAACCAATTTTGGTGCCTTCTTTCCAGTAAGCACCGTGTGGTGATGGCGCCATACGCCATTTTGGTGTGCCGTCTTTGTTCATTACAGGCAGATCAGGTTTAACTGTTGCTGCAGTAAAGGCGGTGTACCAAAACATTTGCTGGGCTACATTACCTTGAGCAGGAATTGGACCTGCTTCACCAAATGTCATACCAGCTGCTTCAGGTGGAGAATACTTTTTTAGCCACTCAATGGCTTTTTCAACAGCGTAAACTGCTGCTGGAGAGTTAGTCGCTCCACCACGAGCTACACAAGATCCTGTAGGCTGTGACTTATCGTTTACACGAATGCCCCATTCATCTACGGGAAGACCGTTTGGTTCACCAATATCGCCCATGCCAGCCATAGACATCCATGCATCTGTATAACGCCATCCAAGTGAAGGATCTTTTTTCCCATAGTCCATGTTGCCATAGACACTGCCATCGACACCTAAACGAGAAAGATCACGTCCAGTAAAAAATTCAGCGATATCTTCATAAGCTGACCAATTCACTGGAACACCGAGATCATAACCATATTTAGTTTTGAAATCGGCCATATTCTTTTTATCGTTGAACCAATCGTATCGAAACCAATAAAGGTTTGCGAACTGCTGGTCAGGTAACTGATAAAGCTTGCCATCAGGTGCAGTTGTAAAAGAAGTTCCAATAAAATCAGCTAGATCAAGACCAGGGTTTGTAACGTCTTTACCTTCTCCCGCCATCCAGTCAGTTAAATTACGAACTTGGTTATAACGCCAATGGGTTCCAATCAAATCAGAGTCATTAACATAAGCATCGTAAATATTCTCACCAGATTGCATTTGGGTTTGAAGTTTTTCAACGACGTCTCCTTCACCGATTAAGTCATGAATAACTTCTATGCCGGTAATGGCGGTAAAAGCTGGTGCAAGTACTTTAGACTCATATTCATGAGTACCAATAGTTTCGGAGACAACTTTAATCCTTAAATTGGTATAGGGCTTTGCTGCATCAATAAACCACTTCATTTCTGCTTTTTGCTGTTCGGCGCTTAAAACTGATACGCCTGCAATCTCATCTGCTAGAAACTTGTCTGCAGCGGCCATATCAGCTTGTGCAGAACTCATTCCTATTATCAGACCAGCTATTGCCGTTGACTTTAGTCCATGTATTCGCATTTTAATCCTCCTAAGGGTTAATGCGTAGTTAAAGAACGTGCCTGTAAAAGCGCGCCCAAGTTCGCCATTACACTGTTTTAAAAACACTGATGGCGTAAAAAAATGAAATACCGAGAGCCCACCATAATCCCGCTGCACCAATGAATCCTAACCATGCAAGGTGAATAAAGGCTGTGCCAATCAGCGAAATGAAAAGACGATCACCTCGGGTGGTTTCAAATCGAAGAATACCGATCCGTGGGTTACCACCCGGAGAAAAATACTCCCATATACACATTGAAAGTATGCAGCTGACTATTCCAATCCAAAATATTGCGGTAGGACCCGTCCATGCCATCCAAGAGAGTTCCATTTGTTGTCGCTCCTATGAGTTATTTAAACGCGGCCAAGGGCAAAGCCCTTAGCGATATAATTACGGACAAAATAGATAACCAAGACGCCTGGAATAATGGTAAGAACTCCAGCTGCAGCCAATACGCCCCAGTCAACACCCGCTGCGCCAACTGTTCTAGTCATTATTGCGGCGATTGGTTTTGCATCAACAGTGGTCAATGTTCTAGCGATCAATAATTCAACCCAAGAAAACATAAAGCAAAAGAATGCTGCGACACCGATACCCGAGGCAATCAATGGAATAAAGACTTTGACAAAAAATCTGGGAAACGAATAACCATCTATATAAGCCGTTTCATCAATCTCTTTGGGAATGCCGGACATAAACCCTTCCAAAATCCAAACAGCCAATGGCACGTTGAAAAGACAATGCGCTAGCGCAACCGCAATGTGTGTGTCAATGAGGCCAAAAGAAGAATAAAGCTGAAAGAAGGGCAGCACAAAAACAGCGGCAGGTGCCATTCGATTAGATAACAACCAGAAGAACATATGCTTATCGCCTAAGAAACGATATCTTGAAAATGCGTAGGCAGCTGGCAGGGCTACAGAAATCGAAATGACCATGTTCAAGGCCACATAAATCATTGAATTTATATAACCGTTATACCAAGAAGGATCACTGAATATAATAATGTAGTTACCTAATGTTGGATTCTCAGGGAATAGAGTAAAGGTCGAAAGAATTTCTTGATTGCTTTTAAAACTCATATTGATGAGCCAATAAATGGGCAGCATCAAAAAGAAAATATAAAGTGAAGGCGTAATCCATTTCAAATTTAGCGTCTTGGGGATCGCTTTTTCTTCTCGCATTGCACTATCGACTAAGAGTGTTGTTGGTCCCTTATCGTCAAGCATTATTCTACCTTCTCTTGGATTGGCCTATCGGTTCCTACGTGACTCATCACAGTAAAAAAGACATAACAAATGAGAAGCACAATTAACTGATAAATCAAAGACATTGCAGCTGCGGGCCCTAAATCAAATTGGCCAATAGCTTGCTTTACGAGATCGATCGATAGAAATGTTGTTGAGTTTCCTGGGCCACCGCCTGTGAGAACAAAGGGTTCGGTATAAATCATAAATGAATCCATAAAGCGCAGCAAAAATGCAATGATTAAAACGCCTCGCATTTTGGGTAATTGAATGAATCTAAATATTGACCACTTGGATGCCCCATCAATTCTTGCAGCTTGGTAATAAGCTTCTGGAATAGACACTAATCCAGCATAACAAAGCAATACTACAAGGCTGGTCCAATGCCACACATCCATAATGATGATGGTGACCCAAGCATCAAAAATATTGTTGGTATAGTTGTAATCGACACCGAGTAAAGACATCGTATGACCAAGAAGGCCAATATCACCACGAGCAAAAATTTGCCATATTGTACCAACAACATTCCACGGGATTAAAAGTGGAAGTGCCATCATAATGAGACAAACTGGTACCCAAATACCTTTTCTAGGCATTGCCAATGCAATCCAAATGCCTAAAGGAATTTCAATACAAAGGATGATAAATGAGAACAGTAGGTTGCGCCCCAGTGCGTTATGAAACCGTTCAGATCTCAGTACATCCGTAAACCATTCAGTACCCACCCAGAAGAATTTATTACCACCAAAGGTATCCTGAACTGAATAGTTCACAACTGTCATAATTGGAATGATTGCTGATAAAGCGACTAGTATAAAAACAGGTATGACCAGTAACCATGCTTTATTGTTGTAGGTTTTTTCCATAACCTAAATACCTCTTCCGTTGATCATTGGACGAACTAAGTGATCGTTTTGATAAATGTTGATACGTGATGTTTCGAACTTTATATAGGGATTTGAGGGGATGCTTTGTCCTTCATTTAAGACGATATTCATCTCAAAATCATCAATTGTGGCGTGAATAATTTTAAATCGACCAATATCATCGGTACCTGTGATTTGAACAGGAATACCTGATTCGATTTTATTCAGTGAGACAAACTCTGGCCGAATTCCAAGTTCAACCTTTCCCGTCAAACTAGCATAATCACCTTTAAGATTGATAGAATGATTACCAATCTTAGCTTGATTACCTACAACATCGACAGGAATGATGTTCATACCGGGCGATCCAATGAAATAGCCTACAAAAGTATGTTTTGGCTCATCATAAAGCTCTTCAGGAGTCCCTATCTGGACAACTTCTCCTTCATACATAACGACCACCTTATCGGCAAAGGTCATAGCTTCTGTTTGATCGTGAGTGACGTAAATCATGGTGTGATTAAACTGACGATGCAGGTCTTTTAATTTAGTTCGAAGCTGCCATTTCATATGTGGATCAATAACAGTCAACGGTTCATCAAACAGGATGGCATTGACATCATAACGAACCAGACCACGGCCTAGAGAAATCTTTTGTTTTTCATCCGCTGTTAGTCCACGAGCTTTTAGATTGGCTTTATTGCCTAAATCAAGCACCTCGATCATTTCCTCAACACGTTTTGAAATTTCATTTTTTGGAACGTTACGATTTTTTAATGGAAATTCTAGATTCTGGCGTACTGTCATCGTGTCATAGATAACGGGAAACTGAAAAACTTGCGCAATATTACGTTGCTCAGGTTGAAAGTTTGTGACATCGCGGTCATCAAATAAGACTCTTCCTTTTGATGGTACTAATAAGCCAGATATGATGTTTAAAAGTGTCGTTTTACCGCAGCCGGAAGGGCCTAAAAGGGCATAAGCACCACCATCATCCCAGACATAATCAATTTCCTTCAGGGCAAAGTCGCTATCGGTCTTGGGATTATTTAAGTAAGAATGCGCTAACTTATCGAGTGTTATTTGTGCCATTACGCAATCCCCACGTTGGGTGCTGAAACAAGCGTGTCGTGTTGATCAAATACAAAGAATTTTGAGGGGTCTATATATATTACAACTTGGTCACTGATCCCAACTCTATGAACACCATGTGTTAACACAACTAATTTAAGATCACCCTGCGATACATGAATAAAAGTTTCAGATCCAGAAATTTCAGTACTAGAAACAGGTGCTTCAATTTTAAGGGTGGTTGCCTCAGTTTGATTTAGCATTAAGTGATGAGGTCGAATGCCGATACTGTAGGAACCATCAGGTAGGCTCTGCAGATTTTTTGGACAATTTACTTGACCATAAGAAAATGTAAACTCAACCCCGCGCTTTTGCATTGGGATTACATTCATTGGAGGGTCTGAAAAAGTCTGCGCTGTCTCTAAGTTAGTGGGCTTATTGTAAACGTCAATAGTTTTACCAAATTGAGTCACACTACCTTCACGTAATGTCACTGTCTTACCGCCAAGTAGTAATGCTTCCTGAGGCTCAGTTGTAGCATAAACAAATATAGCACCTGCCTCAGCAAAGATTCGAGGTAGTTCTATGCGAAGTTCTTCTCTTAATTTGTAGTCTAAATTAGCCAGTGGCTCATCTAACAGAACCAGTTCAGCTCCTTTCACTAACGCTCTTGCAAGTGCGGTGCGCTGCTGTTGCCCACCCGACAAATTAAGAACGCCTCTATCTAGGTAGGGCGTCAATTTCATCAAATCGGCTGCTTCTCGTACTTTAATGTCAATTAAATTGTTATCAATGCCCGCAACACGCAGGGGAGAAGCAATGTTTTCATAGACTGAGAAAGCGGGGTAGTTTATAAATTGCTGATAAACCATTGCAATGTTACGCTTTTGAACCGGTGTTTTAAGAACGCTCTGGCCGTTCATCAAAATATCACCAGAAGTTGGCTTATCAAGCCCAGCCATTAATCTCATCAAAGAGGTCTTTCCAGATAAGGTTGAGCCAAGCAACACATATAAAGAGCCTTTCTCTAGTGTCAGAGACACATTATTAATGTGAATTGAATTTCCTACTTTCTTGCTCAAATTCTGCAGTTCTAGCAATTCAAACTCCTTGGTTGTTCTGCACATTGATTCGACGCTGACTTTTTTCTCATCCAATCGTCAATAAACGACACTTCCATTTTACTCAGTCGTATGCCCAGTTTAGTCCGTCGCCACACTACATCTTCTGCACATTCTGCCCATTCATACTTCATTAAGTACTCAATTTCACGTTGAAATAAAGTCCCACCAAAATCATGGCCCATATCCTTAAGGTCTGAAGCGCCTTTCATTATAGTCCAGGCGTTTGTTCCATAAGAACGAATCAGTCTTGTTGCAAGTGTCGAATCTAGAAATTCAAACTCAAACTCAAGTTTAGTTACTAGTGAATTGAAATCAGACACCTCGAAATCACCACCGGGAAGATGGGAGCCCTCTGTCCAAGCATCTAAGCGGGTACCTATCAATGCTGCAATTTTTTCCATCATGGATTCTGACAATTTTCGATAAGTAGTAATCTTTCCACCAAAAATATTGATCATGGGCAAGTCATCACCATCCACCCGAAGAACGTAATCTCGAGTAGCTTCTTGTGCTTCCGTTGCGCCGTCATCATAAAGTGGACGAACACCTGAATAAGACCAAACAATATTATTGGCATCGATTGGTTTTTCAAAATATGCACTTGCTGAAGAGCAAATGTAGGCTATTTCAGACGCTGTAATTTTTACATCGCTTGGATCACCTTGGTAGTCTTGATCCGTTGTGCCGATTAAGGTGAAATCTTGTTCGTAAGGTAAAGCAAAAATGATACGGTTATCTGCGTTTTGAAAAATATAAGCTCTGTCATGATCGTGAATTTTTGGAACAACTATATGGCTTCCTTGTACAAGGCGAACATTATTTGAACTTTTACTATCTAAAGCTTCACCCAATACTTTATCAACCCAAGGTCCTGAAGCATTTACCAGTAAGCGAGCTTTATGTACTGATATCTCATCAGTTCGTAAATTTTTAGTCGATATAGACCAATGTCCGTTCTCTCTTAGAGCCGATATAACTTTAGTATGAGTTTCAATCTTAGCCCCGTGTTGTTGTGCATCTAGAGCATTCAATACTACTAAGCGTGCGTCATTTACCCAACAATCAGAATACTCGAATCCTTTTGTATATGAAGCCTTGAGCGGTTTTCCCACTGAATGAGTTGTTAAATTTAACTGTTTAGTGCCGGG
>Ga0307997_10000726_pt1 | contig 15175 bp, 10 predicted proteins | sample Davwhametageno36_FD_203165 | JGI IMG/M metagenome (GOLD analysis project Ga0307997, IMG submission 203165) | Marine microbial communities from Davis Island wharf, Antarctic Ocean - #36 | ecosystem: Environmental > Aquatic > Marine > Unclassified | place: Antarctic Ocean: Davis Island wharf... | reverse complement strand
AGAAATATTTGATGTTGGTAAATTTAATCTTGCATCTATGGATTTTTTAATTGAATCGAACACATGGACGGGTGCCATTGTGAGCGTATCCCGATGGTCGACGACCAAGTACTCAGAAAATGATAGGGATCTTCGTAAGCGTCTTGAGGACACATCCAACAAGGACTACCAGTTTCTTGGCCACACACGAACTGGCATTGCTTACTTGGAGCTCTATAACAAAAAAAATCCAAAGACACAATTTACAAGAGTTAGTTACATGTTTACCCGATGGATGCACGAAGCGTTAGGAGAATATCTTCCACTGCTGACTCTTCCAGGACGACTTGAAGGTGCCAGCACACTCATCATGAATGGTGGAAAGTGGGATATGTTTCATTTTATGGGCTCAATACCAGATCCAACAGCTTCCTCCTCTACTTGCTTGGACCACCCAGTTGGTGTTGGTTGCTGGATAGATGAATTTAGTTTAAAAGTTTGGAATGAAAAGAAAGCATATGAATTATACTTGGCAAATTTTCGTAGATTACGAAGTTTTTGTGATAAGTCCTCCTTGGACTGCGTTTGGGCAACTGTTGGATGGACGTCCGAGGGTGAGAATTTACACGTATCAAAAATTGAAATTGAAAGTACCATGGCACGCGCGCTGAGAACAACACTTCTAAGTGATAGTAATGTGGTAAAAACATCAACCTCTGTTATGCATACTACCTCCTCCTCCATTCATGTTCTTGATCGATGGTCCAGCTCAATGGAGATGGGAAAAAAAGAGATGGTGGACAGAGCACATTACGATAATTTTGCCAATCGACAGGATTTAGCACGATTAATGGGAATCATATGTGAGTCATTTGAAACGAGTGACGACACAACAGACTTGGTTTTACCACCAGGAAGATTAGATGACTCTAGAAAAGAAGGTGGTGATTTTTGTCGCGTCGTGATTGGAAGCTGCATAACTGAGGGCTATGTATTTTCCAGGCGATACTGTGCTCCTGAAATATTTGGTCAGACTGGTCGAGAAACATGGAAATACACTTGTCACTGGGCAAAGAAAGAGTTTCAATGTGAATAGCATTTTTACATGAATACATGTAGTAATGAACAACATGAATGTAAATACGTATGACTCGTATGTAATATCACTTGTGGTACATTATTATTAGTAAATGTGTTTTTAATCCTCACAGACGAATTACAAATTAATTTTCGTAAATTGATTTTTTAAAAGTAGACTTCCTCCTCCTCCATCTCCACCTCTACCTCCACCTCTTCCTCCCGTTTATGCACATCATAGTGCTTGAATGGTGATAAATTTAAACCTGGAGGACAATGACTTGGTCCTATACAAAATGTTCCGCCATCATTTTTACTCATAGGATTTCCAATGGAATCTAAATCTTTGGGATCATATACTGGACCCTAAAAAAATAAAGAGTGAAAATAATATTTTTATTTTTTAATTATTATTATTCTCAATAAACGTCAGTACGTAATAAAACAATATTTAACAAGTAAAATAAATTTATTGTGAATGCAGCAGGGAATATTAAAAACAATACACGTACCGGACTATCCAGACCTTGGTTCGTGGCAAGCGTGTTTCTCTTGCCAGCACCCATTGATGGGCTTGGTGCCATGCTGAGACTTCCAGGTCCCATGCCATACTTTTCTGGATATGCTGCTGGTCCGGGACTATCAAACCCAGGATCGATTCCCTTGAAAGGAGGAAGCTGTCGCTCGCTTGCACCAAAATCAGCAGCACCACCTTTGAGACCAAGACAACTGAATTGTGGAGAGGAACCAGAATCAGCTGTTTTTGCAACACCCTGAAAACCAACTCTTTTCCAATCTTCTCTTGTGCTCAGACCAATGGAAAAACCTGGTGATGATCTGCTTGTGGACAACGGTTGCTTTTTGAAGCTCGACGCGTTTGCCTGAGTACCAGTATGCACCATTTCTAAATCTCGATATCTTTTTGATTTTGTAAAATTTCCACCAATTGCTCTTCCTGATCCATATCTCGTTTGATTTCTTGGCTTGTGCTTGCTTGGTTTCATTCCATGAAGGACAGGATCCCACTTATCTTTCTCCTTCGTGTTCTTTGTTGGGCTTCGTTTGCTTCCTGATCCTGATCCTGCTGCCGCTGTGTTTGGTCGTCGTGCATCTCCACCTCCTCCGCAACGTGAGGACATTCTTGCAAAGGATGATAGAGCTACTTGACCCCACAAAGAAAGATTTTTGCTGCCCTGGCTGACGTCGTGTGTCAACTCAATGTTATCAAAACGCATTTGAATCGACATGGAGGCAAATGTGGCACGTGCAACTGTCTCTTGGAGCAAAGTTGCTAACTCTCGTTCCTTCATGATGGCAACATTTCTTCCGTTCAAGCCAATGAGTCTGGATCCAATTCCAAATTTAATTTTTCCACGCTTAGCAACGTCCCACGCCACGCTCTTTGGATGTGAAAAGACTTGCTCAACAACAAACGCAGCAGGGTAGGATAATTGATCGTATATGAATCGTATACCAAGATTTCTTTGCTCTTGTCCAGCTTCACCACTTGGTGCTGGAGTTCGTGCTCTTCCTCGACGCTTTGGACGACGTCGATGCACTGACATGTTGAGCTCATTCTTTGGATCGGGTGCTAAGTAGGATCGATTGTTTCTGCTTCCATTCGATCTGAAATCAAACACGATGTCGACGTCACGTCCTTGCCTTGGTGTGTCGAGTGCTATCATGTGTGTTTAATGTTTCGTGGCGTGAGTTTAGTAATGCAGTGTATGCAGAGGGGAAGGGGATTCAACGGAAAGATCCAAATTTTAAAACATGAAAAATAAATAATGATCAAAAATTGATCCATCCAACACCACACATCCCAAAATGGACACCAAAGAGAATTTTTACGAAGATGACGATCCAATGCTAATAGTTCTGCAAGATCGAGAGCCGGTGGATACTCCATTAAAGACGGCCTCCCTGTGTTGTCGTCTTCTTCCCTCTCTCGTATGTTTTCACTGTCGTACTTGTCGCGACTGCTTCAAAGAAATGGATTGCTTGTCTGGATCCATCATTCTCCTCCCTTTCTTGTCAGGTTTGATTGGTGTTGCAGTTGGTCTTGGTGTTGGTGCTGGTGTTGTCTTTAGTGATGGCTACTACAATTACTACGGCTGGCATAACTCACGTGACTCAGTCCTTCCGTTTGCCATTGGATCCATCGTCCTCGGTGGAATTTTACTTTGGCTCCATCCGAGACCAATTTACTGCATGCGCGTCCAGCGTGATCCACCTCTTCGCATTGGTATCACTTGCAGCGTGCGAGCATGTACTCGGCGAGAGTTTGGGTGTATGAGCACCGATCGAAGAGAGGTCGCACGACGTCGATCGGGTCGGCTCCGATGTGGTGCATGCGAAGCAGAATGCCTTCCTCTCCTCGTTTTTCTTCCATTTTTATCAGCTGGACTATGGACCATGTACCTGTTCTCTCTCAACAGTGCACTGGGATACGTTCCCATGTGCATCGTGGCGCTGATCAGTGGAGCCACGACCAAGTTCTCTCGCTCACGCCTTCGTCGTCTGATGCGTGTCTGCTGCGGACGCACGACATATGAAATTGTTTCTGATGTAAATCCACTGGGTGGTTGGGAGGAGTCGGAGGAGGACGAGGAAGAGTGGCGACTGACCAGCGGAAGTGAGTCGGAGTCGGAGACGGAGACGTCGGACGAGGACATGTCAGAGGTGAGTGGAGACGAGGTGGATCGCAAAGAGGAGGGAGACGAAAAGGAGGAGGATGAAGAAGACAGCGACAATGTAGAGGCTGGTGTGACGATTGATGTGGACAGCGATCAACGTCAAGTCAAGGGTGCTGGAATCAACATGAGAAAGAGAGGAGGTGCGTTTGAAGTTTGAAGTATGAATGTGTTACACTTCTTTACCAGTGTGATACTTTCTGTACACACACGTACAAGGAAAGCCTGCAATAAGGGTAAAGAAATATGAAATTCAGATGCAATGAGAACAACTTTACCCCACACTCTGTATTTTGTTACCTGTGGACAAATAATAATACTTAAATACCTCTGGACAAATAATTAAATAATTTATTATTTTCTTTCGTTATTATAATCTTATATCAAATTGGTTTTTGTAATAAATTTTGTGTTAATAAATTTTGGATAATAAATGTTGGTGCATGAAATGATGCTCAGCGGCAAGCAAGCAAAGTAGCAAGCAACGATGGCAGCAAATTTTGGATAATAATTTTTGAAACAATCAAGCGGCAAGCAAGCAAAGCAGCAGCCCCAAAAGAATAGAGGTGGTGATGGATATATCCATCGCACGACTTTTTCCACTGCTTTCACTGTTGAGTTCATTGATCGCCGCCGCGTCCGTCGAGACAGTGGGATCATAGATGAAGTAGCTGCCCGAAGTTAGGCTTTTTGTCTCAAACAAGTAGTCCACCAAAACAGACTGATCAACCGATTGAGGACTGTGAACTTTAATTGATACTGTTTTTGTTTCAAAGACGTCCATCATGGTTCCATCAGTTTTCGCACCAGCGATCGTACCAATATTGTATTCGGTTGGGAAGTCATATGTCAGAGCGCCTTTTTTGTGAGAGAACGAAAACGAGGTAACGTCTTCCGACGTCAACGCTGCATCGAACGGTCTCTTGTTAACTTGGAGTGCAGATGCTTTAAATCCAACAGCTTTTAACTTCATACGCACGGCGACATGCGATAATCCAGCAGGATATCCATTTTTTCCAGCCACAACAGTTGTCGAAAAATTTTTACCAGACAAGTGGCCAAAAATAGAAAACTTATATTCAGACATTTTAAACGTACGTTCGGCACCGCATGTGCCGTCAGCTTGAACTTTGCTGATGCATACAGTGTGCGGACCGCTCGGAGCGCCCCACTCGGACCCACCGTCGCTCGTGCGATCAACTCTTTTTGTATTTCCTGCACTGGCAACGTAAACTTCGTTGGTATTGGTGGAGATGGACGAAGTTCCGGTGTTGAGGTAGTGAGCGATTCCGAGGTAGCCACCGGCGATTTCCAGATCTCCGAAGATGTTTCCAGCCATGCCAAAGCTGTATTTTTTGTTTCCGTCGGTCACCGTTTGTCCGTCACGATACCCGATACCTGAAGAAGAATTCGAACGCGAAGAAAGAAGAAGGAAAAAAAAGCAAAACAAACGTCAGCAAACGAAACGTACACGCAATTATAATCACTTGTTTGAAAAAAAAAGCAAAACAAACGTCAGCAAACGAAAAGTACACGCAATTATAATCACTCGCACCTGATGCTTCCAATAACTTTGCGTCTGCACAACTGGAAGTGCTGCATGCCAGGTATTTCGTGGAGTCCACAAATCCCATCGCCACAAAGCTCGACTCCATGTAGTTCGTCGCTGCCGTCGAATCGCCAAGACACGGTCCGAGAGCAAAACTACTGCAGCTAGCTTTTGAATCGCAAGTCTTCTGTACGCCTGCACACAAGTCATTGGATGATACCCACTTCCAGTCTGTCGCGAGAACGGCAGGAGTGAAGATGAGAGCGGTCATCGAGAGTTGTAGTGTGTTCATTATGTTGTAGTTGTGTGTGTGTGTTATGAAACTTAAAAAAAATAAACATACCTGTGAGAAATTTTTTTAATTTGGCGAAATAACAGGCAAATTAGTACCTAAAAATTTATTGGTATGATTTGAACTGATTCGAGAGTTTCATATTTGACTTTTTTCACTCTAATATTTCAACTTAGAATAGACGTGATGGTGGTCATTGCACGCCACCACCTCTTACTCCTCCTACCCCTCCTTGCCACAGTTACCGCCACCACTTTCACCTGGGATCACAGTGGAAACAGCAATCCAATCAAATTGTTTACTGGGATCATCAAGGACTGTAAAAATGCGAATGACTGTGTGAGTTTGAGAGCGACGACATCGTTCTTTTTTTCTCTTTCTCGTTTTCTTTTCTTCTTCGTCCCTGACTTTGTTCTTCTTCTCTTCTCTTCTCTTCTCTTCTCTTCTCTTCTCTTGCTGCTCCTCTTGCTACTCACAGACATCATTTGCTCTCGGCCAAAATCAAAAGTCATACATCATTTCTACATTTCAACAGTTAGGACTTGTAGATTCTCAACGTTATCTCACTTGCAAGTCAGTGACAGACTGCACAAACATCGCCAAATGGAGCAACATGAATGGTAAAGGCTATCGAGATTACAAGCGTAACTCCAAGTACAATTATTATATGGTGGGAAACTTTTTCGGTTCCACGAGTGAAAAAACAACTGGTTATCTTGGCATCGCTCACTATCTCCTCAAGCGAGGAATTTTTACGACCAACATAAACAAAGTTTTCATTGCTGACGAAAGCGATGAAAGAGTTGATCGCACGAGGGACGGTGGGTCCAAGTGGGGTGCTCCAAAAGGTCCACTCACTGTGTGCATTAGTGACGTCCAAGCTGATGGCATCTGCGGTGCTGCCCGAACATTCAGTCCGCCGGAGTACAAGTTTTCAATCTTTGGCGCCATATCACATCAATCAACAACGATTGCCGCTTTTCATCGTGATCCGAGCGCGGCGTCTAAAAAATTTGACATGTTTGCTGTGAGAATGAAATTGAAAGCTGTTGGTTTTGACATTTCAAATCTTCATGTGAACGATGAAAAGTATAATAGCGAAAAAATATTGGAGGACGTCCATTCACTTTCGTTCAGGTATGGCCGACTGAAGTTCGTCTTTCCAACCAAATACAATCTTGGTTTGACGGCAAATGCCAAGACAGATGGTACCATGATGAATGTTTTTGCTACAAAGACTATTCACATCAAAGTGCATTCACTTGACGTCAAGGATCAATCTGTTCTAATTGATTACTTGTTTGAAAGTGAAGACATGGCGCCTGGAGTTTACTTTATGTATGATCCGACAGTTTCAAAAATTTCTACAGATTTGAATCCCGACGATCCAGATACAGGAGGAGGCACTGACGATCCCGATGATCCTCCTGATGATCCCGATGATCCGGGTAGTAACACCAAAGATAACGATTCATCCTCCACACCATGGTATATTGTTGCTGCTGGCATGGCAGTGGGAGTCTTGTTGGTGGTGTCCATAGCGTTAGTGGTGCTCATGGTTATTATTGGGAAAAAAAGGAAACGTGAAAATCAGTCAGAGGAAGGAGGAACACAGTCACCTAGTAATGGTACACCAGATCCACCAGATCCAGCATCTCCGAAAGTATCCAGAAAGGCAGGAACACAGTCGCCTATTGTTGCACCAGATCCAGCATCTCCGAAATTATCTAAAATGTCAGCACACGAGGAGCTGAGCTCGTTGAGTGGCATGGGCTCGTGGATGTATAATTCGGCCGATGTTGAGGTTGAAATTGGTGTGGAAATGTCTGTGCCGCCGCCGCCACCAGTGGATGAGAATGGTGAGACCATGTACGATTTAAGGTACGATCAAGACGATTTGAATGAGTTAGTGCACATGTTTAGCAGTAGTGGGTCAAGTTCTGAGGAATGTGAAGGTTTGTTGGATATGATGATGGAGTGCGAGCAGCAGGGTACACCTCCAAAACGTTTAGATACTGCACTGACAGTGACGAACGCTCGTGTCAGCAGCAGCAGTAGTAGTAGCAGTAGTAGTAGCAGTAGTAGTAGCAGTAGTAGTAGCAGTAGCAGTAGCAGCAGTGGCAGTAGATCATCCAAAGGAGGTAGTCGCAAGTGGACACAGCAGGAGGATACTTTTATTCGTGACGCAGTAGCTGCTGATGGAGAGTGGGGTTGGGTGAAAATGGCAGAGCATTTGAATCGAACAGGAGATCAATGCATGTACCGTTGGCGCAGAGTATGTGAAATTATTGATTTTTTATTCCCTTTATTCACAATAAATTATTACTACTTAATTATCTACTAACTCTTCTGAGAATTATATAATATTTTCACTATTATTTTCAGGTACTAGATCCAACCATTAAAAAACGTTTAAAATGGACAAAGGAGGAGGATGCAAAATTGTTGTCCGTTCGCATGATGCATCCTGACTGGGGTGACAAAATGGTAGCATCCATGATGCCAAATCGAACACCAACGCAAGTGCACAACCGATGGTGGTGCAAAGTGAATCCAGTCCTCCGGTGGGGAGAATGGAGCAAGGAGGAGGATCGAGCTGTGATGGAGAGTCGAGCGTCTGGATTGAAATGGGTCGTAATATCTGAGCAAAACGCGTGCTTGCGAAATCGTGCTTTGATAGCGCTTCGAAATCGATGGGATAAATTAAATCGAAGGAAGAAGAGAGAAGAAAAAAAGAAAATCAAGAGCAGCGCGAACGACAGCACGAGAAACGAAGTATAGTCCATGTAGCTTATATAGACCACTTGTGACTGCCTTCAAGCTGGTTAGAAACTAAAATCTAGTGTTGATACCTTGTTGTGTAAATTAAATGTTAAATACATTCAGGTGTACATTGTACATATTGTTCTTACACATTCATATTTTAATTGAGTGCAGTTCACATTCACATGACATCATTCAAGAAATATATTTTTGCGAGTTGGTTTGTGCTATGCATATCTCAACTCTTGGTCAAAATTGCACACATTGGACACATCCCGTAGCTCGATGCCACCGAAGACTGTGCCACAACATGACCACACTGAAACACGGTCACCATTTGACCACTCTCCATGATCGCACCAGACATTTCACACTGGAGGTAGGGCATCTTTGTCATCACTCTGTCCAAGGGTATTGTCACGCCCCACTGGCCCCCCTCGTCCTCGAGCCACATTGGAAGATGATCATCCAGCTTGGAAAACATCTGAACTTCTTCTCCTCCCACCTCTTGCTTTTTCTCGTCAAACAATTTTCTGGTGCTTGCTGGCATGCGTGACAGGACAATGGAGGATGCTGAGTGAATGAGAGGAGGCACGCCAACTGCTGTTGCCATCTCTGCTGTTGCCATCTCTGCTGTTGCCATCTCTGCTGCTGCCACCAGCGACCTCTCGCACTGACGCAGCGCACGTAGCTGCGGCGGCAGGCCCTCTGTTGGCTTGCGCGACCATAAATATTTGTCTAATCCACTGACTAACGCTTTTGTGACGACAGCACGCTTACTCCTCAAATCATCGAACTGGACAATCTCTGCAAACACGCCGCTTCCCAAGATGGACCAGAACGACTCACCAACCTCCTCCATCACGCGCAGCGCATACGCACTCCCACCGCCATGCAGCACGCCACGAAGCACCGCTCTCCTCAGTCCGACACCGTCATTCTCCTTCTCTTTTCCTGCCCCCCCAAACGACATGCTCTCCACCACTCTTACTGTCGTCTTTTCCGAAGCAGACTGGCTTACAACTTCAAACACGCTGCTCACATGCTGTCGACGAGCAACGAGAAGAGTTGAGATCTCTGTCTTCTTTCTCTTCTCTTTCTCTTTCTCTTTCTGCTCTTTGTCTTTCTCAACACTACCTAACGCAGGAGAGGAGAGAGAAGAAGACAGAAATGACTTGGTGCTGCCGCCCAACACCGCGCTCCCGACAGCGGAAGACGCCACTCGCAGCAGATCGTCAACATTATTACTTGCTCCTTTCATCACGAGCATGTTGGACTGACATCTTCGCGCAACTCTTGAAACCATCATTCGAACACCTGGACAACATTTACGCGCCACAAACATGATCTCCATGTCACGCTCGTCCACTGTGTACAGTGGAATGCTCCTCGTGTCGTGCGACAGAAGCATTCGCGATAGCATGGCATCTCTCTCTCCCTCTCCGACGTCCAACTCCAGCTTCGACCACAGTCCAATCAGCGAAGCATCAGATCTGCATGCAGCTGCAAATCCAGTCGTCAATGTCTTGTTGCCGCTCCTGGCAGATCCAGAGCAGCACATCACGCGGAGCATCGCCAGCACAAAGCTTTTGGTTTTCTTTTGCTTCTCTCCCTCCTCTCCCTCCTCTCCCTCCTCTCCCTTCTCCCCCTCCTCTCCCTTATCTCCCTTATCTCCCTCCTCTTTCTCCTCTTTCTCCTCTTTCTCCTCTTTCTCCTCTTCCTTGGTGGACGCCAACAACCTGTCTGTCACCACTATGAAAAACATTCGAAGACCCACCGTCTCCACCCAGCATGGAAGGTTCTCGAGAACATGTTGGCGTCCAACACCACCCAACAACCATATCTTCTCCAAGACCTCCGCTCGGAGCACCAGAGACCAAGCTGGAGCTCCATTAGACAGCGTGCTGCCACCACCTCCTTCGACCCAAAGTAACAGCTCTTTCTCTGTCAGCTCTGGCATCAGCAAAAGCGCGATCTTGTTTACAATCCGAGGACGCCATCGGCACGTCGCAAGCATTGTACTTCCAGCAGACAAGTCATGATCTTTCACAAACGCAAAGCAGACGTCATCCCCGTTGTTATCGTCGTTGTGATCACTACTGTCGCCACTACAGGTACTGTCGCCCATCACTTTCGCAGAGCATAGCTGCTCGTAGATCAAGTCCAACCACGAGAGAGAGGAACCTGTGGTGATTGGAGTTCTTTCTTCACTGTAGCGCGCCGCTGCTCTGATAGCTATTGCCTTGGATGAAGGAAGCGACAAAGGAAGCAAGGAAGAGGAGGAAGAGGAGGAAGAGGAGGAAGAGGAGGAAGAGGAAGAAGAAGACGCGTCCACTACCTGTCGTCCACCACCCTCGTACTCGGCCTGTGCGATGCGCTTGCCTCGTAGATCTAACGGTAGTCCCGCGATGGTCGGAATCTCGTCGTCTTCGTCATAACCGGTAGCTGCTGCTGCCGCCACCGTGGTCGCCGCCGTGTAGACAACCGAGGTAGCTGTCCTTGCCATCAGCAATCCGTGCTGAAGAAGATTCGTTGCACCAACGACAACGCCGCTGGTTGCTCGCTCTCGTTTTTCATCGTCCTGCCTACGGTCGTCCACACCGACCTCCTCCCCACTCTTCCCACTTCCCCCACTCCCACTCCCACTTCCCCCACTCCCACTTTTCACCACCATTTCCTCCGTTCTCTCCTCCTCTCGGAGCTTTGTCAGCCAATCGTCCAACTTTCTAAGCGTTGGATCCGACGCGACTTGGTTTGCCATTCTTGTCGATGAGCCAATGCCACTCTCTACATCCTTCCGCCTCACCACCTCCTCCGTTATGCCGGCCGTACGCAGCGACATCCAAGGCAAACTTCCACCACCTGGCTGTAGTCTCAGCAGTGCCTCCCCAACATTAACGTCTTCCATTTTGGCAGGACGGAGTGTTGGCGACAGAGTGGGTGACATCATTGGTGACGTGGTGGGTGAGGACGACGTAGTCGCTCGCTTGAGAATGGAAGCGACTTTGGCTGCCTCGTTACTGGCACGATCGCGAACGCTCTTGGCAATGTTTGCCATATTCGACATTCCGGACGAGGTACGTAAAGATTGCTGTGAGATCCGAGAAGTGAGAGCTGCGACATCGCTCGAGTCCAAATCCTCCAGGGAAGCAAGACGCTCGCGCTTCTTTCTCTTTCTTCTCTTGGCCGCTTTCTTGCCTGCTGCTGCAGCTGATGTGGAAGTGGAAGTGCTGCTATGAGTGGTCGACTTTTTTGCTTTTTCTTTTGTTTTCTTCTCTACCGTCTCCTCGTAAGAATGTCCGACCAAAGTTCCACCGGGCGTAGACCAAGCTGCTGTCGCTGTCGCGGTCACTGTCGCTGCTGCTGCCGAGCTGCTCTCTTTGGCGGGTGTTGAGGTGATGTTGCTACTACCATGACTGCCACCATGATTCAATGCTGCCTTCTCCTCTCTCCTTGCGTCAAGATGTTGCTTGAGTGAAGTAAAAAATTCGTTGAGCTGTTCCGACGTCACGACGTCGTCAGGAATATCTTCCGGCATTGAAGACAATGTGGTGCTCATGGCGTGCACACGATATCTCCTCCTTGCTGTCTCGATCTCTTTCCTGCTCCACATTCTTGTCACTGTCACCATCATGTCCTCGACGGACGAGACAACCTTGCTCCCATCTTCAACAGCAGTAGTGTCCAGCATATTCATAATGTGCTCCACTACTACCGTTGGTTCCTCCGTTGCTGGTTCTTCCTCTGCCTCTGCCTCTTTCTTATGTGCCTCTTTCTTCGCTGCCTCTGAGTTCACCTCTGTCTCTGCTGACACTTTCCCTTCTGCTACCACCACCACCTTCTCCTTCTTCTCCTCCCCCTCTCCTTCCCCCCCCTCTCCCTCCTCCCCCCCCTCCTTCTCCTCCGCCTCCGCCTTCTCCTTTTCCTCCCCCCCCACCACCATCTCTACAACCTCTGCACGTGGCGTCAAATTTATGAAACCTCTTGAAGGTCTTCTTCTCTGCCGAACATCCGCACGTACACCCTCCAATACCTCCAGAAACTTTTCAACGACAGTCCTTCTCACTTCCTCAGTCTCGTTGGCCAGTGAAAACTGTGAGTTCGATGACTCTTCCAGCCTTGCATTTAATCTTTCTAAAATTTGATCGTCGACCACGTGCTTCTCCACTGCCAGTTGAATGCACTGGTACAACGATGTCTCTTCCGCATGGTAGGAGCTTAAAAATGTTTTTGGTGAAGTGCTGACAATCCTGGAGATTCGAACGCCACCACTCCCACTCCCACTCCCGCTCCCGCTTCCACTCTCATCTTTCCCCCCACTCTCATGAAGAACAAAAAAACCATGATTTCCCTCCTCACAATTTTCTGTACACATAACAATTTGTAAAATTTTTCCTAACTCATTATACGTTTGGACGACACGTACGTTATCTGGTGTGCTAATGTCCGTACTGATGAAAGAGATAGAATGATTGTTCCAACACATGAGCAGATCACCAGAATCACCCGCCTCGTTGTCAGTACGAAATCTGGCTAGTTTTGAAAACTCCTTTGACGTCCCTCCTCCTGTCACTGCTGCTGCTGTTGCCGTCGTCGTCGACGATACGATTGGTCTCTCTCTTCCCCAAAAAGAAGACGAGGAAGTTGGAAATTTATTTTTTAATTTGAGTGTCACCAGCACGCGCTGATCTGTCACGTTTGCCAGCCAGATACGTTTGCCAGGACGTGCTGCATACACCAGCACCGGTGGTGGCAGAAGTTGGCCTCCTTCGTCTTTCTCCTGTGATGAAAGCTGCTCGTGCGCAACTCTTGATGCTGGATCTGTCGTTGAGCAAAAGCATGCACCGTACCTTCCGTTCCTCTTCTTCTCACCGATGCGTTTGGCCGCGCTAGCAGCAGCAGCAGCAGCAGCAGCGGTTCCAGTCCCACCAGCAGTCCCACCAGCAGTCTTACCACCACCAGTTCCACCACTGGAACCACCACCAGTCCCACCACCACCACCGCGTGGAACCACGTAGCATCTCGTCAATGTCGACGCAATAATCTCACCTTCTTCGTCGCTCTTCGCGTTGGTTTCCAGCTGAATAATTTCTGAATCGAGAGCACACACGACTCGCAGCTTGGTCCCAGCCACGAGTGACTGCAGCTTGGCAAGGCTACTAGTTGACTGCTGCTTGGTCGGGAGGGAAAGGACAAGGCCACCCGTCGTTCCGACGTACACTGTGGTCGACGATCTCGACCAGAAGAACGTGGTGGCGCAATGATCTTTTTGCGGCACGCACTTTTGTGTCACTTGTGGCTTGCGGCGGGCGTCATCCAGATGGAGCGTAATGATGACGACCGCACCGGATGACAGCGCAACGGCCAGCATGCGCTCGTCCGGACTGAACTGGCATTGCTCGACAGATGGTGCTCCAGTGTTGCTGGTTGAGTGTGTCGTCGCGGTGTCGACGTGCTCGATTGTGTGTCGATCGGGTCCGGAGCCACCACGACGACGGTAGAGATAAATTGAGCCACTTGAAGTCCCGCAGGCAAGGTAGCGGAGAGAAACGTCCATGCAGCGCCACTTCAAGTTCGGTACCTGCACGGCATCGCGAGTTAAAATCATTGACGTCCGGGTGGGCTATAAGTGGGCACCTCGCACCTCGCCTCGCTTCTTTTTTTTTTGGGAGGCAACACAAAACTAAACTAAATCAAACAAAATCAATCTGAAATCACAACATTTTCAAACTCTCATCATTCCATTCGTAAAAAAATCAAAGGTAATTCATCATATCCCATTCCTCGACATGAGCAGCAACGCACAACAGCCGAGACCAGACGCACACGCAACATGGCAGTCCAACAACTCAGCACTGATAAACCGCAGATGTTGTTGTTGGCTCTTGTGATCTGTGTGATGCCGCTGACGTTCCCGTCCGGTTTTAATTTTCAGCGGAAAATCTAAATGTGTCCCCCCCTTCCTTTTGACCGACCGACAGCCCAACGTGGTTCACACCATGTTTCGTTGCGCGGCATCTTTCCCATCTCCAATCTCCTCGAGATTTTAACCTCTGTCATATGCATTCCATTCACTTCCTTTTCTTCTTCTCTCTTTCTTTTTTCTTTTCCTTTTTTTTTTCTTCCCCGCCTCTTTAAAAAAAAAACTCCACATTTTTCAATTCACTTACCTTTTTTTCTTGTTCTTTTTCTTCTTCTTTTTTTTTCTTCTTCCTCTACCCCTCTCACCTTGGCCACAATTTATACAAAGAATTATTCTCCCCCCTTCCTTTGTTTTTCAATGGCAGATACTCTCTTCGGCATTAAAGGTGCGGACTTTAGTCTGATTGCGGCCGACACTTCACAAACACGCTCAATTATGGTTTTCAAACAAGATGAGGACAAGACTTATCAGTTAGAACCAAACAAAGTGATTGGTCTTTCTGGACCAAACGCAGATCGTGTTGCCTTTGGTGAATACATTTCCAAAAATATTGCGTTGTACAACTTACGAACTGGTCTCAAGCAGTCGTGCCACGCAACAGCCAACTACATGAGCACCGAGCTAGCGGCCGCCATGCGCAAGGGTCCCTATCAAGTCAATACCATTTTGGCTGGTTTTGATGCACCGGGTGCTGGTGAGGCCGAGGGTACGTTAGGAAAACCAGCTTTGTACTGGTTGGACTACATGGGTGCTCTACAAGAGAGCAACTTTGCTGTGCATGGCTATGCAGCCTCTTTCATGCTCTCGATTTTTGACAGCCAGTGGAAGGAGAACATGACGTTGGAGGAGGGTTTGGAGCTTGCGAGAAAATGTGTTGATCAATTAAAAATGAGATTTTT
>Ga0307997_10000725_pt1 | contig 15188 bp, 15 predicted proteins | sample Davwhametageno36_FD_203165 | JGI IMG/M metagenome (GOLD analysis project Ga0307997, IMG submission 203165) | Marine microbial communities from Davis Island wharf, Antarctic Ocean - #36 | ecosystem: Environmental > Aquatic > Marine > Unclassified | place: Antarctic Ocean: Davis Island wharf... | reverse complement strand
GTTAAAACAGGTGACGCTATCCTGCATTTATCCAGCGGCAATCCGAAGCCTCCGGGTTCAGGCCACGTCTACTTCTTTTGCGATGAGGTCGACGCCTATTTTGATCTGATCAGGCAGCGAGGTGCATCGACCAGGAGGACCATTGAAGACACACCTTACGGGATGAGGGATTTCGAAGTTGAAGATCTCGATGGCAACATCCTTGTATTCGGATGCGATCTTGAGGGCGCGGTATAGCGCGTCAATAGACATTAATCAGAGATTCCCCAGGTATGAGATGCAGCACTCCGCCCCCGGTAGTTCACCCACAACTCTCATGGAGGGTGAACTGCGATTCGTCTCTCTGGCTTTTATAGCGTTATCATGAGAAGCGTGGTCGTGAAGAGGAATGTTATGGACAAGATACAGCTTAGACAACTCAAGGCGCGATTCGATCGCGACGGATTCGTGATCGTTCGTGACTTTGTTCCAACAGAACAACTGACGGAAATTTGCAGGCGCGCTGAGTCGGTAATGGATGGCGCGCCCAGATCAGGCATGTTTTCCAACGTCACCAAGGGGCTTGAGAAACGCGATGATTATTTTGCCGACTGGCTAAACAATGGCCCGCACCTGCCGCTGTTGACGACATTGATGGGCAGCAAGCCGGAGCCCACCACCGCGAGCTTTTTCACCAAGAACAATCCAACAGAGCAGGTACAGCCACATTCCGATGCCATGGATGGCGGCGTCATCTGGATTGCAATCGACAGGACCGATAAGGAGAACGGATGCATGCAGTTCCTCAAGGGCTCGCACTTGCGACAAGAGGAATTCGCTGACCTGAAGGCACATCAGGCAAATGACCTGACGGGTCATCCGGACGCTGTTGAGGCAGCTATGGACCCGGGCGACATTGCGTTCTTCCGGCCGACAACCGTGCACTGGTCAGGGCCCTGCCACAATGGTCTAGCCCGGCGCGGATTCAACTGTTTCTATGTCGGCCTTCCGGATAAATGGTTCACCAAAATCGGCAAAGGCAATGGATCGAAACTGCGCGACTCCGCCGAGTAGTAAAGGCGAAGCCAGCACAGATGGAACCCGATCACCGTTCAGGCGTCTTGAGATGCCCGGGATTTATTCACCAGTTTCTTCATGGATCACCACAACGCCCGCATCACCATCAATCGTGAGCATCTGGCCATGCTTGATCCGCTTGGTGCCGTTTCCGACGCCCAGTACCGCGGGGATGCCGTACTCCCTGGCGACGATTGAGCCATGCGCAAGAATACTTCCCATGTCGGTAACAAGCCCGGCGGCACTGGCAAAAAGCTGAGTCCATGCTGGGGTCGTCATGGGCGAAACGAGAATCGTGCCGTTTTCCATCTTGTCGAATTCATTGGGGCCGAGGATGACGCTCGCCTTTGCGGTGACACGTCCGGAGCTGACCGCAAATCCGCGCATCTGGTTGCTTGAGTCGTCATTCAGAATCTGGGTTTCTTTGAACGCGACGCTAGGATCTTCCCTAGCCTCGCTGGGCACTGTTCCGGGTGGGTGATGGCGCTTGCGTGCTTCCCTGAGTTCGCTTCGTTGCGCCGCCAACTCGCCGAGCGCTGGCAGGGATTTGCCTGCCTTGCGGGCGTCAATCGCGCACTGTAGTTCCTCGGTCACCAGGAAGAAGGTATCCCCGGCTGTCTGGAACGTTCTGGCCTCAACCATCCGCCTACCCAGTTCAAAAGCGATAGGTCGAAACACCGACCAGTTATAGCCGAACAGGAAAGCGACTTCTTCACGAATGTAGTTGTACTTCCTGGCAAGCCACAAGCGAAACCGGAACTGCCAGTAAGGAAGACCTGTCAACAACGCGGATACCTCTGCATACTTTTCGTCCCGAACCTTCTTTGCCCGTTCGTCCTGTTGGCTGGGGTTATAGTCCTTGTTCGTCACCATGCCGCGTAATGTCACAAACACACCGGAAGGATCCTCCAACTGGGTTGGTTCAACGAAGTCCATGCTATATCCCTGGTGTCCATAGGCCGCCAGAAAGTCATCAATCGCTTTTACCACGGTGTCGGCCTGGGGATGGCTTCTTAACTTGTCCATCATAAACCTGCCTGGCGTGACGATCAGGAGGTGTGACAGTGCCTCGTTGACCCGAATCATCTGCGCGATCTTGAACAGGTCGGCATTGGACTGCATGGTCTTCGATTCGAACCCAGAAAGAAACTGGCCACTGATAAAGTGATGGTCAGGGAAAGTCTCCTGCAAAAAGCACTGCAAATGGTCGTCGGTTGATTTGGCGACGCCGAAAGTATGACTGGAGTTGCTTGACCAGTAATAACCTTCTTCGATGCCCATCTCGCGCATGGCCTCAAGGAGTTCGGTGTCCGAAGCGCTCGCGACGTCCACCCCAGACCACTTTTCCTTGATGCCCGTCAGGCGCGGCTGCGTCACTTCATGCCACTCTTTAAGCTGCTTGTCGTTGTGTTCAGTGTTGTTGTTGGCAATGTAGGTGACGTTCTTGCTCTCGGGGAATGTGATCTTCAGCGCGAGTTCGGGATCGTCCTGTTGAGCGATCCATGCGTCGAATGTGGCGCCGTCCTCGGCTGATAAATCTGCAGCGAATCGATCGAGGTCGCGCTGCATCAGTTCGTTGCGACTACGCTGGTCAGGTCCCGCTTTGACTTTCGCCGCGGCCTTGTTTTCTTCGGCCTCAATTTCCGCGTCGGTTACCGGTTTTGGCGCACTTTCGCCCTTGAATTTATTGATAATCTGGGGAAAGTCGAAACGCATGTAAGCGTAGCCATTCATGGTGACAAACATCGGCCCACCACCCACCATCAGGCTCTTGCCGATGCGAGTAGATTCGAGCCCTTCCGTCAGATAAAGCTCTTCAAACAAGGGGCACAGCGGGTCGGGCATGTTTTCCACGATCTGGCGGCGCGATAGGTACTGGGCTGGAGGAGTCGGTATCCATTTTACATCTATAGGCTGCACGGCCAGGTTGGTGATGGGGCGTGATTGCAGCAGATGCAACCGGCCATTACAGAAAGCCCATTCGATATCCTGTGGCTGACCTTCAAATAGACCCTCGATCTTCATTGCAGTTTTAGCGAGTTCCGACAGCATCACCTCGGAAAGCGATGATTCACCCCGATCATCGGCGCCCACGTCTGCCAGTTTTGTGCCGGCGTCGCCGTCGTAGATGATCTGTTGTTCTTTTGGACCAATCACGGTCTCTTTGACGATGAGCGTCTGCCTGTCAATGATGTAGGTGTCGGGCGTTACCTGGCCGCTTACCACTGCCTCGCCGAGGCCGAAGCTGGCGTTGACGATGAGTTCGCCCCGTTCTCCTGTTGCTGGGTTGGCAGTAAACAGGATGCCTGATACTTCAGAAGGAACCATGATCTGCACAACTACAGCCATCGCGACTGGATTCTGGTCTTCTCCGACCGTATCTATTCCGTTCTGGTGACGGTAGCTGATGGCCTGTGCGGTCCATAGTGAGGCCCAGCACTTTTTGACAGCGTCGACTACTGCGCTCGCACCGCGCACGTTGAGAAAGGTCTCTTGCTGCCCAGCAAATGACAAGCCCGGCAGGTCCTCGGCGTTGGCGGATGAGCGAACCGCGACGGCGGGCTTGCCGTCAAGGGATTCGTACGCACTGGTAATCTCGGCCACCAGTTCCTCCGGCAAAGGCTTATCGAACAGCGCCTGTACATCATCGGATGCCTTCGCGAATGAGGCCCGGCCTTCAACGACCGCAGGTTCTGCGAGTCTTAAAATCGACGCTTGCAGATTGTTGTCCCTGATGTAGTTGCGGTACGCTTGAATCGTGACGTGAAAGCCGCCCGGGACGTCGAAGCCTGCATTTGAAAGTGTCGAGAGTGAACGGCCTTTGCCGCCAACGACTTCGAGGTCGTCAATTTTGGTATCAATGGGTGTGATTAAGCTCGACAAATCGGCGCCTTTTTGAAAGTTGAAGAGCGTACAGCGTAGAAATTAGGCTGCTCTCGGTCAAGGCAATCAGTTACTGACCAGCACAATCCTCACCCAAAACACCTCATCCAAAACAAGCAGATCCGACGACCGGTTAACGACCCTTGAACACGGCTTCACGCTTCTCGACAAATGCCTTGAAAGCTTCCTTGGAGTCTTCGCTGGCGCCGGTGCGGCTATGACGCTCGGTTTCAAGATCGATATAGTCACGCAGTGACATGTTCTCACCGGAGATAAAGTTCTTCTTCATCTCGCCAATGGCCAGCGGCGCTGACTTGGCGATCCGGTCAACGATCTTGTCAACTTCGGTCGTAAAGGACTCGGCGTCGAAGACCTGGTTGACCAATCCGATTCGAAGCGCTTCTTCTGCTTTGAACTTGCCATGCAGAAAGTAGAGTTCCCTTGCCTTGGCGGCACCCACAATACGAGGTAACAGCCAGGGGCCGGCCATGTCGCCGGAGATCGCAACGCCAAGAAACGCAGAGTTGAAGCTTGCGCCCGCGAGGGCATAGCGAAGGTCGCATGCGGCGGCCCAGCCGAACCCGGCGCCAGCACAGGCACCGTTAATTGCGGCGATTGTTACCTTTGGCATCTCATGGAGAACCGACGTGATGTGGAAATATTCTTTGCGACCCTCTTCCTGGATCTCACCGTTACTGTAAGCGTTTAGGTCAGCACCGGGACAGAATCCACGCCCGGCGCCCGTGAGTTTTACGACGCGCACGTCCCTGTCGTCAGCGGCCCGCCTGACACACTCATACAACTCACGCATCATCGTGTTGGTAATGCCGTTAAGCTTGTCAGGACGATTGAGCGTGATGGTTGCTTTGTGATTTCCGACCTCGTAGAGGATCGTTTTGTAGTCCGACATAGTTGCCTCCTTTTCTTCACCTTTTTGTCATCGACCCACCCAATAGCGGTGGTCTCTGACACCCGGTCTGATTGTCTGAAAAACAGCCGATAAATTGCAAGTAATAGGAAGTTTACATCACCCAAAAATCCTGCTCGGGCGCGCGTTCCAGGCTTCCATGACACCTTGCTGGAAGTCGGTGCGCATCAGTGATCGACTCAAACACGGTCAGATTATCGAAGTTGATGTTGATGGTGGAACGGTTAGGTTGCTCGCAGAGGATTGAACATTACGATATCGATGCGTATCGAAGTTATGTGCAGACCTCATTTTTCATCTATCCCATTTATCCCGAAAATCGGGTGAACTCAATTTGCAAAACTGACGGGTAGAACTTCCCGCCAGTACATGTGCGAAGTACGCTGAGGGTACACAGATTAGAGACCTCCTCAGATCGAGGCTGGCGGAAAGCAGGAATTGGCATGATTGATCTTGATTTGACTGGAAAGAGAGCGGTTGTTACGGGAGCGAGCCTGGGCATAGGCGCGGCAACGGTCAAAGCGCTCGCTGACCAGGGGGCGCAGGTCAGCTTCTGCGCTCGGAACAAGGCTGCAGTGGACGAATTGGCAGGTTATTCAAGTGATATCACGGGCCACGTGGCAGATATGGGCAATGCGGATAGTATCAACGCCTTCCTGGATGAGGTAGAGGCTGATGGTGGCGCTGATATTCTCATTAACAACGTCGGTTCTTCCCCCTCACGGAATTTTCTATACATGTTGGACGAGGACTGGATGGAACTTTACGAACTCAACTTGCTTTCTGCAGTTCGTTGTACACGGCGACTGCTGCCCAAAATGCGGCAACAGAAGTGGGGTAGAGTCATAATGATCGCGAGCGCGGCGGCCAAGTATCCGAGCGCTGCGCTCATCGACTACGGTACCAGCAAGGCTGCGATGATTTCCATGAGCAAGTCACTTGCCAGGAAATATGGTGCCGATGGCGTGCTGGTGAACTCGGTGTTGCCCGGCCTGATTCACACGGCAATGTGGGAAAGGGCGGCCACTGAGATTGGCAAGGCAACAGACAGTTCGATGGAAGTCGTAATCAAGAACAACGGGCGCAACGTGCCGGTTGGTCGCTATGGCACAGCGGAGGAGGTAGCTGCGGTCATCGTGTTCATGAGTTCGAATGCGGCGTCGTACGTTAATGGCGTTTCCATGGCAGTCGACGGTGGGCAGGCAGGCCACATTTAGTGAAAATTGGGGTCGGCATTCTCCGGGAACTGCCTGTCCATTGCAGCCACCATATCTGTGTAATGTTTATCAATCATTTTTCGCGTGTCCGTCCCGTCACAAAATATATAGAGTTCGTTAGTCAGTATTGCCCGCATGACCTGCTCTCCGACAGTTTCCGCGGGCACGGCTATCGCGGAAATCATTTTTGCGACATCCTCCGTTACTCTCTTTTGAAGATTCTGGATAATTGGCGTATCCACGACATGGGGGCAAAGAACAGAAACGCCAATGTTAGTCTTGGCCAGATCATTTCGCAGATATTCGGACAGGCCAACGACGGCAAATTTACTGGTGCCATATCCGGACTGATGGCCATGGCCGTGGATCCCGCTGAACGAAGCGGTATTCACAATATGCGCTGGCTCACCGTGATCAAGCATCCCTGGCAGAAACTGTTTAATGCCATTGAGCGGCCCCCAGAAATTTACTTCATGGGTGTTACGCCAACCCTCACTAGGAGTCTCCAGCACCTTTCCACCACCCGGTATCCCTGCGTTGTTACACAGCACGTGCAGCGGCCCAAATGTCTTCTTCAGGGTATCGGCGGCCTTTTCAAGGGACCCTGGATCCGTTGAGTCGACGTTTAGCGTCAGCACCTTGTCAGTGATCTTTTTCAGTTCTGCCTCTGCGATGGCGAGTTGTTCGTCTCGAATATCGGTAATAGCAACATTCATCCCGGCGCGGGCGAAGACGGTTGCCATACCAAAACCAATGCCCGTCGAGCCACCGGTAATAAATGCTGTCTTACCTTCTAAATCTTTCATTAAAAACACCTTGGTTAGTTTCGTTCAGTATGAGCCTGCCTTGCTGCACAACATCATCGCCACGCCGGCCATGTGTTCCAGACTGCCGTATCTGTGAGCCGGAATCCGTTCGAGTTTCGGACTCTGCCTCGCATCTGGCGGGACCGATTCGATTCGTCGTGGATACTACTGAAGAGATCCTGGATCAGAGTGCTTGCGCAGCCACTTTTTGCTGCACTTTCAACGTCCGCTCCGCCAGCTCAGACATACTGACTTCTTGAAAGCCGATGACACTGGGTCTGATGGTGTCATTCAGCGGTGCCACCAGACTGGAATTCAGCCCTCTGGCGCCACTGGCGGCCCCCACAATGGAACCGCAGGTTGCACCGTTGCAGTCTGTGTCCCAGCCACCCTCGATACAGTCAAGCACTGGATTGCCGTCGTATTTGATCCAGTTCGCCCCGCCATCAACGCTATAGGCGAGACACTGGGTGAACGCTCGTTTCGGTATCGCGTATCCGCCAGCGGCGGTGTAGAAGGCAAGCAGGGCACCTTCACCAAAACCCGCGGAGTTGTCATGGTCCACCACAGCGGAGCCGGAAAACATAGCGCCGTGTTCGTCGGGAGAAAGCGCGTGCCCTTCCTGCTCTTGCCAGGCAATGAGGTCGGTGCTGATCGCATGACCCCAGAAGGGCTTTCCCCAGATGCAGGCTACGGGATTGTGCTGAAAGTACAGATGCCAAACGCCATCGAGGTAGACGAGACCGTTCGGGTCGTTTATCCAGTTCTGCCGGGCCGAGAAATGAAACTGGGGTCTGTGCAGTTCGTTGTAATCCATCGGTATCCTTTCGAATTACAGTGACTCCGGGACATCTGCTACCCAGACTTCAGGAGACGAGAGCCATCCCTTTTCGCCGTCCATGCGGCCATCCCAACCCCCGGCAACATATAGCTTGTCGTTAATGATGCCAGCCGCCGGCGAGGAGGTTGGTTTGGGAAGAACACTGGTCAATTCCCACTCTCCCCCTTCCTTCATCGTCAGCACATCCGGGCAGAAATTTGTTTTGCCAATCTCCAGCTCCTGATGTCCGCCAATCATCCAGATACGGTTGTTGCGCACGATGGTGGCGTGTTCGGAATGTGAGTGACGTACCGGCAGTTCCGGACCACGGCTCCAACTGTCGGACTGCGGATCGTAGACGTCCACCTGAGTTTGGTTGAGTTGGCGAATATCATGATTGAATTGCCCACCAATCGCATAAATCTTGTCATTCATTGTCACGACGGCCAACTGGTTGCGCGGTAGGGGAATGGGTGCAGCCGATTCCCAGGTCGTACTGCCGGTCGCCTTCCATTGCGCAAGGTTGAGAACCCAGTGGTCTTCTGAGTCGGTGTCGCGATCCTCTTCCAAACCCGAAATGTAATGCAGGTTGTCGCCGATCCGAGCCAGGCCGCCACCACCACGGCGGCTTGGCAACATCGGCCCGGCGGTCAGCCGATCCTGATCCAGGTCGTAATTCCAGACTTCGGCAATGATGTGATCCAATATCTTACGGCCCGGCTTATCTTTCATTCCACCCGCGTACCAAAATCCGTTACCGTCGGGCACGAGGTTCACATGGGAAATTGCACTGGGAAGCACTTGCAATGGCGTCCACGAACCCTGTGTGCCATCCGCAGGGTCGAATACGTCAGCTCGCCTACTGGATTTGATCAGACTTTCGTAGCCACCTAGCACAATCATCTTGTCATTCAGAACCAGGCTGGAAGGTTCCCATTTCCCTACTGGCATGTCCTGCAGTCGAGTCCAGTTAAATTCGTGCTGCGGTTCGGTCATTATTGTTGTCCTATCGGGCATCGAGCGGAAATTGTCGGTCCATGGACGCGGTCAAATTGCTGCAACGGTTCCAGTGACCCCATAGCGGTCTTCCAAGGTCCGGGGTCGGGTGCAGAAGGTTGATCAGAGTACGAATGCGCTGACGGGTGGTCAATCAGTACCCGTCTCTAATTCACCCAAAAATCAGCTGCTCGCGAAATACGGGGTAAGTCAAACGCACCGCATATGACGACCGCAAAAATTGTATGGCAGACTCAGGAAACGGATCGCCTAGACTCGGACCGTCAATCACAATCAGATCATTAATCAAACAGTCGAGAGGACTCCATGTCACCCTTACCCCAAGGAAATGCCGCCGATCTCGGTTTCGATCCGAAGCGCCTCGCCGCCATTGGGCCAGCGATGCAGGCGTTCGTTGACGATCAGCGAGTGCCTAATCTGGTTACCCTGGTCGCACGACGTGGCCAGATCGTCCACTTTGAGGCGCGGGGTGTATTGGATCTCGATATCGGTGCGCAGGCGGGCAAGGACAGCCTGTTCAGGATGTTCTCCAATACCAAACCGATCGCCGGTGTGGCTTTGTGCATCCTGTATGAGCGAGGTTGTCTGACGCCCGATGATCCGGTGTCAAAGTTCCTGCCAGAGTATGCGAATCTGCGTGTACAGAGCGCCGAGTGGCCGATGAAAACGGAACCCCCGAAGCGGCCCATGACCATTCGCGACTGCATCACCAATACTACCGGACTGAATACCGCAGCGATGATGCCGGCAGGCTACCGTAAGCAATACGCCGATGCCTGCAAGACCCTGGGCTGGATACCACGGGACGATGATGGCGCGCGGCCAAGCAGCAGAGAACGGGTCCGCGCCCTGGCAGAGATACCGCTCATGGCCCATCCGGGGGACCGCTTCGTCTATCACGCCGGCTATCCGATTCTGACTGAAGTACTTGAGGTCGCTTGCGGCCAGCCTATCGATGCGTTCGTGCGCGAAAATATCTTCGATCCTTTGAAAATGGACAGCACGGATTTCTATCTCAAGGACGGTATGCTGGATCGATACGGTGCCAGCTACACGCCGCGCGAGGTCGATGGCACGATGAAGCTGGTTGCTACGGACAAAGCTGCGACCAGCGAAAAGACCACGGGCCCAAAGACGGAGTTCTGCATTGGCGGTTCATCCGGTGGTGTGTTGTCCTGCGCCGGGGACTATGCGCGTTTTGGCCAGATGTTGTTGAACGGCGGTGAGCTGGATGGTGTCCGCATCATCGGCCGCAAGACTGTCGCTCTGATGATCGGCAATCACACCGGTGATATGACAATCCCGATAACCGGCCCAGGGTTTCACTGGGGGCTTGGTGTGGCGATCTACCACGGCCGTGATCGACTGGCACCCCTAATCCGGTCAGTCGGTACCTATGGCTGGGGTGGGGCTGCGGGTACGACCTATTTCGCGGACCCGGCGGAAAAACTGATGGGCGTATGCCTGACCCAGGTCTCGAACCACGGGGCGATGCCCAACAATACCTACCAGGAGACCTTTCAGCGTCTGGTCTATCAATCCCTGGTGTGATTCCGGCGCGGCTGGTTGCCTGGCGTCATTCTTCACGGAGCCTTTTGTGAATTTTAGTTCGACGCAGGCAAATCCGGATTACGAGAAGGGTTCTGGGTGATGTGCTAAACGTGCATCATCGCTTCCACGTAATGTATTTATTATAATTGCTAGTGAAATCTCCGAACCACAACAAAACAATGAGTGATTCAACGATTAGACTTATTGATGAGCAGATGCGTCGATTTATCTGTGATGGTGTATTGGTACTAGACAGTGTTCCAGACGCTAGCCTGCAGACTATTCTCAAAAAAGTCCAATGCGTGAATATCCAGGACAGCGACGTTCAAAACAACATTCTACCGAGAGTCACCGAGCTTCAACAGATTATTGATTCACCTACCATCAATGGCGCCCTCTCAAGCATCCTCGGTGATGACTACATGATGACTCCGCACAGACTCTCGGTACCCATTGAACCGCTTCCCGCAGAACAACGAAACCTGAACCTTAAGGACGGGGAGAATGCGCCGCCAACAGTTGAGGGTTCCAGAGGTTTTACCGGTTGGCAAAATTGAACAAGCGCAATACAGTCAACAGGCGATGGGGCTTCATCCTGCTTGTGGGAGCGTTGCTAAACGCGGGGGTTTCGTCTGCTAAAGATCCCCCCCACCCCCCCAAATATCCTTTTTCAGAAACTGCCAGATGCAGTCACACTACCCCAGTACTTTCATGAGCATGGTTGAGGCCGCTCAAACATAAGAGGAAGCGAGATGTTTAGTTTTGATGGTTATAAGCCAGTGGACTTGAGTCCACATGTCGAAGCACGGATCTATCGTGTAGATGGCTCAGTCGAGGAAGGCACAAATGATCCCTATGGTAAGCCCTGGGTCATGAAGGAAGGCCGATTTGTCGGGGATAATTCCCTGTATACATTGTATGCGGCGCCTCCCGGAGGTGATGAGGTGTGGCACCAGGAACGTATGACGAGCCACCACGGTTGTCACGTGCAGGGTGGCAAGGGTCACATTAGCCACTGGGCTGGTGTATCGGAAGATATGAAAGGTCTCTGGGAATTTCCCCTTGAGACATTTATGGGTGAGGCGGCTGTTTGCAATCTGAAAGATCTCGCCCCACAGGCCATCAAAAACCCAAGTGAGTATCCCCTTGGAGAGGGCGTGAGCTTGCTCAGTAAGGAAGGCGACGTCCGTGGTCAGGAAATCAAACCCGAACATCTCGGCAATATCCAGGAAGGCGATATCGTATTGATGACGAGTCCTTATACGGGACTGGAACAGCCCTGGTTATCCAAATCAACCTGCGAATGGTTGATCAATGATCGCAAAATCAAAATGATCGGGTTTGGTGTACCGGGTATTGAGTGGCAATACGATTTAAAACTCGCCGCACCCGATAATTCACCGATCAGACGCATGCTACTGGGTGCCAATATCCCCGTCGCACATCCGCTGGTTAACATTGAAACGTTAACTAAAGACAGGGTTTTCTATGTGGGTACACCACTGAACTTTGTTAAGTCTGAAGCCAGTTTTATCAGGGCAATTGCCCTGCAAGAAGAATAAGGGGACATCATGATTAGTCTTAAAGGACACAAAGTAGTAGATCTAACCTGGGAGCTCGTTTCCCGGGTTACCCGTATGGACCAAACCATCGAAGAAGGTGTGCGTGACGTATACAACATGCCCTGGATCGTGGAAGAGAGCTACAACGAAAAGGACGGTACGATTGAGCAACTGGTTGCCTGCAACGAAGGCACCTTTGCCGGGTGGCAGGTGGGTGGCGTCAGTGGCCATATGGGTTCACATATCCAACTGGGTGTTCGGCACAACGATAACTGGAGTGGTCTCCCCGATGGTATGAAAGGTCTCTGGGAAATGCCGATTGATGCTTATTATGGCGAAGCCTGCGTTTGTCAGCTGGATCATCTAAAAGGCGAGCCGATTCTGAAGGAACACCTGTCGAATGTGAAGGAAGGTGACATTGTCATCATGGGCAGCACTAATAGAGGCAAAGACGTTCCCTGGATCGATGGCGACACAGCGTATTGGCTAGCAGAAGAGATGAAAATCAAAATGCTATGCCCTGGGGTACCAGGCATTGGTTGGGAAACTAAAGCAAAGGAACCCGAACCCGAAAACTGCCCGACGCACAGGGCAATGACCGGTAATAATATTCCTATCACCTATCCGTTGGTGAATATCGAGAAGTTGACCAAAGACCGTTGTTTCTTCATGAGTTTGCCACTCAACGTCGGGCGCATGGAAGGTACCTGGGTTAGAGCCATCGCTATCGAAGAGGAATAAACCTAAGCAGGCCTGTCCAGCGGTGACACCATTTCTGCTGACAGGCCATTTATTCCAACCAGGCTATTTGATCAGCCACCGAGTGAAGTTCGATACTGCAACAGAAAAACAGAACAACGATTCATATGAATATTCTCTTCGTTTTCTCAGACCAGCAACGATACACCGCCCTCGGCGCTAACGGTAATACAGTGGTGCAGACACCCAACCTCGACAAAATGGCCTCCGAGGGCATGGCGTGTGAAAACATGTTTTCAAACCATCCACTGTGCTCACCGTTCTGAGCTATCCTGCTGACCGGCCGATACGGCTGGCAAAATGGCGTCATCTGCAGCGAGTATGAACCCTTCAAAGACATCCCTACCTTGCCAGGTGTCATGAAAAGCGCCGCCTATTACACCGGACATATCGGCGTTGGGCATCTGGGCATACCACCATACACCGAAGACAATCGCTGCGGCATTGATCACCTGGCGGCAGTGAAGGGGGTCGGCGGCAACTATTATGATCAGTACTATTACCTGAACGATGCTAAACCAGTCCAGCACATGGGGTGGAGTCCCACCGCCGAAACCAATATGGCGATCGAGTTTATGCGTGAGCACAAAGACAAACAGCCGAATGATCCTTTCGCCCTGTTTGTTTCCTGGCGACCACCACACTGGCCCTACACCCAGTACCCCGAGGAGTACGGGCACTATGATCCCGCCGAAATTGATCTGCCCGGTAATGTGCCGAAGCAGATGGAGGACTTTGCCCGGCGTGAAATCGCCGACTACTACGGGTGTTGTACAAGTCTGGACGCTGAAATGGGCCGACTGCTGGCAGCACTCGAAGATCTTGACCTCGCTGATGACACCATCGTCTGTTATACCTCGGACCATGGCGACCATCTCTCCAGCCACGGCTACGGCAAATCCGCTGATTCCTGGTTACACCACTCCATGCGTGCCTCGAAAGCGACACCTTACGACGAATCAGCCCACGTCCCGTTCCTGATTCGCTGGCCTGGCGGTACGCCACCCGGATCTCGCAGTAGTGAATTTATAGGCGCTATAGGTATAGTACCCAGTCTGATCAGCGCCTGCGGCGTTACAGCACCAGATGGATTTCAGGGCAGAGACCTAACCGCCGCCTGGCGCGGGGAGTCTTCAGAAGAACCGGCGCATACACCCGGTGGCAAGGAGTCTGCGTCTCTTATGAATATGGCAAATGGCTGGCCCAACAGAACACACTGGATGGGTCGCTGGCGGGGTGTGCGCACCGAAAACTATACCTACGCTCGCTGGTTTGATAACGAACGTGGCCCCTGGCTCTTCGACCGTCAGGCGGATCCACTGGAGATGAGAAACATCATCAATTCAGCCGAGGCGAGACCTGCCGTTGGAGAAATGGAAGCAACTCAAGACCCCTTCGAGTCAGGCAAACGAGGGACAAGGGGATTTCTTAAGGTTGGCCAGAAGTGGGCAAACCCGGAACAGTATGGATAGATAAATGGGGTCGAGATAAATGGGGTCGGAGTAAAATTTACAATTCTCATACATTGGCTCGTCCCCTGGCCCGCGGCTGACGGCACGCTAGATAATGGCGCCCATTTCCTTGAGCTCGGTAATTTCATCTCAGGTACGACCCATTTCCAGCAATATCTCCTCGGTATGCTGCCCCACTTCCCGGGCGGTGGATCTTATGGTCGCTGGATTCTGGTGGAATGTGACGGGTGTGGTGACGTACCTGGTTTTCCCCGCTTCAGGGTGATCTATGTCAGTGAAGAAACCGTTGGCCAAGGCCTGAGGGTCATCAATCATCGCTTCCGGTGTTTCGACCCAGCTGAAAATACAATTACCGTCCAGCAGTCTGGATTCCCATTCGGATCGGGTCCTATTTAAAAAAACGTCGTCAAGAATAGTGATGAGTTCCTCACGGTGTTCCGCTCGGGGCCCTATCGACTCGAATCGAGGATCTGTCCTCAGATCCGGCCGCTCGATAGCCCCGCAGAAATCAGGACAGAAGGAATCCGCCTGGAGCATGGCGAACTGCAGCCAGAAGCCGTCGCTCGTCCGATAGGTATTGCACAGCGGATTCAGCGCTTGCTTACGATCGCGCGGTGGCACGGTGTTACCCGCGAGCGTTTCCTGGAGATCCGCTGCCAGGCTCCAAACGCTTCCTATTGGGGTCAGAGTCGTTACTCTGATCCCATAACAGAGACTCACGCTCACCTCTTCTTCGTCGAGGGATTCTTCAATCGTATGGTGAGATGCTGGAACGCGGATAAGGAGAACCTGCGCCAGTTATCACCCGGGTAACGATTTCCCTCAGTCCACTACTGTACACCGCACGCCGGACAATTCGATCTCGATGCCTAACGTGGCCCCTTCGGCGCCGACAGTCTTGATACTCTCTCTATTTCTGCGACCGGATCGTGCCAGCCGCGCGACGGCCGGTTACCGAATAATCGCCCTCGGAATCGATGCCACCACTCAATGCGCCCGTAAGCGAATCGTTCTGGACTTTGAGCCAGGTCTCGAGTTCTTCGGCGCTGCCCTTCTGCCAGTTGAGTTGTGACGGTGGTCGCGCGTAGACGTAGCGTAGAACGCCGTCTTCGAAGGT
>Ga0307997_10000723_pt1 | contig 15210 bp, 15 predicted proteins | sample Davwhametageno36_FD_203165 | JGI IMG/M metagenome (GOLD analysis project Ga0307997, IMG submission 203165) | Marine microbial communities from Davis Island wharf, Antarctic Ocean - #36 | ecosystem: Environmental > Aquatic > Marine > Unclassified | place: Antarctic Ocean: Davis Island wharf... | reverse complement strand
ATCGTTAGATTAAGTCCTGCTAAACCTTTGTATCTTTTATGCTCATAGTACTTAGTTCTATCACAAACTATTACAGGGCAACCAGTGTGAAATATAATTTGCTTGAACTTAGTGCCTTCTCTAATGAAGTCAGTAGACAACAAATCAGTTTTAGAAATATTCTTATTGGTACTACTGTTTACATTATCAGTATTTTTGCTAGATTTGCTTTTTCCAGAACTTTCTATTGTCACTGTTTTTGTGCCAGCCAATTCTTTAATAAATCTTATATTTTCATCGCCATTAATTTCGCCTATAAATTGTAGGACATCGAAAGATTTAAACATTGCCGCTTTAGCAAAAACCTTAAGCTGAGACATATCTTGGAAATATAGCCATAAAATAATACCTTTGTATCTTAATACCTCGTACATTTGCTCTATGATTTTCATATAACCTAATTGAGCGACTTCATCTAACAAAATAGGATAATATTCAGATTTCAACTGTTGAGGGTTAGCAAATTCTAAAGCTGATTTGACAAGCCCTAGTATCAGTTTAATAAATGGTGCTGTTTGCTCTATCATATTCGGTGGCACAATCATATATATATCAGCATGACCCGCGAGATATTCTCTTATATGAAGAGTTTTATCTGGATTGCCTTTGTCAAATATTTGCTTAAGTGAGGCTTGACCAAAGAGCTTAATACTTCCAACTAAAATACCGGATACGTCAGCCCCATACTTGGTTAAGCTACCTTTTTCATGTAGTTGAGTTATCTTTCCAACTGCTAAGTATATAGCACTGCTTGGTTCAGCTAATGTTTCATTAAATTCTTCTATAGTACTTTTTGTATCCCACAGACCATCTTTGACAATCATATCAAAAACTTTTGTGATGTTCTTTTGTTCGCTCACCAAGTAATACAGCACGCCTTCTAAAATCATTTGAGCATCATCATAGAAAGAGCCATTCTTGCCTGACGAATCTTTTTGGGAGATGGCATTAGCTAGTGTTGATACGTATATGTTCATATCAACATTACCGCCTATATTCATATCTATATGAAGCGTTTGATTATCGGCCCACTCTTTAGCATTATAATCAAGAGCCACATTGAATGGGTCAATAATATAGGCTTTTTTACCATAAGTTTCATACCGATGTTTTGTCACCATCGGAGTAATTTCAAACTTAGTATCATTAACAACCACAGGATATGGGCAATCTAATAATTTAGGCACAACTGAGTAAACGCCTTTACCACCCCCAGGTTTCCCAAATATACATGAGTTTTTAGGTTTGAGTGAACCTACTAGTCGTCCATTTAACTCTCCATAACAAATATATTTATTGCCGATTTTGATTTTTGTTTGATTTTCAGGTACTAATAGGTCATTATTTCTTAAATCATTAAGAGATGCTTTTTTAGCTCCACCAAAAACATCGTCTTTATGGCTTTTGTTAACCTTATCAACTGATGGGCTTATGTACAATTCAAATAATAAATAAATGAAAAAACCTATATTGATAAATATTGAAAGTTGGTTAGCCCAAAGAATTTGCTTATAAGTATCCCACATAGTATATATACTTAAAATATCATAATATAAGTATCCGAATGTTGAATAAATGACATATATATTCGCAATTATAGCGTTAAGAACTAGACAAACTGTATAGACAAATATTAATGAGTATCTATAGGCGTTAATTTCTTGCGAGAACCCTATTATCATCAAATAATATACAAAAAAAGTTGTTAGCTGTGATAGTACCAATAACCAATGCTTGGGAGCATATTCATATAATGGGAACTGTGGCTCTAGACCATGAGATGATGCTACTATATCAGCGATTATTGGAGTATCTAACCAAAATAAAGATATCACTGTCACTAAAAGCGCGAGTATCCATGCTTTGAAAACTGTAAATGGCGGTGTTTGATTAATGCTTTTAAGCATTCCTTCAGCTGACATTACTATCTCCTTTTTTTACTTGATATCCTGCTTCTGTGAGGATATTTTTTGCTATTGATATATGATCTATATCTTTGACTGATTCTCTGTACTCATCCATTTCATGCTCAGTTAAGCCTCTCTCAGATTGAAATGATGAGCCTTTAATATTAGCTATGAAACTAATTGCTTCTACACGATACGAAGTTTTTGAAATTAATTTTTCTTTATCTGATTTTGGATCTTGCCAACGATCTGTATGAGGAACTGATTCAACATATACTGTAGTACCTGTAGTTGCATACCGCTCAACATAATCAGCTTGCTTGTCATATGCTATATAATTGACATATTCAACATGCCTCATCAAATTGTATGCTACTGAAAACTTGAAGAATCTTTTGTCATTGTGTGATTGAAGCTTACCAATTCTTGATACTCTTCCTTGCCCAATAAGCTTCAAATGCGATCCACTAAGTAAATCATTCATAACTATAGCCCGCTAATAGAATAAGGATCATCCCAACCATCTTATTTTTATCTGTTGGTGCTGATTCTGCTATCAAAACAGTTAAAGTAGCTAAAGCCTCAGGTGTTATTTTATGGGTATATTGAAGTTTCTTTAATAGCCATACAAAAGCAAATGCCCCTGTTCTTTTATTACCATCATTAAAAGGATGATTTTTCACTACGAAATATAATAAATGAGCAGCTTTTTCTTCAACACTAGGATATAGCTCTTGTCCAAAAACATTTTGAAATACATTTTTTAAAATACTATCTAAACTACCCTTAGTTTTTTCTTGAGCGAATAGATTGGTAGCCTCTCCCTTATCTAAAAGATTAAGCTTTAGTTTTTCTATATCTTGATATATTTCTTCGCTAGAGATTTCAATATCAGTAGATGTATCAGTCTTAGGAAACTTTTGCTCATCATAGCTTTGTAATGAAAACCATGTATATGAGAATGTTTTGATAAGTTCTAAAATATCATCATTATTTATCTTTTTCTGAGCTGAATTTTGTAGTTGAGCTATAACATTAACTAAGAAGATAGGGTCGTTTTCTATTCTAGCTTGGTTAATACTATAACCTTGGGCAATGTGTTGCTTGAGGGTCTGCGTTGCCCATTTTCTAAAGTTGATAGCTTTTAATGAATTTGTCCTATATCCAACTGCTAGAATAATATCTAGAGAATAAAACTTTAAAGCTCTTGTTTGAGTTTTATTATTTAATGAGCCATGTTTAGTGGTATGTGCAAATTCTGCACATACCACTTTTTCATCTAACTCATTATCTTTAAAAATATTATTAATGTGTCTATTAACTACCGTTCTATCTATAGCAAATATATTGGCTATATCTTTTTGGCTAGCCCAAATAGTATCACTTTCAAAATCAGTCTTTAGCTCTAATGAACCTGCTTTTGTTTGATATATTATTATATTGTTATTTTCTTTTTGCATAGACTACCTCTAATTAATGTATTGGTTTTTAACTTTATTCATATAATCATTAACTATTGGATGATTAATATATTTTTGTACTCTTTGAATGGCTATATCAATATCTTCACCTACACTAAGCAAAGAGTCGAATATATTGATAACTCGTTGTACTGAATTAAGTCCTATCGCATCTGGTATCTGCTCTAAATCAACACTTGGAAATAGCTCAAGTATGTCTTCTTCTGTAGCCCAAAACTCATCAATATCATTTGATATCAAATATCCAATGATAGAATCAAACTCTCTACCTGTATAAGAATATCTCATTGTATATTCTCTATACTGAGTTCCATCATAAGCTGCGATAGGTAAAAAATCTTTATGAATTATTTTAAAAGCCATTAGCATTGCTCCATGTTTATATTTAATTTTTCTTTGATACTATCACCATATCCAAATTGGTTTTAAAACATCTATAATATCCTGCCTTGATACTTCTCCAAAATACCTAGAATCCCAAGAATTATTTGAAGTAGTACCGATTAGTAGATAACCATCTATATGCTTATTAATGTTTTTAGGATTTAATGGTCTATTTAAATGATCAGCTTGCTCTTGTTTGTAGTTAAAGTATTTCCCATTAACTTCAATCCCATTAGTATTCATTATTACTTTGTCATTAGGTACGGCAAGTATTTGCTTAATAATTGGGACATAGCCATTACTGCATGACCCATTTGCTAAATACTCTCTGGAATGAGCATACTTCGCAATTTTAGTTGGTAAGCATACTGAGACCAAATCATCTCTTTTAATATTTGTGGTGTGTTGTATTTGATAGATACCTTTGAACATTGAGCTGGTTAAGTTAATGCGATAGCCATTTGCATAAACCATCACCATTAGGAGTAAACATATAAAAATTAATGTGAATATGGTTTTAAGTATTTTTAGTAGCATCAACACTACTATTGATAGCTTTTTTTGTCGCAAAATTATACTGACACTTGAAACTATCTAATTGCCCTGCAACATTAATAGTTTTATCCCATCTCAGAGAATATATATTACGTGCATGATCAATGATTGGCTGTTGAGTAAACTCGACATTCAAATCAGTAATACCTGTTAGTTCTGCAAAATTATTGATTTGTTTTAAATATAGGTTTTGGCACTCTATAATAGCTAAATTAGTTTTTTGATACTGACCATAATAATAATATCCAACAGACCCTAACAATATAATTATCATCAAAACAGTCTTTTTGAAAAAATATAGTAACTTGAAAATCCCTTTAAACATCATTTCTCCTAGTGCATTACAGCATTAACTGCTTGTTGATTTATATATGGGCTCTGAAATTTGATTGAACTATCAATAAGTATCTTAAATTTTGTACCTTGAACTATTCTAATTCTTGGTTGGACATTCATGATTTTCTGAATAAGTTGAGTCCCTACAGTAGAAAGGTTTTGACCAATAGAAGCTGCCAACAAACCCAACCCATTTAAGCTACCATTGCCTGATGCTATACCAGATGAGATATTGGTTGCTGTACTAAATAATGACAACATGCCAACATTCTTGAATAACTCCCAATAGTGATTATCTACATCACCAGTTAAGCCAGCTTGACCTGTCAAATCATATCCTTGTTGGCCTGCCAGATCCATTTCATCGGCATTAGGGAAGATTAACTTATTCCATGCAATAAGAACTCTTTTTTGTCCATAAGAAACTTGTGAGCTATATACACCCCAGACTCTTGTCCCTGCAGGAATCAAAACATAATTATGACTTGCCGAATCATATACATTAGTATTAACAATAGCCTCAATATGTCCGGGTAAATCAGAATTAATACTTGTGATCATAGTTCCATTAATTACTGTGCCTGTAGTTAAATAAAATGGAGAGGTTGCATATTTCAAATATCCCAACTTTCCTTTAGATTGATTCTGTAAAAATGCTTGCTTAGTATCTTGAGCATTTTGTTTATTATAATTTGTCTGTGATTGAGTGATATTGTCAATTATATTACTGTTGTTTGGCAAATTTTCATGATTAGGATTAGAAATACTAGGTTTTGATTTTGTGATATCAAACGCACTATTATCAACCGTACCATTAGACTGAATTGGTGATTGTGATATTGCCACTAATTGATCAAAATATGAATTATCCTCTTGTTTATCTATTTCAAATAACTGTGATGATTTAGTGGGTTTATCTGTAGATGCTGGATTTGTTTGAGCTTTAGAAGTTTTTTGATCATCTATAGGTTTAGTTGTTTTTTTCTTATCACCCTTTTTAGTTTGAGGGTTCTGTAAATCACGTATCTCTTTAGGTGTTAACTTAACCCATTTGCCATCAATATATCTATAAGGTATTCCATTTCTAAACACTAAGCGATTATCGACTAAATCAGATACAACTCCTTCTTCTCCATATAACTTTTGCTCACCATCAACAATTATTAATCTATTAGGATAATTTTTAAGATTTTGAGCTAAGGCTTGATCTACAATGCTAAATCTACCTTGATCATTAACAATCAGAGTTATACCTTTATACTTGACCATATCACCTGGTTTAAGCATTAAGATTTGCAAGTCTGTAGTAATGGTAAAAGGCTGATTAGCCTTAATGAAAGGTTCTCCGACCTCAACCTTGAATTTATCAAGTTTAGTGTCTAATTTTTGGTATATCTTATTTTGAAAATAAACTAGAGCATAATCAGGAATAGTAGCTCTTTGTATACTATCTAAGTTATGTAGTCGTTTTACGTAGTAAGCAGGTAAACCATTTGACCCCAGCTTTAATACATAATCGCCTATAAGTATTTTATCTAAATCGGCAATCGTTAAAACACCAGTATTGGAATGGTCTTGTGAGTACAACTGTCCATCATGAAATACCATTGGCTTTCCATCTAAATAGACTATATCACCATCTTTAAAACTTTGAGTATCAACAGGTATCAATGCACCATTCTTCTTTAGATAATATTTTGAATTTTTAGATATATATCGACCATCAGGTATATCTAAACTATTATTTACTAAAGGCTTAAGCACTCCATCAACTAGCTTCATAGCCTTACCATTAATTTCAATAACTTCTGATGGCTTAATTTCATGGGTTTCAGCTGTCATTGGATCCACATAGATAAGTTTATGATTTTGAGATATCAACTCATCATTATTTAGTGGTTGAACAGAATTTCCACTTACTTCTATAACTGCTTCATCTGTAGCTAATATGTCTCCAGATGATAAATCTAACAATTTGCCATCGGTCGTATATAAATACATTTTGCCATCTTTATTAACTATTGCAGATCTATTGTTAGCTGCCTGATCTATAGGTACTAATCTGCCATTTTTTAGAACTTTTATCGAGCCATCTTTAGCATGTTTAAGCTGGTATTGCTTGCCATCAATCCAAATATAGTTCGCAAACCATAAACCACCTTTTTGCTGTGATAGATTTTTAATCATATCTTGAGCAATTCCTGAGTCGCTATGATTAGTCCATACCTTTTGTTGATTCTTTGGAAACATAAAAGAAACAAAGTAATATAAAGAAGGACAGCCTATGCATAACAATATGATAAGTAGAACAGAGAATAAAAAGCTTTTTTTCAAGTGCCCTACTGATAGATGTTTTTTGATACCTTCAATATTCATATCAATCCTTAGATATTTCTACTTGCTGATCATTATCTTGTTTATCTGATCCACTAAACAAAAATATCTTTTTATAAGTTCCATCAATAATGTAATAAGGTTGTTTGAATGTATTTGAAGAACTTAACTCTTTGTTTCCATCTTCTCGTTGAACCCAAACAGCAGGCAACTGATAAGAATCAATGTTATCAGGTAGTTTAATGAGTGTTTTATGACCATCATCAAAAGCCGCTATTGGCTTCCATGCTGGGCTTATTTTAGATATCACCTTAATATGATATTTCTCTGGATTGATATTATTCATATTAATATTAGTCGCACTACTAGATAATTGATGAGGAATTAAATCATTCGATACTGGATTATTTGCATTCAAATTAGCAACTTGTTGCTCTAACTTAGATGAAGTTTCTCTTGGGTAATAAAAATTCATTATAGATGTATTTTGATTTGGCTTGGTTGATAATAAGCCAATGTTATATACCCTCTTATTCGTTGGTATAACTAGGTTAGTTGAAAAATATTTAGGCTTGCCATTTTGAAGGTCTCCTTTAACAACTAAAGGTTTTATAAAAAGTATTTGCGAAGCATTAGAGCCTGCACCTGTAGAACCTACATTCATATTCCAATGCAGGCTATCACCTAAACTTGGTTTACCAATGATTTGCTCGCCAGCTTGTAAATTAATAGTACAGACTCTACCTACTGAACATTTAAATATAGGTCGAGAATATGGATCATACGGATATGTTGTGTATCCATCTGAGCTAACTATAGTATTTTCATCACCTTGCATATAATTGTTATAGGCTTTGACTATATCAGCTGATTGGCTCATCCCAAAAGATGTCAACACAGCATTTGATGATATAGGAATTGTTTGTGTTGTATATATAGTCTCAGGTATTTTAAGATCAGTTGATGAATAATTCTGAGCTAAGTATTGTGGAAGCTTATCTTTGGGAATATATTTATCAGATGTATAGCCAAACTGTGAAGCTATAAAACCATCTGAGGCACATGATGATAAAAATAATGTACTTAACACTAATAATATAATCTTTTTCATGATTGATCCTTATTGACAACAATATAACTTATATAAAAACCTAAAGGATTATATTTGTCGATAATTTCACTACCTGAACGCTTGTCCCATGAGTAAGTAAACTGTCCAATATACTTTTGTTTAGAAATCAAAGCATCAGATTTTACATCTCTTGTGAATTTAGTCCATGAGACTTTGGTAGTGTTCTCAGAGATTGGCAAAACATAATTAATATCAACCGATACAATATGTTTAGCGGCTATATCCTTAGGATTATTTACATTCAAATAATTTTTCAGAAAGCTAGAAGCTGATCCTCGAGTATAAGAGGCTGCTTTCGAGTTATTATAAATATCAACATCTCCATCAGGAGAAACAGAAAAAGCATATCTAATGAAATCTGATATGCTCGTCACAGCTAACTTATCTTGAATATCACTAGGAGCTAACTTCATAGAGTGATTAAGATCAAACACTTGTCCGTTTTGATTAATTTCTACAACATAAGGTACAACTTTTTTTGTGGCTGCTAAATATACTGTAGTACTAACAAAAAACATCACTAAAAATAGTAGTATATTGCGCATCATAACTAATTGTTTTCTTTGAAAATCATATTCTCTTGCTAAAGATGATAGAGCTACATTAGCTCCTAAATATGGATTCTCTGGATCTTCATTGAATAATTTACATAGGTTGACACGGGCTTTGTCGACTTCTAGATCATTAGCAACCTCTTCGGGTTTAAAAAAACTCTTTATTTTTTGAAACATTTTTTAGCTCCCAACTATTAGGTGAAACCATTGAACATAGTAACTAAAAAAGGGTGTCGTTATATGACCTAATGCCGCTAACCTAATTACTTCACCAAAGCTATATAGAGCAACCGCTAAATAGATATAACCAAATCCCATCGCGAACATGTGGCGTAAATCTTTAAAGTATTTGATTTTAGGGAACTTTTTAAAGTGCGATATAGCTATTGCTAATATTGAAATAACAAGAGCACCACGAATAAAGAACCAAATAACATAACCAAATATCAGATAACTAATCCAACTAGAGTGATCAACAAAAAATATCCAGTAGAATAGTAGGTGGAGTAGTGCTATCACTGAGTAATAGAGTATAAGGAAAAATAGCATGCCCACATCTAACCAAAAGCCTTTCCATAAACTAATAATTATTCTAATAGTAAATTGCGTTGGCGTAGCGACCTTGGCAATACGCTTAAGCTTTTTTATAGCTCTAATAAGTTGCTCTATTAATATTTTAGGTATTTCATATGGACTAACAATGACACCCATAATCATTACCACAATAAATGGTAAACAATATCGAGCATAGTAATAACCACCTATAGACGTCAGAGTAAGAATATATATTGCAGATATGCTTAAATGGCTCATAATATTACCTATTTATCTTGGTTTTTCTTTTCTGCTGCTTGTTTTTTTTCTAACTTTCTTTCTCTATACATCATAGCGTCCCACTGATTATAAAAATCTTTAAGCACCTTAGCTGCCAAACCTGTATGCTTAGCAAAAAACTCCTTTGTATCTTTATCAACTCTAGCTGCTATAACTGGATATTTTTCATATTGATTAGACATACTATAAATCTCTTTTTTGTTTAACTAAACCATATAATATTATTATACAATTATTATATTAATGTACAACAATTATTTTTTAGCATTAAACTGTTTTGTGACTTCCTCAACTAATTTTCTACGTCCTGCTTTTGCAGCTTCTTCATCTTTAGAGCCACCTAACCATTTAGCTCCTTCGGCAGTTTTTGAACCGGCTTTTTGAGCGGCTTGACCAATATGAGAGCCAGCTTTTTTGGCAGCCCCACCTGCGTATTGCATACTTTTACCTGCACCTCTACCAATACTACCTCCAATTCCTTCTCTTTCATTATTAGCTCCCTTAGCTGCAAAGTTGCCCAAACCGGATGACACACCTCCAGCAACTTTGCCTGCTCCACTAGCTACACCTCCTGCTGCACTACCAACAGCTCCACCCATAGCTTGGACAGGGTTAGATTGCTGTAGTAATCTAGCAGCTCCAGCTCCCATTGCCACAGCACCCATAGCTTGACCCATACCATGGATTGAGTAATCACCAAAGCCAACAAGTGATGCCAATACATTTGGTATTGTTTTAATCATTGTTACAAATATAAATAGCACTAACATTAAGATTAAGCCTCTTTCAATGAAGCCATGTGATGCCTGAATTTGCCAAGCGTTATAGTTTTGTTTTGCTTGAATACAAAGGTTTTTCGCTTCATTTAAACGAGGCGTTATATCAATTTTACATTGAGTATCTGTGCAATTTTGTAGTTTCTCTTGAATATCAATAACATCCTGACACTTTGCCATACTTGGTGGTGATCCAATGTTTGAATCGTATGATGTAAATGAATTTAAATACACTGTTAACATTGCCACCATGATAAACAGACCCAGTGTCTTTAGCAGTAAGCCACACATGTATTTCATATAACTTTGAAAACACGGACGTGTTGTTTTAAAGACATACATTACTACAAAAATACCACCAAGAGATCCTAAGACAGTCCACATCATGAAATTGCCAACCAAGGTGACTATAATAATAGTAAAAAGAGCAAATACCCCAAAAGCAATAACTACAGAAACCCCAATATTTCCTATAAATTGTAATGGATTCCATCCTGCATTGTCTGTAGCTGATGCAAATAAATGCCCGACAATTTTAAATGCTTGGTTTAAAAAATCACTTGGATTGGGCGTTATCAAAGTAGCTGTACCAGATGACTCTTTGACTATATATTGAACAGTTTTCCAACCCATCACCCATATCTCAGGTAAGTACATAAACAATACTCCACCAATACCAGCTGTTATACCTAAAAGAGCTAGTTTGACTGGTAACTGCTCAATCTGATCAGGCTTGAATATATATGTAACCGATATTATCAAGAACTCAGCAGTTATTAATAACAAAAATATATTATGATTCCAGTTAGATAAGTTATTAGCAAAATCTGTTGAACTTCTTGTAGTTAAATCCATTAAATCATCAAACATATAACATATAACTCTCCTAATATTTATATTTGGGCACAACTGTAAAATCAAAATTTGAATCATCATGATAGTCTAGCAAACCATCTAATGCCGCAATTCGAAACTTCATGTTCTGTGTATCTTCAAGATTCTTTTCATTAATCTCATTTTGAGCCTTGGCTAACTGGATTTTGTTAAGTGTGCTTAGTTTGTTGCTAATATCTTGATTTTGTTGAGCAACAGCATTTAAAAGATTGGCATTACCTTGCATCACAGCAACTGCTCCATCTAAGCCATCAGATGATAATCCATTTGAGATTTTGTCATATGCTGAGTTTTGTCTCGACATATAACTACTTTGGGTATCTAATGTTCTACCAACACTTATTAAGGTATCTTGTAATCCTGATAGAGATGCATATTCATCTCCTGTCATCGCAGTTAAGCCTTTAGCTATGCCACCACTTGCATAACCTAAAGATTTCCCAACACTTCCTGCTTGTTGGATTTTATTAGCGATTGAAGTAAATCCTGATAGGTCTTGCCAATTAGTGAATTTTTCTAAATTTCTTTTTGCCATTTGCACTTGTGATAATGTATTAGCTACAGTTTGAGATCCTTGAGATAACTGAGTTATCCATTTGCTTGTCTGTATTTTTGATTGGATTAGTTCTGCTTCTTTGAGAGCAGCATTAGTAGGGTCAAAAACAACAAAAGCATTTGATGAATTAAAAACTAAAATACATACCAATAAGACTGCATATTTTTTATAAAACATCACGATACTCCAGCCATTTATAAGCCCAGTTATCTTCTTTTGATAATTGGTTCATATATTCAAGATCTTTCTTATCTTTAATCGTTAAATCAAAGAATGCTAAGGCTACCTTTCCAAGCTCAATATTTGCTAATTTGGAGCCAGCAGATTGCTTGATATAATAATCCCTATTTGGCAATGCATTAGCTATTATCTGTGTTTCAGTTTCTGAAAGTCCCAAGTTTAAATATTGCTCATGAATTTTTTTATTTGCTTGAGCTTTTAGGTTTGGTAAAAATATTTGCGTGGCAATATTATCATCTATTATTGATGCTTGAGATGAGCTACCTGAGCCTACCATATCTACAGCTGACTGGTAGGTAAATATAATAGCAATTCCACGTTGGCGACCCATCTTAATATACTCATACATTTTGCTACGCATATACTCATCTTGAAATTCAAAAGATGCTTCATCAATTAACATTAATGTTGGTGTTGGCTTCCCCAGGTCATAAGATGCTTTTTCTGTAGCATGAATCTGCTTATAATAAATAAAGTCTAAGAGTGGATACTTATGAGAATCATGCATTTTAATGATTGCTTCTTTGTTGAAAATACAAAAATCATCATCAAATATCTCATCTGAGTTTCCTGATAAAATATTATTTGGTAATTCACTTAAAAACTGATGAAATATGGACTGAGTATCTTCATCATCATTATGGATAATGAATCGCTCAAATGTACAATCTTGTTTATCAATTTCTCTAAGTAGTTTAATAGAATCAGAGATACTTTTATTTTCAACTTTGCCTGACTCTATACCTTTATTAGCTCTTTTATATATATCTTTTAACCACGGTATTAAAAACTCTTTGGTATACTTTTCATCATCAACATTAATAAATGGTGCTAACTGGATATCAGGGTCTGCTATATCTATATATCTACCTGATAGTGACTTAGTAATACCAAACATCGAATGCTGATAATCAGCACCAATAATTCTGGTATTATCATATTTTTTTAGCCACCCTGCTGCTATCTGTGCCAATAGCATGGTTTTTCCTGAACCTGTTGGTCCTTGTATAATAGTATGACCTTTGTCTTTATCATGCAGATTTAAATAAAACTTTCTATATCCATGCGATGTCATTGCTTCTATTAATGCAGGGGAGTATTGAGGAAACAGATTACAGGTTGAATATCTTGAACCCTCATATATACCCATACTTACCATGAAATTGGCAAAAAGTTCTAGTTCAACTGGATTAGCCCTACAGTTATAACCGCCATGCCCAACCAATGAACCAAAATAAGAATTAGTGGCATTAATAGTTTCAATTCTTGGAGTGAAGCTTTCTTGTCTAAGTATATTTTTAAGTTCTGATATTTTTTCATTAAGCACTTCAATATCAGTATCCCATACCAATAATGTCAAAGTCATATATCCAAATTTTGCACCATACTTTTCTCTAATACGAGCTAACTCAATATCTGTTATCATTGCTCTTGCGTGTGGATCTTCATTTATTGGAGTGGCAGACTTAGCTAATAATGATGCAAAAAAGTTTTTTGCTGAACCAAAAAGCTTGAAACTCCATTGAGTATGCTTAGTTCTAAATATTTTATGTATCTTAGCTTGGCTCATATAGTTAAACCTAGATGAAAACCTGAAATTTATTCGCAATAAGTTTAAAGTATTAAGAATAGTCGGATAATAGTTATTAGGGATATCATCTAAAGATATACATCTAACATGCTTATCATCAACCATCAAATGAGAGCCTGTTCTAATATTGCTAGAAGCCAATGCTTGATCTAAAAATAGTTTCGAAGCAAAGCTTTTATAATTAAATTTAAATGCTGTAGGCAAATCATCACCACAATTAACCATATTTTTTAAAAAGCTAAATAGCTCTTGATCAACTAATCTTTTTGTTTGGATACCATCTGCCTGTAGCAAATCAATAACAACATAAACATCTTCTATGAACTTATTGATAAATTCTTTATCTATCATCAGGTCATCTGATGCTTTTTTAATATCTTCTGTTACATATACCTTAGATTTTAAATCTTCTAAAGACTTCTTAGGGTGTTTATAGGTAAAACTAATAATGTACTGATTTTGATATATATTAGATGATTCAAGAAAATAGTCTTTTCTTTCCTTATCTATCATATCAGTTACTATATCTCTTGATTTAGCTGATTCTTCATAAGAATTAGTTTTATAACAAATAAGATTCTCTTCAAACATCCAACCATTATCTAGGTATGATAATGCTCTATAGATTTTAGTAACTAGCATGTTAATTGTATAATCTTCTTGAGATTCCATATCTGGAGCAAAATATTCAAAATGAAGTGATAATGCTCCATCTTTGTGAGCTATAACTCCATCTTTGAGCATCCAAGCATATGTTAAATGCTCTGCTAAACCAGCGGCTATTTGCATGCTCTTGAAATAACTGTTAAGCGATGATTTCATAATACACTCGCCTTCTTTGGCTTTTTATCAATATCTTTGATGTTAGAGCTCGATAAAATATACCGATTTTTTGTCTCTTCATATGTCAGATTTTCAAGAAATATCTCTAACATAGAAGGGTCTGATTTATATAATACTCTTCCAATCGCAAAGCCCAATATTGTGATACCAATAATCAAAAATTGCCACCACGACCACATTAAAAAAACATTGCATATAAAACAAAAAGCCAATAAACCAAAGCTAACAAACCTCTCTGAACCCAAGAAATCAACTTGGGCTATCACACCTTTGTTGACTTGCTTAAAATCTCCCCTAATATCTATCAAAAAGTAGCTCCTGAGATATTAAATAATGTTAAAAATTGTGATGCGCCAACCATCATAGCACCTGCTGCTAAAATCCACGCTAGTCTTTTAAGCCACGAAACTTTTTCATCAGCAACAGCTATGACAATACAAACACCAACAAATGAAATTAATACAAACGCCACGCCTATACCTTGAATCCAGCTGGTAAAAGTTTGCAAAAAGTCGGACAACGGATCACCACCAGAACCTGAAGCAAAGCTGACACTGATTGTTGCTAATGTTAAAAATACTGTTTTGCATAATTTATTGATTTTCATGTTAATGCTCCTTAAAGCTTTCTGGTTATTATTTTTTTGGTTTGACTGTCATATCCCTCGATCGCAATAATCTCTGTTATTTTTCTTACGCCAGGGGATACTTCTTGAATTGAAACAACTAAACCTATAGTTATTGCAATTAAGTTA
>Ga0307997_10000722_pt1 | contig 15224 bp, 3 predicted proteins | sample Davwhametageno36_FD_203165 | JGI IMG/M metagenome (GOLD analysis project Ga0307997, IMG submission 203165) | Marine microbial communities from Davis Island wharf, Antarctic Ocean - #36 | ecosystem: Environmental > Aquatic > Marine > Unclassified | place: Antarctic Ocean: Davis Island wharf... | reverse complement strand
AGGAAGGTTTGTGGGAAGCAAAGAAGACAAAACTAAAACGACATGTCGAGCGGTGGATAGATCAGATGCATCGGAGGTACACGGGCTCTGCGCAGGCCAAAAAAGGAGGAATGTTTGATAGCTACCGCAATGCGTGGACTCGCGAGATTAGAATAGATGTCCATCGTGTCCACGTTATGTTAGAAGATTTACACTCGAACGATCGACGTCCATTTACTTTGGGTGTAGTTATTGACAGTATTAAATTAAAACCAAATGAAACGCAACACATGGATTGTACGGCATCGCACGATCATGGCAAACCTGTGGATGATCACAGCGTGGCAGATGTTCAATCTAAATCAATTGTAGTAGAAAATTTAAGAGTGTATCTTAACAGTGGTCACATTGGTGATCTTCCTACACAACTTGGTCACATTCATAGTAGAAAATTTAAACGTGCGCAAGCTGTTTGGTTGACAGAAAAACAACAGCGGCATGAAAGGGAACGACGAATGGGTGCTGCGGGAGGAAGACGGAGAGGTCGTGGATCAAAGAGTGGAACAAGAGATGATGGTGGTGACTCAAGTATTCAATTACGTAGCAATTCAATGAATGCTTCGTTTGGGATGCGAAGAGACGATGAAGATGATTTGTATACAGATCGTGACACTCTCCGTGAGTCGTCGGGTGGTGGCGATGGTGGTGGTGGTGGTGGTGGCGGCGGCGGTGGTGGTGGCGGTAGTAGTAGTGGCGGTAGTTCCTTAGACTCAGATGATCCAGGTGAAACACTTGGTGCATTATATCATCATTTTGGTCCTGTTGTTGCTGCTCAGTTTCGTCTTCTTCGAATGCCACCAATGCATGAGATAGAAGATTCAAATTTAGATTCTTACGTCGAATATCCTAACGGACCGACTGGAGATGTTCTGCGTGGTCTTCCTCATTTGAGGAGATGTTTTCCTGGTGGTTGGAAGCATGGTAATGTCCACATGAAGACCTCACATACATCACAGCAAAAAAAGAATGATTTAGGATATGGCACCTCGTACTTTTCAACATGGAGTTTGTTAGACGATACACGTCTCGATCATATTGTCAAACATATTGATGGAAGTAATATTTTAGGTGGTGTAAGTGGTGAGATTGTGTATTGTGAAAACAAGGGAAATATTGAACGACACGATGATCCACCAAGAAGAAGTATTACGGTACATCTTCCAAATAAAATTAATTTAAATTTGAGATACAATCAAGTGAGACATTTAGAATCGTTCTTATTATACTTGAAAGGATTTGAACGTTTTGAAATGAGTCGGCGACTGGGACATGAGAATAGATGTCCACGTCCTACAAAAAGTTTACGCAGTGCAAAGGAAGGTTGGAAAAATAAAGAAATTACAGATTTAGGTTTAAGTGACGTTGTTAAGGCATGGTGGAAGTATGCTAAAACTGTTGTAGTAGCAGAGTTAAACATTAAGAAATCAAAAGCAAATTGGGCATACATTAAAACATATGTAAAAAGAAGAAGAACATATATTGATAATTGGAAAAGAATGCAACATGGAGAAAAAATTTGGATTGCAGATCCAGAAAAACTTCAACAGGTCAGTCAGAATCAGGAGGGGTCTGGTTTTATGAATGTGACTAGTTTAGATGATCCACGTCTTCAATTAGTGAAGCATCGTGAGGTAGATGTAAAGTGGGTAGCAAAAAGTGGTGAGAAAGAAAAAGTTGACAATACAAATATTGAAAAGGATAAAAAATTAGGTGTGGAAGAAATTATGTTATTTCAAAAGTTAGGATATGCTGAGCTTCAGTTGGAATATTATAAAAGAGAATTTAAAGAACATTTAAAAAAGAATGATCCGACTAGTGTTAGTGGTGAAGAAGGAGGAGGAGGAGGAGGAGCAAGTTCAGGAGGTGGTTTGAAAACTGCCGAGGAATTGTCCGCCGCAACGTTGAAGGATGACAGTAGCTGGCTACTGAATGTAATGGGTGGTGGGAATGGACTTGCAGTGACTGGAGGAGAAAGAGAAGAAGGAAAACAAGTTAGAAAAGGATCAAATGGTAAGAATATGCAATTAGTTGGGGGGAGTGATGAACTTTCGATGGAAGATCGAAAGAATTTAATACATACTGTTCATTATGATAAAAAAATGAATCGATATGGAATATTACCAAAGGAATATATACTTGAACAGTATTCAATTATTTTAGGTGAAATTAAAGTTACAATTATAACAGATGATGGAGGAGGAGATGAGACAGGTAGTGGTAATGACATGAGTAATATTAGTCGTGGTAATGGTCGTAGCAATAGTGGTGGTCGAGGTGGTAGTCGAGGTGGTAGTGGGGGTGGTTCAAAAGATTCTCTTTCATCACCAAAAAGTCGTGAGGAAATGATATTATCAGGTATTGGTCTTCATTATTCGAATGGAGTTGATGGAGATCAGTATGACATTATTATTGGTGATATCTCTATTTGGGATTTTGTTGAACAATCTAAAAGTCGTTGGTTTTCAACTCTTCCAATGAACGTTCCTCCTTCGTGGGGTTACACGCCAACGGTGTATTCAACATTGCGTCAAAAAAATGAAAGGAAGGAATTATTTAAGTGGGTCAAAACTAAAGCACGTGGTGGTGGTGGAAGAGATGGTGGAAGAGATGGTGGATCTCACACAAAGTCAACCACGTCACATCTATCACGACACTTGAAGCGTCCACTGACAGGTGGTGACGTGAGAAATATTCAATTTTGGATCGAAGCCGAGCACTACAGGACGGAACGATTGAAGTATGGTGATCCAAGTAGTGGTCATTATGACGCATCTTTATGGCGTGTCGATCGTATCAAATGGGCGATTGAAATATATAAAAAATTTATTAAAAATAATAATGACAAAAACGATTTGAATATTAAAATCACAACATACACTCCGACAGCAGTGAACAAAGCAAAGGCAGATGTGTATCAGGAGATACAAATGTTAAAGGATCAGAAGAGCACACGACGTGGTGGTAGTGGTGGTAGTAGTGGTAGTGGTGAAGGAGAAGAAAATCCGCTGATGAAAAAAGAACTTGATAATATTTTTATTCGTCTTCAAGAAATGGTAGAAGTTGAAATGATTGCAGTGTATAGTGATTATGTAGAGGATTGTTGGATGCCAAGATATCGTCAATTTCAACATTGGTTGAAGCAGCCCAAAGTCTTGTCACAAGTCTCCAAAAAATTAGCTGGGTCGTATTCTGATAATGCTGTTGCTGTCCAAATTAAGCACCAAGATGATCTCCATGCTGAAGTCAGCTACCAGAGCAGCAGCAGCAGCAGCAGCAGCAGCAGCAGCAGCAGCAGCAGCAGCAGCAGCAGCAGCAGCAGCAGCAGCAACACCTCGTTGTCGTCAGGAGTAACAAATGAGACGACCAGTACTGGTAACAGCAGCGGGGATCATACTGACGATCCATACCCAGAAGAAATGCATTTAATGCACTCCATGTCTCCTCTAATAGGATCGAGTGCAACTGGCTTTTCCTTATCACAAACAATCGCTGTTGCTGCTGGTCTCTCGTTTCATGACATTGTCTCCAGTGACGCTCACTCGTATCGCACAGGAAAACGTGAGACGGAGCATATGAGTAAGATGAGAGTAAGACTACGCGACATGCGAACAGCACCTTTGTCATCAGAGGAGTACAAGAGGGGAGAGGAAAACAGGAGACGAGATCGTAGAGACGAGGGGACCACCACCACCAGCAGCAGCAACACTCCCCTTGCTGTAAATGAAGAGGAAGAGCAGGAGCAACAAAGAGCTGAATGGACTGTGAAACTTCAAGTTTGTCCTGCAAATCTAGACATTCGTCCTGAGATTGTATCAAGAATTGGAAAATTTTTAGTTTCGAATGAGAAAAAATTTGCATCGACACAACAGAATTTGAGTCAACCAACCCAGCAATACACGCATGCGGCGGCTCATGATCATGCACAGCGGAAGGTTGAAGCGCAGCGTCGGCATATGGCGAAAAAAAGAGCGATGCGTGTTGTCGAGGAAAGTAATCTTGAAGAGTTGTTACGAAAACCAAGGAAGCTTCTCATGAATGTAAGTGTTAAACAAGTACAGATTAAAATGCCAGTGACAACAATGTCTACCTCTAAAGTGTTGTCTGAATTAGATCAACGGCATGCAGTTGGAAGAAGTAGGAGTAGACGAGAGGCTGCGGCAGCAAGAAGGAACTCTGCTGCTGCAGCGAGTGTTGGAGTAGTGAAACATGATTTAAATTTAATATTTACAATTGAGGGAATTCAAATAACATCAAAAAATTCAAAAGGTGCAGCAGATAGTGATGTTCTTTTAAAAGCATCTGAGTCTAAGGAGCTTCGACATGGATCATATGACATGCATGATGTACAAGTAGATTCCATTTCTGTAATGTTTGAGTCCTCTGTGCGTGAAAAAGTGATTGGAATTGGTGTTGTACAAGATAGAGTCAGTGTACCAATTAAGGAAAGAGTTATGCTTGTCAAGGAACTTCGCTTGAAATATTTCCTCAGTCGAATTCCTGACCATCCAAAGTGGCCACGCGAGATGTATGCCATTGAAATACCACAAGGAATTGAAATTGGACAATGTACTGACACAGGTCTTATTTCTATTGTCGATTGGTACTCAGAATGGAGAGCCAACGTGGATGGATTGTTAGGTTTGAAAACAAGCACGAGTAAAAATATTGACAAGAAGGGAGGTAGTGTCGTCGGAGTTGGAGAAAATGGTGTTGGAAATGGTACTCCCTCTACAGGAGGAGCCTATGACACTTCAGCAAAACAACAAGGTGGGGCAAGTGATTCCATTTTTAGAAGAGGGACAAGTTCAATGGGATCTTCTTTCAACTCTTCGTATCCAAAGTGTCCAGCATGTCATGGTGCTAATTGGTTGAAACATTTGGGTCCACCAGCGTGCACAAATGGTGAAGGTGGAGGAGGAGAAGGAGAACAAATGAAAAACAAGGATGCGAAAGGAAAAGGAGGACGAAGATCTCGACGAAGAGAAAAAGGAAACAAGAGAACGCACCACCACAGGAATCATTTAAAACGAGACTCTGCGCATTCTTCTTCGACGGCGAAGAGAAGCAGCAGGAGCGAAGAGGACAGTGATAATGAAGATGACGATGAAGCAAAGAACGATCAAGAATATGCCGCACCAATTCCTGTGTTCACCATTGAAACAAGAAACGAAAGCGCTTCGCATCAAATATTGTCGTGCTCCATTAAGGTAGAACCTGAGATGTATAAGGGAGTACCAATGACTGTGAAACACCTGTTGTCCTCAAAACATAGGAAAGATAGAGGAGGAGGAAGACACCGAGGTAGTGGTGATGATGATAATGAAGAAGAGGAGGACGAGGACGAGGAGGAGGATTATGAAGAGTACGAAGAGGCGGAGGATGTTGATGGTGAATTAGATCTGGAGAAAATTTTGAAATCAAAAAGAGTTGAAATTCAACATGGCAATAAAATTGGTTTTCCATTGAATAAAAATTGGACGATTGATGGTTGGATCAAATGTCCAAGAGAAACAGAGGAGGAACATGATAATCAGAACGGCCAGACAGAGAGGATAGAACCGCAACAGGAGCAGAAGGAGCAGAACGAGCAGAAGGAGCAGAAGGAGCAGGAACAGGACAGAACTACAAGAGGAGAAACGAAAGATGTGAACAACGCTGAGAAGAAAAACCAAAGAGCTGCAATGCCTTGCGTGGCAATCATTCAGCACGCAAGTGGAAATGTTCTCTTTGGATATCGATCTAAAGATGGTGCCATTGGAACGTACGATGCAACCAACCATACATTTTTCCCATGCACGAAGACGACAACGACAAAGCAAGACTATGTTCACACCATGTTCAATCTCTCGAACATTGAAAAAGATCGAAGATGGCATCGAATTACCATTGTTGGCAACCTTGCATCGAAGACGACAACATTTTATTTGAACGGAAGTAAAAAGGGTACCAGCGAGTGGTGTGATCCACTAAAAAGTGGACATCGATCGAATGTGTCAAAGATTTCGTTAGACGCACGTGGTGAAATATTTACAAAATTTCGTTATTTTGATATATCCATGAATCAAACACAAATTTATAATACATCGTCTTCTTCACCACAGTACGAATCATCTGTGATGAAACGTGAGGAAAGAATTATTGCTTTTCGTCTTCAAAATTTAAAAGCCATCATGCAAGTCTCTGAAAAAAGATCCAAGAGAAAGACATCGTTATCATCTACTTCTTCGCTAGTGGAGACAGCAGATGGACGTCGTCATCGAATTGTCTCAAGAACCATTACACTTGATTTGAATGATCTGACAGTTGATAACATTAAGTGGGTGTATCGTGATCAGTCTTCCGCCATTATCAAGGACATAAAAATTACGGCTCAAACGACTATGATTAGTGTTGACAATAATCAGCCACTGATTGGCAAGTACGCACCACGAGAGGAGAGATTATTTCAACTGACGGGTGACACACACACCGATCGAATGGAGATGCACGAGGAGATGGCGGCCACCATTGATCCATCCATTCGTTACGGAACGATTGATCGAATGTCACCAACATGGGATAACGTTGATGCAAATGCAAGCATTAATTTTCCAAATTTAGAAATTGTTGCATCGGTTAAAACTCTTCGTGCGATTCAACATTTTTATAAAAATTTAACAAATGCTGTGACAAGGAGTACTTTGCTCATTGCAAAGAGAACTAAAGCAATTTTACATACGTACAAGTCTGCCTACTCTTTCCGTCGATCGCGTGGCAGTGGCGGTGGCAGCTGGCGCAAGACAAGGTCGTCGTCGGCAGAGAGGAGAAGCGGCATGCATGAGGGAATGTACGATGCTAGTAGTATTCGGAGAAGTGGTGGAATGCATGACGGAGTAGAGGGAGAGGAGGGAGTGGAGGGAGAAGAGGGAGAGGGAGAGGGAGAGGAGAACGATGATGACGACGACGATGACCAAGAGAATCACGACAAGAACGGCGAGAAAAAGAATAATGGTGTGCAAGCCTCTGCGTCTGATCCTTCCCACACTCACAAGAGCCATCGATTGAATCGTGTGACGGATGGACCTCCCATTAAACTCCAAGTGACTGCTACTGCTGGCTCTGTCAGCCTGACCATTACACCACATTCACTCCTTCGACATCGTTCATCCACATTGAACGATTTGATTCACATGGAACTTCTTCGTCTAAATGTCTCCTTCATGCAGCGAGAGGCACCCGACTTAGTACCTCAGTTGGATTCTCCTAGAGAGGAGAACGGTGAAGGAGGAAGTGAAGGAGGAAGCGGCGGCGGCGGCCACTCCTCCTCGACTGCTTCAAATGAGACCCACCCTCCCCGATACTTTAACTACAACAACAATGGTGGTTACGACAGTTACGGTGGACGTTATGACACGGAGGAGATGTATTTGGAGTCACTAGAAGATGTGGACTTTTCAAAGTTAGAAGTAAGTTTGGAGGAACTGAAGATGAACGGAGCCATGTCGCGGAAAGATTCAAAGGACGCAGCAGAAGAGAGAAAGAGAGAGAAGGGGAAGGAGGTGGAGACGAAAGGAAGTCATGGAGAAAAAATTCGAAGGGGGGAGCCGCTTCCCGAACTCGATGCTCTGCAGTTCAACTGGCGCCTGTCCATTATAGATCTTCGTAATGACTTCACGCCCTGCTGCTTGAAGCTGACCGTAACACACTCGGCACCACAACTTGGTGCTGAACCTACCTACGCTGTTGACATTAGTCGAATAACGCTGGAGTCGGATCGTAGTACAATGACGACATCCAAAACACGGTCACGGCGAGCTGCTGCACGCGACGACGACGATAATGATAATGATGATGATGACGATGATGATAATGATGACGATGATGATGACGATGATGATGACACAATGACGACGACGACCCGCCAGCTGTTGTTTGTGGAGGAGTTGAATGTGATGTACAATCAGTACTCGATAATGAGCAGAAAGTCAAGAAATGCTGACGTAGCGTGCAAGATTGGATTGGAGACGATTGAGATCGAGCTTGATCCAATGACAATTGCATCATTTGTGCTGTATGGAAAATATCTGCAGCACAGGCTGACCAAGCTAAGTGGCAAGAAGAAAAAAGGTAGTGTCACTTCGTCGTCGACGACCACCACGATGGTGGCAGCTACTCCTGAGGCCGATGTACAGCAGCAGCCGTCGTCGTCGTCGTCTGAGGAAGAGGAAGAGAAAGAGAAAGAGAAAAAAGGAACAGAGCACGACAAGCACTCCTCCTCTTCCTCCTTCTCTCCCGCTGATGATCGAAAGAAGGTTGCTGATCGTCAAAGTTACACTTTTGATGTCAAAAAAAAGTGTAAGATTAGTCTTTTCGTCCCCTCTAATGATTGGAACAAAAGACGAAAAGATAGAAAAGATAGCAAGAGCAAAAAAGATTTTAGTAACGAACCATCACCGATTCATGAACCTTCCGGTGTGTCGTACGATCCATCGTCAGAGGATCTTCCGGTCAACATCATTGTAGCGCACGATCTCAACTGTCTCATTTGGTTACGACCACACCATGGTGCGAAAGAGTTGGTTGAGACACAGATTGATTTGACTGTGGAAGAGATTGATATTAAGGACATGGCAAAACAAAACACTGAGTATAAGAAAGTATTATGGAGAAAAGTCAAGGAAGCGAGTCCACCTGTCAAAATGTCAAATAGTACATCTACACGATCTGGTGGTCGATCTTCTGGGGGTGGAAGTGGAAGTGGCAGGGGTGGTGGTGGTGGTGGTGGTGGTGGTGAGAGCAACAGCAGCATGGGAGGGGGTCGAGGAGGTGAGCGGGCGGTTGACATGCTCAACGTCCACATTGTCATTCCACCCACGGGTCATGGTGCACAAGCTATTAATTTAAATTTGACCGATGTCGTGCTCGTTTATCATCGTCGATGGACGGAGGAATTGCAGCAAACAATTAATTGGTTACTATCCTCCTCAGACAAGGCAGCGCACGAGGGTTTTCAGTACGGACCACCACTCCCACAGCGATCAACAAATCCACCACCCAAGCTCAGCATTGAGGTGCACAGCATTCATCTTCTCATGCCAAAAGATTCATTAAGCCAAGAGAAATTAATTATTCATGTGGACAAAGTTAATATTGAAAATCATTTGCTTGCGTACAATGATTCAAAAGTAAGAAAAGAAGATAAAAATCCAGATCAAGTTGACTACATGAGATATGAGATTAAAATTAAGGGTGTCAACGTTTTTTACGACGGATACGTTCGTTTGGTGGAGGGTGAAATGGATGTGTCCACGCATCAATTGCGAGCCAAGCGACGTGGTGGAGGTGGTGGAGGAGGAGGAGGAGGAGGAGGAGGAGACGGAGGAGGAGCAGAAAGAGAGGAGGAGCGACAGGGTCGATGGCAAACGAGCGCAAGTGGTGTGAGTGGTGTGAGTGGTGATGTTATGGAGAGTATGAGAGAGCACCACATGCATGATCTTGTTGCCCATGATGTTGCTGCTCAGGAGGACGACGTTGCTCAGGAAGGAGAAGATGATGATGACGACAGCGAGTGGTTGCAAAACTTGTGGGATCGTCCCTTTGATGGGACATGCGTCGCTTCATCGCAAGGAGGAGAAGAAGGAGAAGAAAGAACAAGATTGCAACTGATCTGTGGAAAGAAGGCCATTATATTAGCAGACATTCTGAGCACGTCGTTCGATCGTGAGCTGACGACTGTCCCAATGAAGCTTCGGATACATTTGCATGGCGCAACATGCTGGCTTCCACAAAAAGTATTGGACGCGCTGGGACATTTGTCAACTTCCAACCAGGAGGAGCAAAGTGATCTTCTTCATTTTCATGGTGCCAATGATGACAAGCCACACGTCAAAGCAATTAAGACTAATATGAACATTGTTGTTGACGTGGGCAATGGTATTGAAATTGTTGTCTTTCAACGAAACGATCCACAACCCATTGTCTATGTCAATCACGAGCCCATGCTGCTGACTCATGCTCCTCCATTTGATTCACAGCAGACATCACGATCAACAAGTGCAGCAAGTGCACGATCAACAGGTGCACTACAACCACCACTCATTAATGTCAGCACATCGTCAATGGCGCAACAATCATTACCACGACCAAGAAGAGGAGGAGTGCGATTCAAAACACCACGTGGCAAATTACCACACACACTCAGTTCACTCACTACACCCATGGGACAAACACCACACGAGGAGAGAGGTGGTGACGCGTCAACACAGGCACTGCGACCTCTCCGAAAGTTGGCGGCCACGATTCAAAAAATAGCCATCTCTATGAAAAGTTCTTCACCGACAAAAAGTGAACAAAGTTTGAGGAGTGAAAGGAGTCATCGAAGTCAGCGGAGTCAGCGGAGTCAGCGGAGTCAGCGGAACCAACAAACGAGAGGGCGACGGAGAGCAGAGGCAACATCTGATCTTGGAGAAAATATTCCAGCAATGAGTCGAGATGGTCGTCTTATTGCAGTCAGCGTTGGAAATAATAGGGTGGTGGTGCAGGAAGGGGAGGAGGAGGAGGAGGACAACAACGAGATGCCACGTACACTAGAGGATGCACTGAAAAAAATTGTGAGATTAGAAGCAAAAAATAAAATCCTAGTAAAGGAGGCGCTCAAGAACGACAGAAAACAGGAAAAAATGACTGATACCATGTTTAAAATTGGTGAGAGAATGGCAGGTGTTTGTGACAAAGTCCAAGCTGTTTTGCGGGTCAACAACGAAACGATGATGACAGAACATATGACAGCCATGGAAACATTGATTGCAGCTGCACCGAATGAACACAGGTATCAATTAGATTGAGTGGACAAAAACTTTTATATATATATTTTAAAATAATTCAACTTCATTTATTTATACTGTAGACGCCGTGGTGTCGTGTCGTGGTGTCACACATTTCTTGTACTTTTGTCCAAGGCCTTTTTTGTTTCACACAATAAGAAGATGGAATTTTTTCAATGATTTTTTCATTTTGGATTTTTTTAATATCTTCCTCCAACATTGTGCAGTTCGAAGTGAAAAGCAGGAATATCAGGTCTTCCCCCATCAGCACCCACGTGTGTGTCAGCACCTCAGCACCTCAGACTCAGAAATGATTTCAACCATGTTACTTATCGCACTCTTTTTACTGACGCACCATCCAATCACAGCCATTTCCTCGTCCTCGGTCACCCGTGGAACAGAGCCAATGAAACTTTCTTCGACAGGCCCCACAAACACGCTTCCTTCCTTCTTCTTCATGGCGGGTGGAGAAGAGGGGGGGACACTCTTTAGTGGGTTTAACTTTACTGGGGGGCGAGGTACACCTGCACCGTTTGAGATGCCAGTGCAAAATTGTCCGGACGAATTGTACGAGCACGAATCTCCAGATTTACGAGTACCACAACTACCATGGCGTTTACAAAACGATTGGGGCTGTGAGCGGGAGCCGACAAAAGTTCCCGTCGTTGTTCTTGAAAATGAGTATCTTCGTGCTGCAATCACACCACAATGGGGATCAAAAATATGGAGTTTGTATCACAAGCAAGAGAAGCGTCAACTGCTTTACAACAATCCAGCACATCAACCTTCTAACATTGGTTATCGCAAAGCATGGACCAGCGGCGGTGCAGAATGGAATTGGGCACCTGGTAAAATTGGTCACTCGGTGTTTTCAGAATCACCTACATATCTTGCGACCATTGACACGGAGCGTGGTCCAGTTGTGCGTGCATGGGAGTACGATCGACAGAATCACTCCGTGTGGTCAGTAGATATATTTCTTGATGGGGACGTGTTGTGGGCTCATCCTAGAATTTACAATAATTTACCAAAGGAGCTTCCAGGGTACTGGTGGACGTGTGTCGCAATGAAATCAACTGACGGCACTCGCATCATTGCTCCAGCGGAGTTGTCCGTTTCACCATGTGCTCCCTGGCCGCATGGATCCTGGGTAAGATTTTAATATCTTGGATTATGCAGGAGAAATTAGCGAGATATTTCGATATTTCTCTCTACTAGTAGGAGAAAGTATGGATTCAGTTTTTTGGAATGTTTTGTTGACCCTTGTTTTGTTGACCCTTCTTAATTTATTATTTTCTTTTACTTTTCAATTTCTTTCGCAAGGACGGTGGCAACGTTACATTTCGTGGAATGGACCAGTTTGGAAGCAAAGGATGTACGGAGACTCAGACGTGTGCATATCAAAACGACGAGAGCTACATTGGCAACATTCCTCACTCACATGATTTCTTCATGTACGTCAAACCAAACGTTTGGCCACACATTACACATGTCTCAGAGGATGGCTTCACATTTGTTCACTCACATCCACCACATCTACGTGGCACGAAATTTTTCCAATGGGGTAAAGACTACTCGGGAATGTTTCAACAGGACTTCATGTCAGCGTCCGACTACGAAAATAAAAATTGTCCTCATCCATATTACGATCCTTGGTGCACAGACTATGAACATGAGGGAGACTACACTGAATTACAGGTTGGTCCAGCACCCACGCAAATGCATACGTTTCCCATTCCAGCAAATGGTGTGTATGAATGGAGTGAGTTCTTTAAAGGTTTCCATGGCGATCCGAAACGAATTCACTCCTCTAACTACACGGACGCCGTTTCCTCCGTGAACGAGTGGATCAATTCAACAGATGGTCTCAACCCAATTAAATTTGCGGAGATGGATGTATTTTTTACAGATCTTGCCAAGGTAGCACCAAAGCAAGAGGATGTGCTGTCCCAAGGAATGCCGTGGGGTGGATTACGCGAGAAGCTGATGGGTGGTACTCCACTCGTACCACATGGAGCTTGCCCTTTCGCGACACCCGATTATAACGTTGAGACTCGACAGTGGATTGATTTAATTATGAACGGAACGTTTACAAACGATACGTTGATGTTAACACCCGTTAATTTTGAGGTCGATGTAATGTGGGTAGAGTTGCTAGAAAAATCAATGACAACGTTTGGTGCAACATGGCTCCATCATCTTCTCATTGGGACATATCAGCTCGAGACTGGAAATGTAAACGATGCAAGAATTTCATTTCTTGCCTCCATTTCTCTTCTTCCATCTGTACATGCATATCGTAATCTTGCTATTTTCGCACCGACGGTTGAGAAAGCAATCAAGTTGTATCAATTAGCATGGAGTGAGTACTTGTTGCTAGATTCATCAACAGATCCATCGGCAATCAATGTTGGAAAAGATTTGAGTGGTGAGTTTGCAGCTTGGTTAATGTTGAATAAAAGGTGGGATGAGTTGGAGCAGCTGTTGGATGATATTCAAGAAATACCACTTTACTTTTCAAGAGATCGCGTGTTACACTCCCGTGCTGCTCTCGCTGTCCAACGAGGGAACTATTCTGCCTCGTTATTAATATTAACGAGCGAGTGCTTTCCTACGTACGCATCGGAGAGAGCAGCGCTAATTGATTTGTGGTGGGAGTCCAAAGTTATGGAGGCAGTGGATCAAAACAAGGGTATCCCGCTGACCAAACTGGAGACTATCCACTTGCGTCGTAAGCTAGGTTGCGATGGAGACACAACTAGTTCCAGGTTATTGGATAAGTGCACGCGTGGTCCACCAAATTTGGGATTGAGGTACGCTGGTTTTTGAAGGAGATTCTAGAAAAAATATAATAAAGTTTGTTGTGCACATGAATGTATGCATGTTCTGGTACACTTTTATTTATCTAGTTTTTCAGGTGTTGCCTTTTTCTTATCTGCTTTTGTCTTCTCTTCTTGGGAGCTCTCTACTTTTTGTCTTTTTGATCATTGCTTTTTATTCTTTTTTTACCTTCGTAACCTTCGGTTGACGTCCGAGAATGCTTCAGGAGTTTGCTCCTCGGCAGCAGAGTGGGCTGGCATGTCGCTACTGGTGACGTCTCCTGCTGGAGCATTGACAGTAGTACCATCAGCTGTCGAGGAGTCATCAATTGACGACGTTGGTGTAGAGGGTTTCTCGATTGGAGCTGCATTCTCTGCTGGGGTTGGGTTGGTCGTGTCCACGGATGGAATGGTGGTATCAGCACCTTCACCCCCGCTAATTGGTGAGGTGGTGGTGGTGGTGTCGACGGATGGAGCTGCCGCTGTTGTTGTTTCCGGAGTTGTTCCCGGAGTTGCTTCCGCAGTATCAGCACCTTCACCACTGACTGGCGACGACGTGGTGGTGGTGTCGACGGATGGAGCTGCCTCCGTCGTTGTTTTTTCCGTGCCGTATCCACCCGCAGCAGCAGCAGCAGCAGGATCAGCAACTACGGACGCAGCAGATGGAGCTGCCTCCTCGCCATAACCACCACCACCAGCAGCGGGATTAGCCGGTGTCTCCACTGGAACTTCTTCAGGGACATCTTGTGCTTCAAGACTAGAAGGTTGTACCAACCCACCGCCAGATGGTGGGCCCTTTAATAAGACTGAAGGTCCATAAGCGATCGCTGCCGCGGATGCTTGAGCTGCAGCATAAATGGCTGGATCCGGTTCATCCGTGTATTTAATAGATTTTGATGCGGGGGGTAACACGCCGGCACTCGCTTGTCCAGCAGCGAGGAGGAGAACGGCAGCAGCAACTATTGACCTGTTCATCAATGAAATCAATTGATTGTAGTGAATGTAGATTGTGTGAGGATGATGGTCAGATTTTGTGGTGCCATTGCAATTCTTCGTTCCATAATTCAATAAAACAACTGGGAATTTTAAAAGGGCTTTTGCCGGGTTCCTCTCGATAAAATCCTCCATAAAAAACAAAACTTTTGCACCGAAAATGCCAGGAGGAAAGCGCTCACGGAATAACTCCGAGTCGAACGATGGAGACGACACCTCCAAACGATCAAAGACAGAGAAGACACCACCAGAATCTGTTGAGCCTGTGTCAACGGCAGATGAAATCAAAGCAGCTCTAAAATTCTTAAAACAATTGGCGCAATCACCTACGAGCGTTTCAAACTCACAGAACGAAAAATCAAGAGCAACTATTCTAGCTCTTAATAGAGCACTCTACGATGGACCAACATTAGGACAAAAGTCAAAAAAGAAAAGCAAACCTACCGAGTGTTCTCCGCGTCTGTTCTTGGACATTGCAGATCAGAAGAGTACCCGTGTTGCTGCTGGTGGACCCAGTCAAAAACACACGTTCGGAAGTTTGGAAAGCTATCTTTACGCAGTCGCTCAGTGC
>Ga0307997_10000714_pt1 | contig 15272 bp, 18 predicted proteins | sample Davwhametageno36_FD_203165 | JGI IMG/M metagenome (GOLD analysis project Ga0307997, IMG submission 203165) | Marine microbial communities from Davis Island wharf, Antarctic Ocean - #36 | ecosystem: Environmental > Aquatic > Marine > Unclassified | place: Antarctic Ocean: Davis Island wharf... | reverse complement strand
AAAAATATCTCTATTCTTCAAACATTTGAACTTTCAATTCATTGAACATTAAGACAAAAAAAATATAAAAAAACTCTAATTCTTCAAACATTTGAACTTTCAATTCATTGAACATTAAGACAAAAAAATATAAAAAAATATCTCTATTCTTCAAACATTTGAAACTTCAATCAATTGGAGAATTTTTAGAAAAAATCAGGAGAAAAAAACTCTAATTCTTCAAACATTTGGACTTTCAAATAATTGAACATTAGGACAAAAAAATAAAATATTCTTCAAACATTTGAGAACAGAGTATAAATGTGTTATTATGTATATTGACAATGAATAGAATGGTAATATATGGTATACGCCACGGTGAAGCATGGCACAATGTTCTGTTCAACACCTTAGGCCTTGCCGCATACACTGCATTTGAAGATAGTACATTAACAGTGCGTGGAATGGGACAAGCGGTTAGAGGACGTGGACAGGTTGTCCCTGATATTGTGTACGTCTCTCCATTGACTCGAACACTACAAACTGCAACGCTGATGTTTCCGGAGACCCCAATCATTGCTGTGGAATGGCTGAAAGAATACCCACAACATACACAAATCATTAATCGTCGGAGTGACAAGTCGAAATTGAAGTTATTATTTCCAACTGTAGATTTTTCACAGATTTTGTCTGAAAAAGACTTGTTGTTTAACAGTGACACACCGAAACTAACACTGCAGACACAACATATCTGTGCACGACAAATATTGAAGGAAAGTGCGCACTCTACTGTTGTATTAGTAACACATTCTTCTTGGTTAAAGTATTTTATTTATGGGGATATTGGGGATGAGAATAATGAATTAAAACATTGTACACTTTATCCTTTACATAAATGATTTTTTTAAATATTTTAAACAGTTAAACACTCAAAGAGGTCCTCCATTCGCTGTTCTTTCATAATAAGAAATATAGCCGGCCATTGTTGGTCCTTTTGTGACTTCCATTTCTCCTGGTCAGGTTGCAGACATATCCATATAAAATCACAGATATCCCGCGCTGTTTGTGTTGTTTTTTGTGAACGTCGTAGCTTAATAATGTAGTCTAATGTGAGACTGGGTACTATGAAAAAGAGAGATGCCATAAATTCGTCTGCGTTTGATGGTTTGGACTTTTTAAGCGCCTCCCATACAAGATTCATTTAATATATTTCAATGACCTAAATACTGTTTTACAAATCCTATATTTAGAACGTTCTCATTATTTTGGAGTATAAGGACTTTCGTTTTGTATGGGACATGTCACTGGATGATTCGATGCTTATACAAGTTCTTAAAAAAAAACCACTGTGGTTGTTCAAATTAGAAGCCAAGGTAGATGGACTACAACAACAAATCGTGGAATTGAGAGACCAACTGGAAGAATCTAACATTGAAAACAATAAACTCAAAGAACTTTCAGAATCCATCCCAATAGTACAGTACACATGTTCACATTGCCAATCTCCACAATTTAAACTAAGTTTATAGCGAATAGTTACAACTTTTACAACGAGCACTGTAGCGGATATTTTTTTTTGTTTTAAAAACTGAACCCGTTCCTAAACAAGTACGACATACTTGTTGACTCATTGCAATCATTGCCGCCGCCACATCAGTAGTCTCTTTCTTTTTAGCTATCGCTTTGTTCTCTTCTGTGTAATGGACCCGTTCCAACGTAGCTATTGTCGCATTTCGCTCCCGGATAGTTTGCTGCTGGTCAGAAAACATATCATGCAAAGATATCGCGTTTTGTCGTAAAATAACATTACTCGCTTTAGCTATTTGCAAGTGTTTGCGACATTCAAGAAGCTTGTATGTTGAATCTTTCTTGATTTGAAGCACTTTGGAACGAGCATCGTGTAATTCTCGACGAAGGCTGCGTACATCACGGTCAGATATTTTAGGCATTGTGGTTGAAGAAAGTTTTAGGAAATTTCTATTTAGGAAATTTCTATTTTAGAAAAGTTCTATTTAAGAAAAGTTCTATTTAAGAAAAATTCCTATACCTAACATGTCAAGTCTCATTGCCTACAATAAACATCTGTCTACAGTCGCTAATCTCGATAAATTGTGGGAGCTCTATCATGTCTGGTTTACTCTGGGTAAACGGAGAAACCCAGAAGAGAACAAAGCGATATTTAAAGAATATCCGCGACTTTTAAGAGGTGTTATAACACGAAAGGCCTTGTACAAAGAGTTGCGACACCGGTCAATGAATCGGTTTTGGACTTGGCGACGTTATCAGAACGAGAAACGAGTGGATATCTTTAGTGATGTTTTCTTTGTTCAAACACGCGTATGTGTCGAATTCGGACGACGTTTGGTGCTGTCTTATATCAACTAGACAATAAATCTAAATGTTTCAATAAGAATCTTTTTTTGTTTGTATTCATTTTGGATGGGTTTGGTTTGTATTTGCAGCACTCGAATAGGGTCAGCTTGTGTAATGGCGCAAATGGTTAATGAATCGTTTTGTGAGCTAATATCGGCACCAATGCGTGTAACGAGTTGTTTTACAATGTCAATGGTTAGATGTATCTTGTCAAGTATGAGCGGTACTAGTAGTGCTCTTACTTCTCGTACAATGGCATATCTTCTGGTTTTGGGTGTTAATTCTGTCCAATCTATGGTGGTTCCTGCTTTGGAAGTTTCTAAGGGGTCTGGGTCTTCCAGTCGCAGGTCTTCGCTTTGAATCTGCTGCTGTGTTTTTTCCTTTTTTTTTTTCCCTGAGTATTTCTCCAACATTTTCCGGACATCTTCTCGCTGTTTGTCGGAGAGTTCTAGCTGGACCCCTTTTTCGGACATGATGTTAGGGAGAGGAGGATGTTTATACTTTGTTTTGTTTTTTGTCAGTATAAAGCCATTACTTCTGATATGTATAACATGTCGTATATAAAATCATCCAAAACAGAAATGGTGAAAGCGGAAGTTCCAACAAATAGTTGTCCACAACATCCAATCCTTGCCTTTACTGGTCCAGAGCCAGTGATAAAACGGGACCATTTGGAAGACTATGAAGTACAACAATTTGAATCTTCAGAAGGTCCTATTGAATCTTCAGAAGGTCCTATTGAAGATTGGTTTAAGAGTAGTCAACAAAAATTAGCTGGTAATCTCCGTGAACTGAATGCTTCTTTGAGACGTGCTAAGGAATTAGCATCGTGTCAAGTAGATTGCGAGTGTCAAGAGTGTAAATAAGAGTGTAAATAAGATTGTATTTAATAGTATTATTTTAATTTCAAATGAGTCTCGAACTATGGGCACCACCCAATATAGATAAAAGTTGTCTCCATGATAAAATAGAGGAATGGCAACGTCTACATCCTAACACACATCCATATGCCCGTTTCATCCAGGATTATATCGATAGTTGTTGGCCCGTGTTGTGGCATTTAAAGAGGAAATTTGTCTTGCATTTAGATAGAGATTTCGATGACGAGGACCTGGTTCCAGAGTTAATGTGTGCTATTTGTCGAAATGACTTAGGACTTGGTTCAGAAACGATGAGCTGTGGCCATCTGTTCCATACGATGTGCATTCATCGCTGGCTCCAGCGTCAAACGACTTGTCCTCTGTGTCGAGCTTCGTTATAGTTGCACAACAATAGTATAAATAGACTGTGTCTCAAAGGAATGTATATCCAAACAATAATTGCGACTTCGGTTGCTATTCTATGTATAATTATGACTTTGGGCTTCAATGAAAATGTGTATAGTGACAAAGATTTGGGCCATCTGTTGGGTGAGTCTGAGGATTGTCAATATATGCCTAATGCCACTATGGTAGTTGGGGTATTTTCTCTTCGAGATGAAACGGCGCGCAACTTTTTATATGGTGGGTTTTCAACCCGTTGTAGTTCAGTTATAGGCCTGGTGTTAATCTCGACCGTCTTTATGCTAGTTATGATAGTGGACAATCTCGACTTGGACATGTCTGCCGGAAAATATAAAGAGGGTTCCTGGTTTCATGAGGGTAATACTCAAGCTTTTGTCTGTGGTGTTCTTTTCCGTCTAATGTTCTGTGGTGCTCTACACTCCATGATAATCGCTGGCTGTTGCGCTGTAATTGCTTTGTCTCAACAAGGCTATGCTCCCTCAAATACTGAGTGGTTAGCGAGGTCGGACTGTGTGGACGACGTTCTAAGAAGAACGGACAGTTTAAAATGGTCGATATTTTTTTCGCTGACCTCCGTCTTTGCAATTGGATTTACCGGTTATGCTGTCGGCTATGACAAGAAGGCATCCGGTAAGGTTGGGTATAATCAACTATAAGTAATAATAGATTGAATGTTAAAATGCCATATTTTGTGGGTAATGTATTGCCATCTTCGGATGCTCCCGGAGAAAACGACAATACGTTTGATTTTACCCACGACGAATCCTTAAACATGTCACTGTGCAATGTTCCGATTCGTATTGAACACGAAGAAGGGTTGGCGGTGGGACATGTCACGCGTGATTGGACAGATTCGGATGGTAAAAAATGGATTTTAGGCTGTGTGGATGAGACGACGCTGGAGGGTCGTTATGCGTCCAATGCTATTCAACCAAGTTCTGAGGGCCATACACTGTACAAAGGACTATCACTGCAACATGTGCATACTTCTTTTCGTGATGGTTCTACTTCGAAACGACCAATTGAGGTATCTCTTTGTACTGACCCCCGACGACCGGGTTGTCATGTTGCATGTGTTGACACAACAAAAAAAAAGGAGTATATAACACACCTTGCTTCTCTTCAAAATATGTCCGCTGAAATTACTGCAACTCCTGAACAAATGACTGTTGACGAATCCACGCCAATTGAACCAACGGCACCATCGGGTCAAGATGGTGGCGAAGCAAGTACCAACCACGAAGAGTTGATGAAATTGGTGATTAACCAAGAATCCGAACTCGGCAGTACTAAAACAGCACTAGAGACAGCACAGTCCGAGCTAATGAAATTACAGAATCAGTGGAAGGAGCGCGAAGATAATGAACGCCTTCATACCAAAAGTAAGGCAGAAGCTTTGTCTAAGGCTCTCGTTGATTCATGGACGGCTTCATTGCCTCCTGATATGATGACGGACGACAATAAAAAAGCTATTTATGCTTTGGCTCAAAATTTCCCACAGGAATCTGTTAAAATGATGGAGATTGCCCACAAAGCCTCGAAAAAATATAAAGATGATATTTATGCCTTACAGCAGCAACAAGCTGGAAAACAAAAACGTCGTCTGGAATCACAAGTCATGGACATCGTCACCAAAAAACGTCGCGTTGTCCCCGACACTCAAACAGTTGTCCATGCGGCCTCCGTCAAAAAATCCAATCCATTTTCATTTGACGAACGCAAAACATCTGCATCAATGAGTTCTGTACGTTCTCGCAACCCGCAACTATTTAAAGCACTTTCCGGATTCTCTTCCGGTAGTCTTAGAGATAAAATGAGTGAAATTGCCAATATTAACGGTAATTAATATAAAATAATTCTTTACGCATATGTGCTTATTTAATACCCTCTTTGTATCTGTACCATTCTCTGTATGATTCAATGTGTTGAATTTAGTTGTTTATCTCCTGACAAAATCAAATTTATTTCGGTCTGTGAAGTTACCACTGATGAATTGTATGAGAATGGTCAACCCAAAACCGGTGGCCTTCGAGACCCTCGCTTTGGTGTCTCCTCTCGAAGAGGTCAATGTACAGCTTGTTCCCAAACATGGACGAATTGTAGCGGACATTTTGGACATTATACTCTCCCACATCCAGTGTATCACATTGGATGGATGAGTGAAGTACTAATGTGGTTGAAGACCACTTGCTATGCTTGTGGGGCCTTAGGTGTTAAAAAAAAATGTCTTAAATGCCAAAAAACCGCCCCCAAATACCGTAAGTTGAACGCCACCACCATGCGAATTGTAGACGAGAATGGTGCCCGAGATTTACTAGCAGTTGAAGCCATGCACATTCTTCAAAAAATATCCAAGGACGATGTCCACTCCGTTCGCACAGATGGCTTTCATCCTTCTTGGCTTATTTTATCCGTGTTGCCGATTCCACCCAATTGCGTGCGTCCATCACCCACTATGGATGGTGATGAAGTCCGAGGAGAAGACGACATCACACGACGTCTTCTCTACATTCTCCGCATCTGTAAAGGGTACCAGGCCATCTCACACGAAACAACACTCATTAAACAACACTATCAACGACGTGTTCAAGACGCAGTACATATGTACATAGACCAAACACGCATGAGCAGTAAGAATCGTGGAAATCAGAAGTGTATTTCAGACCGTCTACGAGGCAAAACAGGACGTCTACGAGGCACGCTTATGGGAAAGCGGTGTAATTTTACTGCTCGAACTGTTATTTCTGGCGATGCGATGTTGGACATGCGAGATGTAGGAGTGCCGCAAGAAGTGGCTGACAAGCTGACTATTGTCGAGAATGTGAACCGTTTAAATTACGAAAAAATCCGTAAGATGATATCAAATCAGGACAAGCGGATTAAATATGTCATTCAAAAAGATGGGACTCGTTTAGACCTGGCCACGGTTAAAGGACAGGTTAATATTGAATGTGGCTGTTCAGTCGAAAGAACGCTCCGGAATGGTGACCCTGTTTTGTTTAACCGCCAACCGTCCCTACATCGCATGTCCATCATGTGTCACCGAGTAAAAATATTACAAGGTAAAACATTTCGACTTAATTTGAGTTGTACGACTCCATACAATGCTGATTTCGACGGTGACGAAATGAACATGCATGTGTTACAGACTCACCAAGCTCGTGCTGACGCAATAGAATTGATGTCCGTGGCTAAGAACATTATTACTCCCCAGTCTAATTGTCCAGTAATGGGCATCGTACAAGATTCCCTCTTGTCTGCATTTATGATGACTTCGGACGGGGTCGAATTGGACAATTCAGAGATATCCAATCTAATGATGTGGATAGACAATGCTGTCCAGTTGCCTCCGCCACAAATAATGACCGATGATGGTCCTCGATGGTCCGGGCGTCAATGCATGTCAATGTTGTTTCCTAAGGATTTCTGTTGGAAAGATTACATTTACAAAGGTCAGTTATTGAAAGGTCCACTCGGAAAAAAGGCACTTGGACGCTCCCATGGTTCTATCATTCACCGTCTGTACAACGATTATGGACCAGACAGAACCTGTCAATTTATTAACGAATTGCAGAGAACCAATCATGTGTGGTTCTCAACCCAGGGATTTTCCATCGGTATTGGAGACATGCGGGTTTCTAATGCAACTGCCGATAAAGTCCGAAACGAATGTGCTAATGTCGATAAATTGGCGGCTGACATCATCGAAAATTTTGGAAAGAATTCGGAAAACAAAATCAATCGGATGCTTAATCAAACCAGAGATTCGATGGGACTCATCGCACAAAGTTCGATGAGTGACGACAATTGTTTAGGACTTATGGTCAAAAGTGGGTCCAAAGGGTCGATGGTCAATATCTTGCAAATTATGGCCTGTGTCGGTCAACAAAATTGTGGTGGCAAGCGCATGCAACCGACTCTCAGAGGTCGGACTTTACCCATGTTTGATTTTGGCGATAAAACAGCACGTTCCAGGGGTTTTGTGAAACATTCCTACATGGACGGACTCACTCCAGACGAGTACTGGCACCATACAGTCGGTGGTCGAGAAGGGTTGATTGACACTGCAGTCAAAACGTCCACCACCGGTTACATACAAAGACGTTTAGTTAAATCACTTGAATCCATCCATGTAGCCAATGATGCAACTGTCCGCGATGCACAAAATCATATTATACAATTTAAATATGGGGAAGACGGTATTGATGGAATGGCCCACGAAATGATGCATTGTCCATTTGACGAGTTAGAATCGTTAGACAATTATGACCTCATTCAATGGCCTGAAATAGAACCGGCTTTTCAGATGTGGAAATGGAATCAATCCCATCGTTTAGGTGATAAATGGGCCATCAGCATCCCAGTAGAACGCATCTTACATCTATACAAAGATGGAGGCACGATGTCTGCAACAATGGTTCGGTCAGTGTTAAAGCCGTTATTTGCAGCAATATCGACAGTACCTCTCGTACATGCCTATACTTTAGCAGTACTAGCCACTAAAAACATCCACTGTTCCAAACAAGCTCTTCAGAAAATCACAGAAATTTTATTAAAAAAATGGCAAAAGTCAATTGTTGCCGCCGGTGAAATGGTAGGAACCATTGCAGCACAATCTGTGGGAGAACCCACCACACAAATGACTCTCAATACCTTCCACAATGCCGGAAATTCCGCCAAAAATGTCACTCTCGGTGTACCAAGGTTTGAAGAACTTATCAACGCCTCTAAAAAAATAAAAACCCCAAGTCTAACCATCTATACCGGCTCAGACACTCAACTAATACCAGAAAAGGCCTGGAAATTAAAAACAGAACTCCAAAAAAAGTCCATCAGAGACGTCCTTGACTCTTTCACATATACTGGAAGCAAAGACGACCCAGCACTCTTAGCCTATTTAGAATGTCCAGACAACAACAGATGGGACATCAACAAAACGCCAAAACGCATCCTACACATCATACTAAGCCACAAAAAAATGGTACAGTGTGGCGTTAACATCACTGAAATCGTTCAGATATTAAGAGCAGCACCTCTCGCCAAACACATGATTTTTGCCTATCATGACAATATTCACACACAGGCCACACTCTTTGTCAAAGCTAAAAAGGACCCAAGCTTTTTCCAATACACCAAACAAATCCTAGACATGACTATCAAAGGTTCCAAACACATACCTTCAGTTTCCATACGGATTGAAGCAGGACAGTTTGTAATAGACACCGATGGTATTGACCTCAATCACATCAAACACATCACATCCATGAATCACAAAACAATACAATGTAACGATATCTTTGCCATCCGTCAAGTCTATGGTATTGAAGCAGCCAGAACTACACTACTTCGAGAAATGCACCACGTTCTCTCTGCCTATGGTATTTATGTGAATATGCGACATTTGATGACCATTGTAGATTGGATGACATTCGAAGGAGGCATTACCGCTCTCACGAGACACGGGGTTAAAAAACGAATGAATACATGTGCTCCTTTAAAAAGAGCCACTTTTGAACAACCCGTCGAAATATTCCACAATGCCGCAGTCAAGGGCCTTCGAGACAATGTCGAAGGTATCTCAGAACAATTACTATTAGGCAAGGAGCCAGTATGTGGGTCCCATTTCAATGGAGCCATTACAGAGAAAGAATATCAGAAAAAATGGGATGAAGACGAATGGGAGCCAGAGCCAGAGGAAGAGGAAGAGGACCTCTTTGGTGAATGGGTAGGAGAACCCATGAAAATGGCCGACAGTTCTTGGGAATCACACACTACATTCGCAACCACCAAGCAAGAACCAATATTGACCGGTTGGCAACAGCAAGCACAAGCACCAGCCTGGCAGCAATCACAAGCACCAGCCTGGCAGCAATCACAAGCACCAGCCTGGCAGCAATCACAAGCACCAGCCTGGCAGCAATCACAAGCACCAGCCTGGCAGCAATCACAAGCACCAGCTTCACCAGTTTCACCAGCTTATTCACCAGTTTCACCAGTTTATTCACCAGTTTCACCGGATTCTCCAGCTTATTCTCCGACTTCACCAGCTTCTCCGACTTCACCAGCTTCACCAGCTTATACGGCTTATTCTCCGACTTCTCCGGCTTATTCTCCAACTTCTCCAACATATTCCCCGGCTTCTCCAACATATTCCCCGGCTTCGACGGCTTATTCTCCGGCTTCTCCGGCTTATTCCCCGACTTCTCCGGCTTATTCTCCGACTTCTCCGGCTTATTCGACAAAGACGGCCTATTTTCCAAGTTCACCGGTGTATAATCCCGGTCCTTCAATAGGACCAAGTCCAAGCAAGCGTCAAAAAAAAGTATAAAGTATAAATATATTTATTTTAATATGCCTTCTGTACAAATGTGTGACAAAGCGACTCGAGTCTGGTGTTGTCGTATTTGTCTTGTCCTCTCTATTTCGTCTGTTTTGTTGACTATGCTTTTTCAAATTTGGTCGTATTATTTCTCTCTTGTACGTGAAATGGATACTTTGTCTTCTGCGACTCCACAGCTGAGTGCCATATTGTCTGTGTGTAATTCGACAATATTAACCAAATGGAAGGTCAATTGTCTTGTAAACGGTAGTCATTGGAACTGTGATATGCCATTGATACAGGACCATTTGTTTGTAGACTCTACTTGTTTGGATTGGCAGCGACTGCCTTTGGATTCCTGTTGTCGAGTTCTGTTTTGGATTTTACCCTGGTAAAATATTCCATATTTAGGATTCCTTTTTTCCGATTGAAATGGAACATGCTGCAATTGGAAAAGAAGTGGTTATTTTGCTGCTGCTGGTTTCTGTTGTCATTGGCGTTTCCCGAGTGAAACGCTTCGAATGTGTGCCTCATTCTGTTTTTGCGGTGGTCTTGGGCATGTGCGTGTCTTATATGGGAGGTCAGACAGCGATATTTACACCAGAAGCGTTCCTTTATTTTATGCTTCCTCCTATTTTGTTTCATTCCTCTTTAAAGTTTAATATTTATTCGTTGCGACGTACTTGGTTGTCGTCTTTAATGTTTTCTTGGATGGGTACGTTGATGGCGGTGGTGTTGATTGCTTGGGGTATTATGGTTTGGACTCGTGATACTGAGGTGGCTATGTCAATGGTAGAAGCACTGTTATTTGCTTCTATTTTGGCGCCGACAGATACTGTTTCTACGTTGTCTCTGGTGGCACAGATAAAGTCAAAGAAGAAGAATGTGACGGAAGAAATATTGGAAGTGTTGGAGAATGAAGCGGTGATGAATGATGCGATTTCGGTGGTGTTGGTCCGTTTATTTAGTTGGATGATGTCAACCCATACGGCGATGAGTCGTTGGGTACCAATGGAGGTGGTGTTGATTTCAGCGTTATTATCATTGGTAGCGATGTTAGTGGGTATATTGGTGGCGAAAATGATGAATCGTTTGCAGGTCACTGATATGACTATGCATTATGTTGTTCCGTTAATGGTATATTCATTGTGTGAGTGCGTGGACATTTCTGGAATTTTGGGGTTATTTGTGTATGGTTCGATGGTAACAATACCTGAAAATATGAGAGAGTCCATTGGCTCTTTGTCTTTAATCATTGAATCGAGTGTGTATGTTATGCTTGGATTGGCGCTGCATACCTATGACACTGCATCGTTCGGATTGTCTTTCCTGATATTGATAAGTTGTATTGTTGGCCGAACAGTTTCAGTTTTTACACTGGGTGCCTTTTTACGAGGATGTGGGCGGAAGGAATGGGGTGTCGGTTCATTGTTGTTTTTTTCATCGTCGGGGGTTCGAGGTGCGATATCGTTTGCTCTGTGTCAGGAAGTGGACAATACCTTTATCAAATCGACGACATTTGTGGTTATTATTGCGACAATGGTTATTATGGGCAGTTTACAAAAGTGTCTGTTTCATGTTTTATTAATAGACCGTGAAACAGACAGTATAAAAGTGTAAGAAAATATAGTTAAAATGTCGTTTGATTCTTTAAGTACATTATTGTCTACGGTATGGAGCTCATTAGATGATATCTTTGTTTGTGTGGGTGTTGCACTGGCAGCGACAGTTGTCGCCAGTTCGACGCAATGGTGTTTACTCAACTACTTTAAATGCACTCACTATGTAGCCCAAGTCTTTCATTTTATTTTTTTGTTTATGGTAGTAGTCTTTTTGATAAGTCATTTGATAGGCGATTCAGTAGCCTCCTCCTTATTTAGTGGATTTTTCATTGGATTTGGCTACGCTATGCAACCTTACATCGTGTCACTACTGGCGGGCGCCACATTTCAGTCGGGTTCTATGTTTGGTCCACATGATTCTTTAAAAATCGACGGTGTTGACTACGTCGTCGAACACATCGGCTTGTTATATCTCTGTTTGAGTTCCAACGATGGCTACAAAACGTATTTTCCCAATGCTGTGCTCACATCGATGTCAATAGCAGTGAAAAGGTCGAAGAGGAAAATTTAAAGCTCTTGGGAAGTCATATTGACCAGTGTCCAAATCGAATCTGTAAAGGAGGCTTTCCATTCCGGCATGTGGTGCAGCTGAGTAGCAATCCACAATAATGACCATAAATACAAAGTGGTCAATATCTTGCAGGACCAAAAACATACATCTCGGATGTTTTTAAAGGTATAGTGGATAACAATGAAAATGACAATTCCTGCCAACAGCATAGCGATGTCATACAATTGGGACATTCACATAGTTATGGTTTGGTTTTATAGTTCGATGTGAAATAGTTCGACGTGATTTTATAGTTCGATGTGAAAATCCAATCACAGAATCAATGACAATTACCACCACCGCCGCGACTTCAACTCCCACTATTATATATTGTTGTGTGGACCAAGGAATCACGTCCGTTTGTACCAGAATCGAACTCACTAACAAAGTTAAAGAGAGAGAAAAACAACTCAAGACCCGAAACACATGTTTACAACGTTCATAGCCAGGCGATTGTACGTGAAACACATGCCAGATATAGAGAATGTGAATAGCAGTGGACATGGAGGCAGCTGTAATGTAAATAGTTCTCCCTCCTTCTCCGTTATTGGTTGAACATAAGGTCAAAATGACTAGCATGCACCAGACATACCAATGAAACCCTCCTTCTGTCAAATGATTTGCATGTGAGACAATGCACCAGGCGACAGATATTAGTAAAGTCATAATACTGACGTGGATGTTAAGTGCAATAGCGTCAATAACGTCATAGATTCTCAATATTAGACCAATGGAGACTAAAATAGACCAGCATAGTGCTACCACGATGCGTTTTGTATTGCGTACGTCTCTGACAAGTAGTATTATCAATATCATATTGGAAGCAATGTTGACAGCAACGGGTACTGTCCTCCATGTTGAATCGTAGTCGGCGTAGGTGAAGAGAGTGTAGGAGAAAACCAATCCCCATAAAAAGAGACTCCACACAACGGTTTTACAACGGAACATTCAAGTAGAGGAGTACTTATTTAAATAGACTAAAATTATAGATACATATTTGGAGGAGGGGATGGTTTAGTAAAGACTTGTGCATGTCCCAAAAATGTACGCATCCCTTCTTCTAAATCTTTTAACGTCAATTCAGAATTGGATTTTTCAGGAAATTGACGCACTACTGAAGCTTGCTTGCTATGGAAAATTAACTGATTTGTAGACCCACCACCATGAGTCAGTTTCGAAAAATTACGCCCGAAAAACTCATAAATTTCTTGTTTCTCAGACTTGCAACACTTCCAACGAGTGCCCGTCAATTGCTTAGTAAAAATATGTTGAATCATCGTTGAAGCCGGAGTCTTAAAACGATAAACATAGCCAAAACGTCTCTCAAGTCCAGCATTGTAGGTAAATAACTGCTTCATATCCTTTTCGTAACCAGCCATAATAAAAATCACCTGCTTATCCACATTCGACATGGCCTCTACAATCTCTGTCAACACTTCTTGGCCATACATATCGTCCCCATCCTTAGACGAAATTATAGAATAGGCCTCATCAATAAAAATAACACCACCCTTACAAGACTCAATAAGCTTCTTAGCTTTGGCCACAGAATGTCCCTGGTATTTACCCACCCAATCTGAACGTTTAGTAATTCGAAAACGACGCTTGTCAATAATACCCAATGCATCCCAAACGTCCACCAATAAAGAGGCAAATGTTGTCTTTCCTGTACCAGGCTTTCCCAACAACAGAGCATGCACAAAATGTCCCTGCAATAACTTAAGACGCTCGCGACATTTAAGAACAAATGGTGGGTCCTCCTCATCCTCATCCTCATCAGAAGAATCTTCCTGACCAGCCTGTAATGTATGGGTTAGAAGCGCAATCAGGGCGGATTTGGCTCCCTCAGAAGGGTCGTAATCAGGGTCATCCTCATCCTCAGAAGTTGCCGACAACGTACGACGACGAGTACGGCGTGAGTTTCCAAGTTTCTTACGACGACGCTTAGAACGACGCAACGGCTTCTCTTCCGCACATTGCGAGATAAAAAAGAGAACCATCTTCGCCACAGTCTCCTTAATATCCTCATGTCCAACAAATTCAGAAAGGGCCTTCAACGATGGGACTAATTTTGGAAAAGAAGAAGAATGTTTTTTGACATATGTAGATAATTTTTCAAATTGTGCCATTGTAGTCATTTCATAGTACTGGTTATATATATATTTCATAAATAAATAAAATCTTAAGTGATAAATAAGTGTAAAACTTTTGGTTCTATATATTTAGATTAACTTCAAAACTTCTCTAAAAGAGAAAAAGACTCCTACTTTAATAACAATGTCTTTTCTAAAAGACACTAGTGCAATGACCAGTGACTGTCTTGTAATTCTCCGCTGACCTTTGTCGCTTCAGACGGTTATCTTTCTCAGCTTAATTTTAAAGGTTTCTTGATTGTTTTAATAAAGCGTATACACCAATTGTTAATAATATCAAGGCAAGGTGGCGTAGAGTCCGTTTCAAACCCATTGTTAGCAAAAGCTCGACAGTAACACTGAAAAGCAGCCTTCGCATTTTTAGACGTTATTGTCACATGTCCATAAAAAACAGGACGACCAAAACGCTCAACATAGGTTCGAAGAGCACAAAACATGGTTTTAGTCGTTGATTCACTACATATGCCTTGATGCTTAAGAAAGACATCGTTTATTTCTATTGTATCGTTGACAGTAATGTCAACATGACCATCATATTCATTGTCAAAACATATTTGTCCCTTTTTAAATTTCACCAAATGTGCCCGAACACTATTAGCTTCTATAAACACAATTATTTCAATCAATGTCTCATCAGTAAACCAACGATATGTGCGCTGGTTGATAGTCTCATCGATGGTATAAACCCCTCCTCTGTCGTTGTGATAGGTAATAACCGTTGAAATGTTCGATACTCCTGTCCCCATCTCACTTGAAATAATTTAGACTCTCTAAATTATTTCAAGTTATAAGTTTGTATTTTGTCTTAATGTTCAATGAATTGAAGTTTCAAATGTTTGAAGAATTAGAGATATTTTTTTATATTTTTTTGTCTTAATGTTCAATGAATTGAAGTTTCAAATGTTTGAAGAATTAGAGATATTTTTTTATATTTTTTTGTCTTAATGTTCAATGAATTGAAGTTTCAAATGTTTGAAGAATTAGAGATATTTT
>Ga0307997_10000713_pt1 | contig 15276 bp, 15 predicted proteins | sample Davwhametageno36_FD_203165 | JGI IMG/M metagenome (GOLD analysis project Ga0307997, IMG submission 203165) | Marine microbial communities from Davis Island wharf, Antarctic Ocean - #36 | ecosystem: Environmental > Aquatic > Marine > Unclassified | place: Antarctic Ocean: Davis Island wharf... | reverse complement strand
GCGCCGGGTCCAAAGCGCAAAGTCGCTGGGCCACGGAGTATTTCAATTCGATCTGCCAGCAGAGCTTCAGTGGCTATAGCATGGTCAGGGCTAATATCTGAGGCGTCTCCAACTACAGTGCTGTTCTGTAATATCTCGACTCGCTTGCCACCTAGACCTCTGATAATCGGGCTGCCCACGCCAGGGCCAAATGAGCTAGAGGCTACGCCCACCTGATTGGCCAGAGTGTCACCCAAGGTAGCGGCAGCCTCTAACTGTAACTGTTCGTCGGAAATCACATTAAACGAGCCTGCAACTTGCTGTGCAGACTTCTGATGTGGAGATGCGGTGATAATCACCTCTTCAAGCTGGTTTTCTGCACACAGAGGTGCAAAAGGCATTGCCAACATGGCAAGCCCAAAAACTGGGAATAATTTCATTGTTTCGCCTAATAAATAAAATGACTTAAATAGTTAAAATTGAATTTAGCTTTTAAATTTAGATTTAAAGTTTCAGGCGATTTGCGGGGGTGCTCTAGCAAGGTAAGCGGTCAAGCCTACGCAAAGGGTTGGCTGGGTATTCGTGGAAGGAAATAAAACGACAGTTCCAATAACAACAGTGCTGCGCTGGTCTGGCCCAACAACAGTTTCAATCTCTTGAATCAGACACAGAGTACAGGCGCTGTTTGCATGTTCACTATGGTCATGCTCTGCAGCCACCACAGAAGTCAGCCCCAGAACTAGGCTGAGTGCGAGCGACAGTAACCATCTATAGTTTTTCATCGCACGAATTCTAGCAGCTATTTGTGTCGGAAATCAATTTGATTTGCGGTTATAATGCCGCTTTGAATTAGCCTCAAGTCGGAGAATCTCATGGCTGATCGCATTGCGACAGTGACGCGCAACACGCTGGAATCACAGATAACAGTAACCGTAAACTTGGATGGAACAGGGCAGGCAAACTTTGCCACGCCAGTGCCTTTTTTAGAGCATATGATGGATCAAATTGCTCGCCACGGTTTAGTTGATCTGGATGTTCACGCCACAGGGGACACCCATATTGATGATCACCACACGGTTGAAGATATCGGTATTACCCTGGGTATGGCGATTGCCGAAGCTATTGGAGACAAAAAAGGCCTCACCCGTTATGGCCATGCCTATGTGCCTCTCGACGAAGCCTTGTCCCGTGTTGTCATGGATTTTTCTGGTCGCCCAGGTCTGATTATGAAAGCCGATTTTGTGCGCAGTCATGTCGGTGGTTTTGATGTGGACCTGACCCGTGAATTCTTTCAGGGCTTTGTAAACCACGCTTTGGTTAGCTTGCATATCGACAATTTGCGCGGTTCCAATGCTCACCACCAGGTAGAGACTATCTTTAAGGCTTTTGGCCGCGCACTGCGCATGGCGGCGACTGCCGACGAGCGTATGGCCGGTGTTATGCCTTCAACTAAGGGTACTCTTTAGAGAAGCGTGTTTTAGAGAAACGTATTTTAGAGAAGCGTATTTTAGAGAAGCGTATTTTAACTAAGCGTCTTTTAAATTGAGCATATTTTAAATTAGACGCACTTTAAATTAATACGCATTCTGTGAGCGTACTCTTAACTTTTGTTAGCAGTGATACCTAAATATGAGTGAATTTCGAAGCCATATCGCAGTAATTGACTACGGCATGGGTAACCTCCATTCCGTTGCCAAGGCTCTTGAGCACGTTTGCCCTGGTGCTAAGGTGTCTATTACCGTCGACCCAGCCCTGATTGAAGACGCCGATCGTGTAGTTTTTCCCGGCGTTGGTGCCATCCGCGACTGCATGGGCGAGATTCAGCGCCTTAATGTTGGGGATGTGGTTAGCAAGGCAATGAAAACTAAGCCAGTATTGGCGATCTGTGTGGGTATGCAGGCATTGATGCAACACAGCGAAGAAAATGGCGGTGTTGATTGCCTTGGGCTACTGCCCGGGCAGGTGAAGTTTTTTGGTGACAATTTACAGGACGCTCAGGGGGCCAAGTTAAAGGTTCCCCACATGGGTTGGAATAATGTCCACCAGCGCATTGACCACCCGCTTTGGCAGGGTATAGAACAAGATAGCCGGTTCTACTTTGTACACAGCTATTATGTCGATGCCGAAGGTAATCCCAATGTAGCTGGCACCTGCGATTACGGTTCAGACTTTGCCGCAGCACTCAGCTACAACAATCTATTTGCAGTGCAATTTCACCCAGAAAAAAGTGCCGATGCGGGCTTGCAGTTACTGCGTAATTTTTGCCGCTGGATGGGCTAGTAGTTACTTTTTGCTAAGCCTTAATTAATAAGTCTCAAATTGTAGCCATAAAAAGCGGTTTCGCGCTCGTAACCGAGTTTTTCATAGAGACTCTGGGCCGTTACATTGTCTGTTGCGGTCTGCAACGTAACCTTGCTCGCACCACTCTCTTTCGCCATCTGTTTAGCGCGATCCATTAACTGCTGGCCTATCGAAGAGCGACGAGCCTCGGGTGCTACAAATAAATCATTTAGCGTCCAGGTATTTTTAAGGCTTACTGAACTGAAGCCTGGATAGAGCTGTGTAAAACCTACGGCAGTGCCCTCAGAAGTGGCCAGGAAAATAACGCTTTGATTGTTTTTTAGCCGTTCATGCAGATAACTACGAAGTTGAGCGGTATCGGACTCGACCTTGTAAAATGTTCTGTAGGCGGCAAATAGAGGGATGATCGTCTCGATATCCTCTACGCCCGCTTGTTTAATATGCACCATAATTTTGACCCCATTATTGGTTTTGTTTAGAACGATGGTGAAAGTAATATTGATTACTAAACCGTAGCTAATTATCCTTGCGCCTTGCTGAACTAGTATAGAGCACTCAACTTTATAGAAAATAGAAATGACAGATAAAACTGAAATAGCTGAAGTAACAGACGTGACCGAGAGACAGGCCCTGATAGCTCGGCTCAATAGCGAAACCGCTAAAATTGGCTGGCAGGAGCTACAAAAGCATTATGCCGCGGGCAATGTGTTGGGCGTGGCAGCGGGCGCCGATTTAATCCAAGTAGCTATTGCTCTGAATGAAGATAACGCCACGCAGATTCAAGCCTGGCTCAGCGATAAATCAGTCTTTGAAGTTACCGATCAGCAAGCACTGGAATGGTTCGAAAACCAGACTATACTTTGGGCTTTAGTTATTCCTCCTTTTGTCTTGGTGCAAGAACCCAAAACCTAAGGTCCTAGTAATAAACAGCTGCGGCACTAGAGAGCATACCCTTGTCATTCGACCAATTTGAATATGGGAAACAGAGATGAACCTACAAAATAAAGTAGCCGTGGTAACAGGCGGAGGCTCAGGTCTTGGTCGCGCAGCATCACAGGCGTTGGTCGATGGCGGTGCAACCGTTGTTATTATTGATATGAATGCAGAAGCAGGCGCCAAAGCAGTTGAAGAGCTTGGCGCTAACAAAGCCCAGTTTATACAACTCGACGTGTCCAGTGGCCCAGATGTTGAGGCGGCATTTGATAGCATCACTGAAGACCTAGGTCGCGTGGATATCTGCGTCAACTGTGCTGGTATTGGTATCGCAGCCAAAACGATCGACCGTGAAGGCCAGCCTCATAATCTCGACCATTACCGTAAAGTCATTGAAGTGAATTTAATTGGCACCTTTAATATTTCTCGCTGTGCTGCAGCGGCCATGGCGCGCAACGAGCCCGATGAGAAAGCTGAAAAAGGCGTGATTATTAATACGGCTTCTATTGCAGCCTTTGATGGCCAGATGGGTCAGGTGGCTTACTCGGCAACCAAAGGTGGCATTGTAGGCATGACCTTGCCAATGGCTCGTGATCTAGCCAGCCAGGGTATTCGGGTGAATACCATTGCGCCAGGTGTTATGGCGACGCCATTAATGATGAGCATGCCCCAGCCAGTTCAAGACGGTATTGTGTCTAATATCCCTTTCCCTAAGCGTTTAGGTGAACCTTCAGAATTTGGTCAGCTGGTGACTCATATTGTTGAGAACAGCTATTTGAATGGGGAGACGATCCGTTTGGATGGTGGTGTGAGAATGCAGCCTCGTTAGTACTTGGATGATGAGATTTCTCCCTCTGGGCTAAATAACAGAGGGGTTAATTACTTCAGCCTGCCGCCCGAAGCCAATCAATAACGGCTTCACGATTACCCCGAAAAACCACCAGCTCTTTCTTCTTCTCAAGCTGATAAGTGTACATGGGGTCGTAATAGTCTCGGGTTAACCCCGTTAGCCAATCGCGATGACTAGCAAAATTATCTTGATGCTGAATAGCAATTGCACTGTCCATAGAGGCTAAAAGCTCTTTGGTTCTCTGGCCGCCCAAACGCTTCTGCACTCGCAGTAAACTCTCGCGCAAGTAGCTAGCAAACTCCTCCTCCCCAGTCGCGCCATAAAAAGCCATAGTTTTTAAATAACGCTCAACCACATATTCTTGCCATAACCGCTCAAGCCTTTCTTCAAAGTCCATCTCAATCACGACAAAGTGACTCCGAGACATATGGTCCGAAAAATAATGAGGCAGATGGCGGGCACCAATATTGCGGCTTTCATCTTCAAGCACAATGCGGGTATCGGGCATCGCGGCTTCAATCTTTAAGATATCTAACGTAAAGCGGTTTTCAAAATTAATCTGTACCGGCTGGCCATCTAAGGGACGGCCAAAGCTTGACCCTTTGTGGTTAGCCGCGCCCTCAAGGTCAACGGCATTATCCAGCTGCTGGATAATCTCAGTTTTACCTGTGCCGGTCATGCCCGAGAGAATGGTGAACGAGTTATTGGCACTGTAATCAATTAGATACTGATACAGATAACCACGCAGAGCCTTATACCCACCCTCAACCTTGGGGCAGTGAATACCGGCATCTACAAGCCAGCCACAGCTAAGTTCTGAACGCAGGCCGCCACGGGCACAGTACAGAACAGCACTGGGGTTAGCCGCCACAAAGTCGGTCCAAGCCTGAATACGTTGGTCTTTGACGTCACCCACTACCAAACTATTACCCAGTTCGATAGCAGACTGCTGGCCATTATTTTTGTAGCGGATGCCTACCTGATGACGTTCATCGTCGGTCATCAGCGGCAGGTTAGCCGAAGAGGGTAGAGCGCCAGTGATAAATTCAATGGGCGCTCGCACATCAATCATTGGCGTATCGTTAAGCAATAGCTCTCGATAATGATTAACGGTTGGCAGGCTCAAGAGACAACCTTAATCGTTGCGCCGTCACCTGAGGCAGATAGTGTCCCAACAGGTAGGTGATAACAACCAGCAGCCTTTAACAATGCGCTTACGGCATCAGCACAGTCTGGTTTAACAGCAACGAGTAAACCGCCACTGGTTTGTGGGTCACAGAGTAGGGTTCGACTCTGTAGGTCAGTGCCACTAATATGCTGGCTAATACTTTCCCAGTTGCGAGTGCTGCCGCCGGGAACACAGCCCTGCTCAAGATAGTCAATTACCGCACTGTCTAGAAGAGGGACATTATTTAGGTTTACGCTGGCAGCCAGCTCACTACCCTGACAGATCTCCAGCAGGTGGCCCAGCAAGCCAAAGCCCGTGACATCGGTCATGGCGGTTACGCCATCAATTTTCGCAAGCTCAGCGCCAATAGTATTTAGCTTCATCATACTCTCAACGGCTAGACGAGCATGCTCAGGCAGTAACTTATCCTGCTTTTCAGCCGTAGTAAGAATCCCCACACCTATAGGCTTGGTCAAAAATAACTGATCACCGGCTTGAGCTGTGCAGTTCTGCTTAAGATGGGCAAGCTCTACACGACCAGTCACCGCCAGCCCAAAGATCGGCTCTGGGGAATCAATTGAATGACCACCCGCCAAATGAATCCCCGCTTCCCCACAGGCATGACGCCCACCATCAATCACTTGCTGGGCCACTTCAGCCGCTAATACATTGATAGGCCAGCCTAAAATAGCAATGGCCATCATAGGTGTGCCGCCCATGGCATAGATATCGCTAATGGCATTGGTTGCCGCGACACGGCCAAACTCAAAGGGGTCGTCCACAATCGGCATAAAGAAATCGGTGGTACTGATGACGCCAGTGCCATCGCCTAGGTCATAGACTGCAGCGTCGTCCTTGGTGTTATTGCCTACCAGAAGGCGAGGATCTTCAGGCGCTACGTAGTCAGTTTTCAGAAAGGTCTCTAATACGCTGGGCGCTATTTTGCAGCCGCAACCGGCACCGTGGCTATATTGAGTGAGTCTTATTTTTTCGTTGGGCATGAGATCTATTATTGGATAAAAATTTGAGGACATAGGGTACTTGTTTTGAGGGGACAGGTCATGGGATTGTTTTAATATACCTTTACTGGAGTGCAGCTAACTCTCTCGCTTGCAGTATTCCCTAGGTGTTAATCCAGTCCAATGTTTAAAGGCGCGGGTAAACGATCGAGACTCGGTAAAGCCAACAATTTCTGCAACAGTCTCAACGGAGAGATGTTCATTAACCAACTTCTGAATGGCAACTTCTCGTCTGCGGTTATCCTTAATTTTCTGATAGCTTGTCGCACTATCTTTTAGTCTGCGATGTAAGGTCTGTGAGCTAATACCCAGCTCTGCGGCCATTTGATGGATAGGTACAAATACCAAATTGACTGGATGGCGCTGGCTAATAATGCGTTCTATCTGTGCCTCCAATGTGGTGTCTGAGCCAGGGATGGTCATCACATCTGCGGGGGCGTTCTGCACAAAGGTTTCTAGCTCCTGGGCAGATCGGATTAGAGGCTTCTCTAAGTACTGGGCATCAAATACTAATCGGTTGGCGCTGCTATTAAATTGCAGCTCTGCGGGAAACATAATCTGTAGTTCACTGCGGTGCTGGGGGGCGCTAAAGGTAAAGTGGGTTTGTTGCAGGCGAATGGGTTCACCTATATACCAGCTGGGGAAACGGTGCCAGATCACCAGCCAGAACTCCGTCATAAAGTGTTCTGGGTCGAACTCTGGTTGGGTCATGGTGAAGCTCAGTACCGCGTTGCCCCGAGAATGGCTAAGGCGCATAGGAATATCATTGCTGACCAGATTATAAAAATGTACGGCTTTTTCTAACAACTCGCCTAGGGTGCTGCAATGGCTAACCAGCTCAGCCATGGTCGCAAACAGCCCGACCTTACAGTTGTTTTGGGTAAAGCCCATAAACTCATCATCCAGTGTTTCCTGCACTGTCTTAAAGAGTCGCGCAACCTGATCTGTGTGTACACGCTGACTATTATTTTCAATAACGGCGGGATTAATGCCGGCACGCTCTAGTGCCTGCTGCTGTGGTAGCTGCCTTGCTCTTAAGCCATGCATACAGGAAATGACATGGTGATTACAGATGGTGGCCATAAGTTACTATTTGTGAGTTTAAAGTGAATTTATAGCACTTTATGGCCGTTAAGTGGTAGATAATTGGCATTAATAGTGAGTTTGTCTGTTAAAAATAGACCTACTATTAATTATCACTGTGGGGCATAGTTCGATCAATAAAAATATTGTAGTCATTCTTAATTGAGAGCGTTATGGCAGAGAACAAAAAACCATCGGTAAAAGACTGGGAGCAGCTGGCGACTAAAGAGCGCAAAGGCGCATCGCCGGACGACTTACTGTGGCAAACCCCCGAAGGCATTGAGGTAAAGCCTCTGTATACCGCTGAAGATACTGCGGGTCTGGCCCATATGGATAGCCTGCCGGGTTTTGCGCCCTATACTCGTGGCCCCAAGGCGACAATGTATGCGGGCCGTCCTTGGACGGTTCGCCAGTATGCGGGTTTCTCAACTGCCGAAGCGTCAAATGCGTTTTACCGCAGCAATTTAGCCGCTGGTCAGCAGGGCCTTTCGGTTGCCTTTGATCTACCGACTCACCGTGGCTATGACTCTGATCATCCCCGTGTGGTGGGTGATGTGGGTAAGGCGGGTGTAGCGATTGATTCTGTTGAAGATATGAAAATTCTGTTTGATCAGATTCCGCTGGATAAGGTGTCTGTGTCCATGACCATGAACGGTGCTGTGTTGCCGGTGATGGCCAGCTATATTGTTGCTGCGGAAGAGCAGGGCGTTACGCCGGATCAACTAGCGGGCACCTTACAAAACGACATTCTTAAAGAGTTTATGGTGCGCAATACCTACATATACCCGCCTGCGCCGTCTATGCGCATTGTCTCGGATATTATTGGTTACACGGCAAACCATATGCCTAAATTTAATTCGATTTCTATCAGCGGCTACCATATGCAGGAAGCCGGTGCGACTAATGTACAGGAGCTGGCGTACACCATTGCCGATGGTATTGAGTATGTGCGCACCGCGATTGATAGCGGTATGGATGTGGATAAGTTTGCGCCACGACTGTCGTTCTTTTTTGCGATTGGTATGAACTTTTTTATGGAGATTGCCAAGCTTAGGGCAGCGCGTATTTTGTGGGCTACTCTAATGGAAGAGAAGTTTGCCCCTAAGGATGGCCGTTCACTGGTTCTGCGCACCCATTGCCAGACCTCTGGTGTGAGCCTGACCAGTAAAGACCCGTACAACAATGTGATGCGCACCACTATTGAGGCCATGTCTGCTGTTCTTGGTGGCACTCAGTCATTACACACTAATTCCTTTGATGAAGCCTTGGCGCTGCCTACCGAGTTCTCAGCCCGTATTGCTCGCAACACTCAGCTAGTGATTCAGGAAGAGACCGGCATTACTAATGTGGTTGATCCTCTGGCGGGTTCCTATTATGTAGAGTCACTAACTGATCAGCTGGTAAAGGCCGCTCGCGAGATTATCGATGAAGTGGAAGAGCTGGGCGGTATGACTAAGGCGGTTGAAACCGGTATGCCTAAGTTGCGTATCGAAGAAGCTGCAGCCTTGCGTCAGGCGCGTATTGATCGCGGTGAAGAGGTGATTGTTGGGGTTAATAAATACCAGATGGAAGTAGAACCTGAGATCGACGTACTGGATATTGATAACAGTGCGGTGCGTGAATCACAGGTGGCTCGACTGGCGCGAGTGCGTGCTGAGCGTGACTCCGACGTTTGTCAGAAAACCCTAGAGGCACTCACTGAAGCGGCTAAAACCGGTGAAGGTAATTTATTGGCATTGGCAGTAGATGCTGCTCGAGCTAGAGCAACCGTGGGCGAGATTTCGGATGCACTAGAAAGTGAATGGGGCCGTCATAAAGCTACTCAGCGATCTATCAGCGGAGTTTATGGCTCAGCGTATAAAGGGGATGAGAAATTTATGGGTATTCAAAATAAAGTCGAAGACTTTGCTGAAGACCATGGCCGCCGACCACGTATGTTGGTGGTGAAGATGGGTCAGGATGGTCACGACCGCGGGGCTAAGGTTATTGCCACGGCCTTTGCCGATATGGGTTTTGATGTAGATGTGGGGCCTATGTTCCAAACACCGGAAGAAGCAGCTCAGCAGGCTATTGAAAACGATGTGCATATTGTTGGTGTGTCGTCTCAGGCGGCTGGGCATAAAACGCTGGTTCCCCAGCTGATTGCTAGTTTGCGTGAGCAGGGTGCAGGAGAGATTATTGTGATCTGTGGGGGTGTTATTCCGCCCAAGGATTATGAGCAGCTTAGAGCCGATGGCGTGGCGGCAATATTTGGGCCGGGAACGAATATTCCAGAGGCTGCGGAAGACGTACTGGCCATCATTGATCAAGCTTTAAAGGGTTAAAAAATAATGAAAGAAATTTTGGCTGAATTAGACGACAAACGAGTTCGTGCGCGCCTAGGTGGCGGGCAAAAACGTATTGATGCGCAACATGCCAAAGGCAAGCTAACCGCTCGCGAGCGGTTGGATCTTCTGCTGGACGAAAATAGCTTTGAAGAATGGGACATGTTTGTCGAGCATCGCTGTACCGATTTCGATATGGATCAGCAACATGTACCTGGCGATGGTGTAGTAATCGGTTACGGCACTATTAACGGCCGGCTGGTGTTTGTATTTAGTCAGGACTTTACTGTTTTCGGTGGCGCTCTCTCTGAAGCCCATGCCGAGAAAATTTGTAAGCTAATGGACCAGGCCTTGAAAGTCGGTGCGCCGGTGATTGGCCTTAATGATTCTGGTGGTGCTCGTATTCAGGAAGGCGTTGCCTCTCTCGGTGGCTATGCCGAGGTTTTTCAGCGCAATGTGATGGCGTCTGGAGTTATCCCACAAATCAGTATGGTCATGGGCCCCTGTGCTGGCGGGGCAGTATATTCGCCTGCGATTACCGACTTTATCTTTATGGTTCAGGACAGCAGCTATATGTTTGTTACTGGCCCAGATGTGGTTAAAACGGTGACCCACGAGACTGTGACTGCGGAAGAGCTGGGTGGTGCTGCAACTCATTCTACAAAATCTGGTGTTGCCGATTTAGCCTTTGAGAATGACGTGGATGCCTTGCATAAACTGCGTCGTTTTATGAATTACCTGCCCTCTAATAATCGTGAGAAGCCACCGGTCTGGCCCACAGAAGATGATGCCGATCGCGTGGAAATGTCACTGGACACTCTAGTGCCTAGTGACCCTAACAAGCCCTATGATATGAAAGAGCTAATTCTTAAGGTCGCAGACGAAAGCGAGTTTTTTGAACTGCAAGTGAGTTATGCGAAAAATATTATTACCGGTTTTATTCGCATTGAAGGCTCAACCGTTGGTGTAGTGGCTAACCAACCCATGGTTATGGCGGGCTGTTTGGATATCGATGCCTCGCGCAAAGCGGCGCGATTTATTCGCTTCTGCGATGCCTTTAATATTCCCGTGTTAACCCTAGTGGATGTACCCGGCTTTATGCCCGGCACTAGCCAAGAGTATGGCGGCATTATTAAACATGGTGCGAAGCTACTCTATGCCTATGCCGAATGCACTGTACCCAAGGTGACATTGATTACCCGTAAAGCCTATGGCGGCGCCTACGACGTAATGGCCTCTAAGCATTTGCGCGGTGATGTGAATCTCGCATGGCCAACGGCGGAAATCGCTGTGATGGGCCCCAAGGGCGCGGTAGAGATTATTTTCCGCAAAGATATTGGCGATGAAGAAAAGATCGCTGCCCGCACCGAAGAGTACCGCAAGAAGTTTGCCAATCCCTTTATTGCTGGTAAGCGCGGCTATATAGACGATGTGATTATGCCTCACAGTACGCGTAAGCGTGTTGCTCGTTCCCTCGCGATGCTAAAAAACAAAAGCATTGAAAACCCCTGGCGCAAGCACGGCAATATTCCTCTGTAAGGAAAGATAAATATTATGTTAAAAAAGATTTTAGTAGCTAACAGAGGCGAAATTGCCTGCCGTGTTTTCGCGACGGCCAAGAAAATGGGTATCGCTACCGTAGCGGTTTATTCCGATGCTGACGCAGATGCACTGCATGTGCAGATGGCAGATGAAGCCATTAATATTGGCCCTGCGTCCTCATCAGAGAGTTATCTGGTGATCGATAAAATTGTTCAGGCCTGTCTCGACAGTGGCGCGGATGCTGTGCATCCGGGTTATGGTTTTTTGTCGGAGAACAGCAAGTTCCATGATGCATTGGATGCTGCGGGCATCGTATTTATTGGCCCGGGCAAAAAAGCCATTGAGTCTATGGGCGATAAAATTACGTCTAAGCTCATAGCCGAAAAAGCCGGTGTTAACTGTATTCCAGGTTTCACCGATGTGGTGCGCGATGCTGACCATGCGGTTGAGGTGAGTGCCGAAGTGGGTTATCCCGTTATGCTTAAGGCTTCGGCTGGTGGCGGTGGTAAAGGCATGCGTGTGGCCTGGGATGAGGCGGATTGTCGCGATGGTTTTGAGCGTGCCACCAATGAAGCGCGCTCTAGCTTTGGTGACACCAGAATCTTTATCGAGAAATATATTCAGCAGCCCCGCCATATCGAAATTCAAGTAATGGCCGATGCCCATGGCAATATTATTTATCTGGGTGAGCGGGAATGTTCTATTCAGCGCCGCCACCAAAAGGTGATTGAAGAGGCGCCGTCGCCATTTTTAGATGAAGCCACTCGCCAAAAAATGGGCGAGCAAAGCTGTGCCTTGGCGAGAGCTGTAGATTATCAGTCTGCCGGCACCGTGGAGTTTATTGCAGACTCTGAGATGAACTTCTATTTTCTGGAGATGAACACTAGATTGCAGGTTGAGCACCCAGTAACCGAACTGGTTACGGGCCAAGATTTAGTAGAGATGATGATTCGAGTGGCAGCCGGCGAGAAACTTTCTCTCACCCAAGAACAGGTCACTTTGACTGGCTGGGCGATGGAGTCTCGGGTGTATGCCGAAGACCCGTTCCGTAATTTTATGCCTTCTATCGGTCGCCTCTCGGGCTATAGAGAACCCCATGGAGAAGGTGTGCGCGTCGATAGCGGTGTCTTTGAAGGTGGCGAAGTGTCGATGCACTACGACCCTATGATTTCCAAACTGATTACTTATGGCGATGATCGCGGCCAGGCTATTGATCGCATGGTTGATGCCTTGGATGCCTATTATATTCGCGGTGTGAATCACAATATTAGTTTTCTTAATGCCTTGATGGTGCACCCTCGCTTTGTAGCGGGTGAGTTGACTACAAACTTTATTGCCGAAGAATTCCCCGATGGTTTTAATGCAGATTTGGTGCCTCAGACCAATCCTGCGATTGCTACGGTCGTGGCTGCGTCTATTCATCAAGAGTACCGCGAGCGTTCGGCACTGATCTCCGGTCAGATGGAAGGGCACCAGTATGGCGTAGCCAGTGACTGGGTGGTGATTGCGGGAGATACTGAGACTGCAGTGACCACGACCTTAACGGAGTCAGGGTTTATTGTTTCTATCGGCATTGATGACTATGAGGTAGTGACGGATTGGAGGTTGGGCGAGCCGCTCTTTCAAACGACCATTAATGGTCAGGCTGTCTGCGTTCAGGTTGAGCGTAAAGAGAGTCGTTTTCAGCTATTTTATCGGGGTGCAGAAATTAGTGCACTGGTGCTCTCGCCGAAAGCAGCTGAGCTGAATAAGATAATGCTTGAAAAAGTACCGGCAGATTTATCCAAATTTTTACTCTCTCCCATGCCTGGTTTGTTGGTCAAGCTTGCAGTAGCCCTGGGTGATCAGGTTAAAGCTGGCGAAGAGTTAGCGGTAGTAGAAGCCATGAAGATGGAAAATAGTCTTAGGGCGACCCAAGATGGTATTGTGGCGAAAATCTCTGCTGAACAGGGCGACAGCCTGATGGTAGATGAAATTATTATGGAATTTGAGTAAGAGGGCGTTTAAATGTTAGCAGAGCAGATTAAAGCCGGTGATCGTCGTGCCTTAGCCAAGGCGATTACTCTCGTAGAGTCGACCCGCGCTGATCACGGTGATCAGGCAACTGCGCTGCTAGAAACATTAATGCCCCACACCGGCAACTCAATTCGACTTGGTATTTCCGGTGCGCCGGGGGTAGGTAAGTCGACCTTTATTGAAGCGCTGGGTAATTATTTAACGGAGCAGGGCCACAGGGTTGCAGTACTAGCAGTAGACCCTACATCTGCTGTAAGCGGCGGCTCTATTCTTGGCGACAAGACCCGCATGGAAACTCTCTCGGTCAACCCCAATGCCTTTGTACGCCCCTCCCCAGCAGGTAAGACACTGGGTGGCGTGACTCGCCGTACTCGGGAATCACTGCTACTTTGCGAGGCCGCTGGCTTCGACGTGATTATCATTGAAACGGTCGGTGTTGGGCAGTCCGAGACTGCGGTCTCGGATATGACCGATATGTTTTTGCTGCTGCTATCCCCTGGCGGCGGTGATGATTTACAAGGTATTAAGCGAGGCATCATGGAGTTGGCCGATCTGGTGCTGGTCAATAAAGCTGATGGCGACCAGACTCACTTAGCCAACCAAACCGTGTCAGACTATGGTGCAGCACTACATTTTATGCAGGCGCGCACGCCAAGTTGGACTCCAAGGATACAAAGCTGTTCTGCCCTACATAATCAGGGTGTGGCAGAGGTGTGGCAGACCGCTCAGGAGTTTCGCAGCGCGCTAACAGATTCTGGTGAGCTCTTAACCCTGCGAGCTCAACAAGCCCGCGCCTGGATGTGGAGTGAAACCGCTGAGGCACTGATTGCGGACCTTAAAAACCACGCCACTGTTAAGGCTCTGGTGCCAGAGCTAGAGCGGGCTGTATTGGCTGGTGAACTACCTGCAATTGTCGCTGCTCAGACGTTGATTAAGCATTACAAAGCTTCTGAGTAAGTCTATAATCTCGCCAACAACGTTTATCTATAAGTGAGTTTAATATGTCTGATGAGAGTGGCCCAACGGACAATTTGGCAGCGCTAATCGAAGCCAACAAGCATTACAGTAAAACCTTTGATCAGTCCGAGTTACAACCAGCTCCCACCAAACATTTTGCCATCCTTACCTGTATGGATGCGCGCATGGATCCCTATAAATTTGCTGGCCTAATGGACGGCGAAGCCCATATTCTGCGCAATGCGGGCGGGCGTGCCACTGAAGATGCTATACGCTCTCTGATTATCTCTCATAAATTCCTCGGTACGCTGGAATGGTTTGTTATCCACCATACCAACTGCGGCATGACCTTGGTTACAGACGAAAAGATAGGCGACCTGCTTGAAGAAGACTTGGAAACCGCCGTTTTTGATGGCGAGACCTGGATTAACCCAGCCCGGGATGCCAGCGATAATCGCAAGTCTGGTTCTGACGCCGGAAAGTCCATGGCATGGCACACCTTCACCGATTTAAACCAAAGTGTTCTCACGGACATGGAAACCATCAAAAATCACCCTCTGGTACCCAGCCATATTAAAGTCTATGGCTTTATTTTTGACGTTAAAACAGGCAAGTTAACACCAGTTGCGCGGTAGCGAAAAGCATTAAAGGGTAGCGAAAAGTATTAAAGGGTAGTGAAAAGTAGTAAACGGTAGCGATACCTTCCTATGCCACAAAGGTTTGATAACAATAATGAAAAGATTCGGACCAGGCCTCTTAGTTACGGCAGCCTTCATTGGGCCGGGCAGCATTGCTACGGCAAGCGCCGCCGGCGCCAATTTCGGTTTTGTTTTACTCTGGGCGTTAGTCTTCTCTCTAGTAGCCACCACTGTGCTTCAAGAGATGGCTGCTAGATTAGGCCTTGTGTCTGGAGAGGGGTTGAGCCAGGCCCTGCGCACTACTTTTCAAAACCCGATAATCAGTCGCTGTGCCGTTATTTTATTGGCTCTGTTGGTGCTGCTCTGCTGGGTACTGGGGCCTATCGGTTTATGGAAGCTCTCCTAATTCTGCTGGTAGTGATAATGAGCGGGGTGTTCGTATTTACTATCCTGATGATCGATGTAG
>Ga0307997_10000711_pt1 | contig 15341 bp, 15 predicted proteins | sample Davwhametageno36_FD_203165 | JGI IMG/M metagenome (GOLD analysis project Ga0307997, IMG submission 203165) | Marine microbial communities from Davis Island wharf, Antarctic Ocean - #36 | ecosystem: Environmental > Aquatic > Marine > Unclassified | place: Antarctic Ocean: Davis Island wharf... | reverse complement strand
ACATCAGTCTGCTTAAACCTAAACTGTGGAAGCTATCGCAAGCCAAAAAATGAGGGGGAAGAACTACCGCTTACGTTTCAGGCACCCCATTCGATGCGTCCGGCGAGAGTGTTTCAAACCCCAACCAGTTGCTTCGGCCACTCAGTTTCGACTCTACAAATTCGGCGATAGCTCGCTTTTCGTCCGAAGGTAGCGACGTATCTTTCAGCGTAGCAATCATCCGCTGACGTAATTAAAAGGTTACAATCAGGCAAGATTGGCTAATAACGAGGTGACGATTCCTCGCCGGAAGAACCACCCCATCTCGCGTTGTGATATTCCTCCTATTTGGCACAGAAGGGAGCTATAACTGATTGCTGACTGAGTACTCGTTGGCTAAGTGTGGTCCTGTGAAGTGGCATCGGGAGTCAGCCGTTCCTCGCTCCTTCGAGCTGCACCATTTTTGCTGAACTGTGTCTAAGATTCTAAATGTAGAATGATGAATCCTTCGATTCGGCCGAATTCGATTGGAAAGATGCCAATCGAATAAAAAAAAGCGGCTCCTGTTAGGGAACCGCTTCGTGAAAACTTAGATCGTAAGCGACTAATCGATAACTTTACCAGAGATAATCTTCTGTTGTTCGATTGGACGATCGCCTGGGCCTTTTTTGACTCCTTCAAGTGCATCGACAATGTCCATGCCATTCACGACCTCACCAAAAATGGTGTGGTTCATGTTGAGCCAAGGAGTCGCTGCGGTGGTGATGAAGAACTGGCTACCGTTGGTGCTAGGTCCCGAATTGGCCATTGCTAGGAGACCTGGTTTGTCGAAAGTAACGTCGCGCGCGCACTCATCTTCGAAGCTCTTGCCCCAGATGGACTCACCGCCGCGGCCAGTGCCAGTTGGGTCGCCGCCTTGAATCATGAATTTTTCAATGATACGGTGAAAAATGACATCGTTGTAATAGCCATTTTTTAGGTGTGTGGTGAAGTTTTCGCAGGTTTTAGGTGCGATGTCGTCGAACAGTTTAAATTCGATCGAGCCTTGTGTAGTTTCTAGGATGACGTTTGACATAATTTTTGTTGAATTAGGAGTTAAGAATCAGGAATTAGGAATGGGTTATATAGCAGACCAGAGTGTCTGTTAATCACGGATTAAAATATTTAACGGTGGCCTCTATGAACTGTTCCAGACTGGAAACAGGAGCTTCGAAACCGATCGGAAGTTCCTTTTCATCGAGTGTTTTTGAAGTCATCGGGCCGATACTGCCTAGTACGGGTTGGCGTGCGCCGTCTTCGAGTTCGAAGGCAGTGCTTTGATCGATGAATGATTTTACCGTCGATGAGCTAGTGAAAAGGATCGCGTCTGCGCCTTCTCTGCGAAAACGAGCAGCTGCTTCATTGTTCAATAAGTCCGTTTTCATGGTTTTGTAAAGAGGCAGAGTGTCGACAATCGCACGGCCTTCATTTTCGAGACGCATGACCAACTCTTCGCGATTTTGATTACCAGTAATCACTAGCAATTGCAAACTTTCCATACCTTCATTTTCTATGAGTTCGTCGGCTAGGGCTTCGGCATTGGCTTGCTTCGGCACAAAGTCGACTTTGAGCATATGCTTTTCGATCTCACGAGCGGTGGCGGGACCTACAGCCGCGATGCGCATGGGGCCAAGGCAACGGATGTCGTCGAAGGCTTTATAAAAGAGCTCGAAGAAGGCCTTCACACCATTAACGCTGGTGAAAATAATCCACTCGTATACAGCAATACCGGCGAGGATTTCACCCAGACGCTTGGAATCAAATTCGGTTTTGACCTCAATGAAAGGAAGTTCGATCACCTCGGCGCCTTTGCTTTCGAGCATCTCCGTCAATTGGCCTGCTTGTTCGCGCGCACGAGTCACTACCAGACGTTTGCCAAAGAGTTCACGCCCCTCAAACCATTCCGTTTTTGAGCGGTGAGCAACGACTTCGCCGATGATAACCATGGCGGGTGCATTCAGTCCGGAAGTCGTCAGGTCGTCAGTGATCGTGTCGAGGATGCCGTAAACAGAACGCTGACGATTGAGTGTCGCCCATTCAACGATTGCAATCGGTGTGTCACCCGACATCCCGCCCTCTTTGAGCTCTGCAGAGATACGTGGCAGTTGCCCGACGCCCATATAAAGGCACAGGGTGCCTTTAGTTTTGGCATAGTCTTTGAAATCGATGCTGAGTGTGTGTTTCTCAGGGTTTTCGTGGCCGGTTAAAAAAGTGATCGCCGAGCTGTAGTCGCGGTGAGACAGGGGGATCCCGGTGTATGCGGCGGCCGCTAATGCTGCGGTCACGCCAGGCACGACTTCAAAGGGAATCTTATCGATCTGCAGTTCCTCAATTTCCTCGCCGCCGCGACCGAAAACAAAAGGGTCGCCACCTTTGAGACGGACGACTTGTTTGCCTCGGTGCGCTCGGTCTACTAGGATTTCTTCGATTTCATCCTGCGGGATTGAGTGACGTCCAGCAATTTTTCCGACATAGACACGCTCCACGTCGCTGCGAGCCCAATCGAGTAATTTAGGGTTGGCGAGATAGTCGTATACGATGACGTCTGCCAGTTCAATGAGTTGCTTGGCGCGAACGGTAACCAGGCCAGGGTCACCTGGACCCGCACCAATTAGGTAAACTTTTCCTTTGATTTGAGGCATCTTTGGAGAATTAGTAATAAGAAATGAAATTGAGAATTGAGAGGGCGGGCGTCACTGAAGATGATGTGACACTTCCAGATTGTCAGTTATAGATCTAGTGAGAGTTCCTCTAGAATACGATCGAGGATGGGCTCGATTTCATCGAGAGATTCTAGTTCAAACTCGAATCGGGTGTGGCCGATTTGTGGATGAAAAATGTGGAATACGTGGTCCGCATAGAAAGCTCCGACAGGTATTTGGCAGCCGCTGCCAAGGCGCCGCAAAAATGATTTTTCAAGTGTGACCGCGAGTTTTGTCTTAGCGCAAAAGAGGTCTTGATATTTGGAAAGCTCAGCTTTGCGGCATTGAATGGCGATTGCTGCCTGCCCTGGAGCAGGAATGACTTGATCAATTGGTAGTTCCACAAAGGTCAGCGACTCGTAGCTGTCGATTGCAAGACGATCTAGCCCAGCAGCGGCAAGCAGGGTCGCTTCGGTTTCGCCCTCAGCTATTTTACGTAAACGCGTGCCAACATTACCGCGAATGGTGGTCCATTCGGCTTGTGGGTGAATCAGTGCTATTTGTGCGCGGCGCCGTGGACTGCTGGTGGCAAATGTTTTCGGTGCCGGACAATCAGTGCGATGTACGAGCACGTCATTCGGACGTGCGCGTGGCAGATAGCCGGCAATCACGAGGTCTTCTTGGAAAGTGGTCGGTAGATCTTTAGCGCTGTGAACCGCGAGCGTCGCACGGTCATCCAGCAAGGCGTCCTCCAGTTCTTTGGTAAATAGGCCGATTCCCCCGCGTTTTTCGAGCGACCAGTTAAGCCGTTCGTCCACCTTCGTAATGAGCTCTAAATTGGAAAAATTCACATCCGGAAGCTTTTCAGTTAACCACGCGCGCACCAACTCCGTCTGCTTGAGGGCAAGCGGACTTTTGCGGGTGGCGATATAGAAAGGCGCTGACATAACGAGGGTGATGTAATTCAGAGAGTGGAAACTGTCTAGTCTGGATGTGGGAAATAAAAAGCGGCCGACGGTATGAACCGACGACCGCTTGAAAATTTTGTGACTAAAAAAGCTTAATTGTAAGCGGCTTGTGAGCCCTTAATATTGCGCTTTTTTACCCAAGGCATCAGCGCCCGCAGACGCTGGCCGGTCTTCTCGATTGGGTGGCTTTGGCCGTCTTTGATGAACTGCTTGTAGCGTGGAAGGCCTGCTTTGTATTCTTTAACCCAATCCTTAGTGAACTTGCCGCTTTGGATTTCCTTGAGGATAGACTTCATTGCCTTTTTAGACGAAGCGTTGATGACACGTGGGCCGCTGATGTAGTCGCCCCATTCTGCAGTTTCGGAAATCGAGAAGCGCATGCCTGAGATGCCTGACTCAACCATGAGGTCGACGATCAGTTTCAATTCATGTAAGCACTCGAAGTAGGCCATTTCTGGTTGGTAACCTGCTTCGACCAACGTTTCGAAACCAGCCATAACGAGTGCAGACGCACCGCCGCAAAGAACTGCTTGTTCGCCAAAGAGGTCAGTTTCGCACTCTTCCTTGAAAGTAGTTTGGATGACTCCGGCGCGTGTGCCGCCGATGCCTTTTGCCCATGCCAGAGCGATCTTTTTCGCATCACGAGAAGATCCCTTGTGAACTGCGATCAGTGCTGGAACGCCCTTGCCCTCGACGTATTGGCTACGAACCACGTGTCCAGGGCCCTTAGGAGCGACCATGATGACGTCGATACCCTTGGGTGCTTCGATGAGGCCGAAGTGGATCGCGAGACCGTGTGTGAAAGCAATGGTCTTTCCCGCTGTGAGATTTGGAAGAATGTCGTTTTCGTAAACTTCAGCCTGCTTCATATCTGGCACGGCGATCATGATGACATCTGCCTTTTGCACCGCCTCAGCTGTTTCAAAAACCTCAAACCCTTGGCTTTGCGCCACCTTGACGGACTTGCTCTTCTTGTAGAGACCGATGATCACATTAAGACCACTGTCCTTCAAGTTTTGTGCGTGGGCGTGACCCTGTGAACCGTAGCCGATGATTGCTAGTGTTTTCTTTTTGAGTGTCCGAAGATCGGCGTCTTTATCTGTATAGACTTTTGCAGGCATATTTTTCGTTAATTGCGGTAGCAAAGGAGCCACCTGGTTGATAGATACGAGTTCTAAAAAGGGGGTGGGGAAGTCGGCATTAACCGCGCTTCAATGCAAGATTGCCGGTGCGTGCCATTTCAATGATTCCGTATGGCTGTATCAGATTGATGAACGCGGTCACCTTACTCGCGTTACCAGTCATCTCGATATTTAGTGACTCCGAAGAAACATCAATGATTTTTGCACGGAAAATGTCGCATACTTGCATGATTTCTGAGCGTTGGCCGGCGACTACAGTCAATTTGACCATGATTAATTCGCGCTCGGTTGCTTCTCCGCTAGTGAAATCAGTCACTTCGATTACATTGATCAGCTTATCCACTTGTTTGACCGCTTGATCAAGTGCACTGCTATCACCAACAATCGTCGTGGTGATACGAGAAAATCTTTCATCAGGCATCGGTCCCACATTCAAAGTTTCGATGTTGAACCCACGACCGCTGAACATTCCAGCGATCCGAGCGAGCACTCCGAATTTGTTTTCGACAAGGATTGAAATTATGTGACGCATTATGAAAAACTCGGCGAGAGCCAAGTGACAGGCACTTTATAAAATGGTAGACGGTGAGGGACTCGAACCCACGACCCCCTCGGTGTAAACGAGGTGCTCTAACCAACTGAGCTAACCGTCCTCATGTTTTTGGAAAACGAAGAAGATGGCGTGGACAGACTGTGAATCAAGCCTAATTTGCGTATTTCTTAAATTTTTCGAACTCGCGCCATTGCGACTGAGAGCAGGACCATTGATACAACATAGCATTTTAAGTTTTCAGTAAAGACTGTACACCAAAAACGTACAGCGCAGATTAGTGATCCCTCTCCGGAAATATCTGGACTGACAATATGTTGGCCGCTCGGTCTAGAATGCAACGAAGACCGGTCAAATATTTCCCGTACGATTTAACAGTTTAGACAAAAACGAGTTTGGAAACGGCATTATTTTTGTGCTAACAAATGAGACCAAGCGTTCTTATTTTGATCCGGCGCAGGGTCTTGAACGGCCAATTCGCACTGTTAAATACCGAAAATAAGTGGTTCATGAAGTCGACAGTCGGTTAACCGCAAGATTTCGATGGTGTTACTATGGTGCATATTATTAATATTTAGGCCCACTGGATTTACCAACTTCCATCATCTTTACTGTACAGATTATAACTGTTACTATTTCCGTGCGCATGTGCGAGATTCGTCATTTTTCGAGTTTCTCTGTCTGACATCATTTACCCTATCCATGTCAGAGACAGAGCCACGTCAGCAGTTGATCAATTTTGATAAAATGATTATGGCGCCATGGTGGCGCTTAAATTCGATAACTGAGGCGCTGGCCTAGGTACGCCGATTGAACTCGTTCGTTCGTTTATTTGTCTGAAGTATCAACGCAAGCATGCCTCGTTGGCGATGATCTGGCGTGGTATCGGTGAATTCGTCCGGCAGCGGCCTCAGTATAAGACCCTTTTTGGTCCGGTCAGTATAACAAATGCCTACCACCGTCTATCGAAGGATCTCATGGTACATTTTTTCGCGAGCATTCCTTTGATTTTGAAATGGCTCAGTTCGTCAAATCGCGTAAGTCACCCAAGGCACCCGAAATGATGCGTGGTATTTCTCTGAAAAGTATTGGTGAATCAATCAAATCGGTGGACGCTGTCTCGGCAACCATCTCTGGTTTTGAAGACGATGAAAAAAGGATCCCCATATTGCTGAAGCACCATCTGATACTTAATGGTGTGCTCTTAGTTGTTAATGTTGATCCTGCTTTCAGTGACGTGATTGACGGTTTGCTCCTAGTTGATCTAACCAAGTCGGAACGGAAGTTATTACAGCGTTACTTTGGTAAGGTCTGTTATGCAAATTTTGCAAAGTATCATGGCATTCATTATACTTATCATGTAGTCTGAGATGATATGAAGATAGCCCTAGCGCAAATCGCGGTCGTCCGCGGCGAACTTGAGCAAAACCTCGATACGCTGAAGCAGTGTGTGCGGGAAGCGGCCGCGGCTGGTGCCGAGACTGTTTGCTTTCCTGAGATGTGCACCACCGGTTTTGACTGGTCCGTCAATCGACGACAATTACAAGGAGCGGCATCCATCATTCAGCAGATACAGACACTGGCTTGCGAGCAAGCGATTGCGATTTGCGGCTCATTCTTGGAAAAAACTGAGCGTGGAAATGCGGCCAATACCTTTTATTTCATTGAGGCAGATGGTTCAATTACAGCGAAGTACCGCAAACTGCACTTGTTCTCACTCTTCAACGAAGAGCTGCATGTTGAAGCGGGAAGCGTGGTCGTGGTTGCCCATACGAGTTTGGGGCATCTGGGTTGTTCGATCTGCTACGATCTTCGGTTTCCCGAATTGTTTCGGGCGTGTATGAATCAGGGAGCGGAGATTCAAATGCTACCCGCTGCGTTTCCTCATCCACGTTTAGCCCATTGGCAGACGCTGGTACGTGCCCGAGCGGTAGAAAATCAGTGTTTTTTCGTAGCGGTGAATCAATGTGGAGCTGAAAGTCATAGCGATGATGTCGGCGATGTACAATATTTTGGGCATAGCATGGTAGTCGATCCATGGGGTGAAGTGTTAGTTGAGGCCGATGAATCAGCAGGGCTTTTTTATGCTGAGGTAAATGTCAGCGTTGTGGCAGAGACACGGTCGAGGTTGACGGCTCTAGATGATCGACGACCTGAGGTGTATACTTAGTGCCTCAGCACGTGGGCATACGCGATTGGGGGGCTAACATTCGAAGATGCTTCGGCTGTTAGCCGAGATAGATGGTATCGTGAACTCGTTGGAATATGGCTCCGGCGCTTGGGTGATTTGAAGCGCTTTTTCAAGGTCGGAGAACGAGGCACTTGTTGCTGCCAGTGGGTGACGTAAAAATCAAGCCATGCACTTTGGACTACCCTGCACAGACAGTCTTAATGAAGTCCGTGCGGTCGGCCGCTTTAAAGAATGCGGTTCCAGCGACGAGTGTATCGGCGCCGCGCTCGGTGCAGAGCTTTGCGGTGTTGAGGTCGACGCCGCCGTCGATTTCGAGTCGGAAATTTAACCCCATATCGTGACGCCACTTAGAAATAGTTTCAATTTTCGAGAGCACGTCGTTGCGAAAGCTTTGCCCGCCGAAGCCTGGTTGTACAGTCATCAGTAAGACGATGTCGCAGTCCTTTAAATACGGCTTTGCGTCTTCAGCTGGAGTGTCAGGATTTAGGACGACTCCGCACTTGCAGCCTTTGCTTTTAATGTAAGCGAGGGTCTCTGCCACTGGGTAGTCGGGCTCTACGTGGATAGTGATTTGCTCCGACCCAGCATCGAGAAAGGCGTCGACGTATTTATGTGGATTATCCAGCATCAAATGGACATCGAAAAATAGATCTGAACAACCGCGCAGTGCTTTTACCGTTTGTGGGCCGAAGGATAGGTTGGGCACAAAGTGTCCGTCCATGATGTCAAGGTGCACCCATTTGAGCCCGGCTCTGGCGATCACCTCAATACTTGATTTGAGGTCGGCGTGATTGCCTGCTAAGATTGATGGAGCGAGAATGATGTCGTGTGCAGTTGCCATTCATGTATGTTTGTATTTTCAATTCAAAACTGCAAGATTACCTTCTAAGAGAGGCGGTTTTTATTGGTGCTCCATGGCTTTTTTCAATGAATATAGACTATGTTTGAATTCTCTCCCAAAGCGTGTTGTACACCGAAACGTAATCATCCCGACTCAGTCATTTCTGAGGCAGTCGATTGCGGGGTGACCGAGGGGACTCATTCGACCGAAGGGATGACCTTAGTCGCGGCGAGTAGCTTTTTGATGGGTTATGAAGGTCCAGAGGCATTCAAGAACGATGGGGAGGGGCCGATCCGCGAAGTGCAGTTAGATCCGTTCTGGTTAGATCAAACAACCGTTACTAACGCTCAATTTGCAAAATTTATTGAAGCGACGGGCTACACGACTGAGTCTGAACGGTTTGGATGGGCTTTCGTCTTTATCGGTCAATTATCCACCTCGAAGCAAAGAAAGCTGCGCGACACGAAAGCGGTACAAGGCTTACAATGGTGGTATGCCATTGAGGGCGCTTATTGGAAAAAGCCCGAAGGACCTGGCTCAACCATTAAAAAGCGCCTGGATCATCCAGTGGTGAGCGTTTCCTGGAATGATGCGGTTGCCTATGCTCGCTGGGTAGGTAAACGACTTCCGACCGAAGCGGAGTGGGAGTGTGCGGCTCGGGGGCCATCGTCACAGCAGATGTACCCATGGGGCAACGAGCTCGAACCTGCAGGTAAGCACCGCTGTAATGTGTGGCAGGGTAATTTTCCAATCACTAACACCGCGGCTGATGGATATGCATGGACCGCACCCGCGCGCTCCTTCCGTCAGATGGATTGGGGCTTTTATAATATGATCGGCAACGTCTGGGAATGGTGTGCTGATTGGTCCAGTCCAACTTGGCATGCGCATGACTCGGTGCAGACGCGAATGAATCCAAAAGGACCGAAGGAGGGGCAGGCGCGGGTCATGAAGGGTGGCTCATTCTTATGCCATGAAAGCTACTGCAATCGCTACCGCTTAGGCGCTCGTGCCGCAAATGCGTCCGACTCGGCAACGACGAATCTTGGCTTCCGCTGTGCCCTCGATGCTTGAACCTGAATTGCAAGTTCTCGGTTCCGCTCAATAGGTTCGATATTCGGAATGATAGGGCGATGATGGGGCCTCCCGCTGGTCGGCTGAGGCAGTTCATTCGTCGACGGTCTGAACGAAAAGTCGGGAATTTTCATTTGGTCGGATAGACTTTACACAGACGTTCCTCTCAGCTGCATCGACCTAGGGCTTCGAAAGCGGCCGAGCACATTTTTTCGGCGCAACGTGCTGAGACCAACTAGCTCGTCGGCAGAGGCACGTAACGAGCTCCCCCAGGTAGAGACCAGCGCTTGCCAATTGACTGCGGGCGAACAATTACGCGACGTATGCATTGAGGACAAGTCCTGGTAACAGGTTCTCGCGACTTTATTTGACAGACGCCATTACCACCACCACCACTCGAGGACCCACGATTGATGAAATTAAATGATCAATATTTGCTGTGGCGAAACCATCCTGAGTTAGGTAAAAAAAAATGACTGCAGTCTTACTTAGGAGGCGGTTGGCAGCAATCAAATGGTCTAATTCTTTATTTAATTGATCACCTCCTATCATCAGTTATCGATTGGGGTGTGGGTTCAATTTAGCGAATACAAACAAAGTCTCCTCTCACAAATAGAGCACTAAGATCTGCTGTTTGTTATGACAATACATCCCGCTAATCATCACGGGGCTTCATCATTTAAGCGGTCGATCATGTCAGAAGAAATTAAGCAGCACTTAAAGAAGGAAGCCGAAGCACTTGGCTTCCACAATTTCGGCGTAGCCGCCGTGCCCGTCGACTTAAGGAAGCAATATTATTTAGATTGGATTGCCAGTGGTCAGCACGGTTCGATGTCGTGGATGGAGCGTAACAATGACCGGCGATTCGATCCTGGGAAAATACTGCCGGAAGCGAAGTCGATTCTGGTATTGGCGTTGAACTATTACCAGCCAGATCCTGAGCGTAATTATCGAATCGCTAAGTATTCGCTCGGGGACGACTACCACAATTTCATGTTACGGCGATTGAAGCGCCTATGCCGGATCATGCGCGAGGAGTACGGCTCGAATCAACGGCCGTATGTTGATACTGGGCCACTCATGGAGAAGCCCATTGCCGGTGCGGCTGGCTTGGGATGGCAAGGGAAGAGTACTATTTTGATCGAGCCGAAGAGAGGCACGTGGTCTTTTTTGGCAAATATTATCACGGATATGGAATTGCCAACCGATGAAAAAAAGAAAGACCGCTGCGGCTCGTGCACCCGCTGTATTGATGCGTGTCCGACTCAGGCAATCACAGCTCCGTATCAACTAGATGCGAGCAGGTGTATCTCTTACCTCACGATCGAGCATCAAGGTCCGATACCCATGGAATTTAGAGAGGCGATCGGTGATCGTCTCTATGGCTGTGACGAATGTTTAGATGTCTGCCCTTGGAATAAATGGGCTCAACCGACGCAAGAGCTTAAGTTTGCAGCCCGTTCATTTCCGTCATTAGGGGAAATGCTTGAGTGGGATGAGGCGACCTTTACGGACCGCATGCAAGGCTCGCCAATGCGAAGGCTAAAATTGCACCGATTCAGGCGAAACCTCTGTGTGGTCCTCGGAAATGTAGGAGAGCCAACAGATTTGCCAGTGCTTAGGTCTGCTGCGTCAGCAGGAGATGAGTTAGTCGCGGAACACGCGGAATGGGCGATTGAGCGCATACGTCAACGGCACGCTTTGCTCTAGAAAGTGCGGTCAGAGGAAAGGATTCAAACGAAAGCCTGTTACACAAATGACCCTGTTAAAGTTAGCTGATGGTCAAGTTCTTAGCGACTGGTTAAGAACTCATCGGAGATTTATTTCTGAGGGGGGAATGCTCGGCTGAGACGACTCAAACAGCCGGCTCATCTTAGATTGTAGTTCGGGCGCAATTCCTATTGGAGGCGGGCTGTGAATCGGCCGCTGCGCCGGAAGGGCGGTCAGTAATTGATCTCATTTTTCTCTGATCATTTAGGACATCGGCGCGCCGTAAGACATCTATCCTGCGCGATAGCCAAATCGATCGAGGTACGACTACGAATGAGACATCAAGTGATTCAATCGCATTGAATCAGAAAAATGCTTCAATACAAAGCCGACTCGAATTGATATGCCTGAGAGCATTTTCAGGTTAATCGATTCCGCCTCAACAATGTCGCTGAAGCCTGGCAGCGCCTCGTTAAAATCGTGCTGCTCTAGACGCCTAAACCCCATTGCCCAACCCGCAAAATCACGGTGCTTGAGATGATAACAAGTTAAGCAGATCAAGCGTTGGTGTCGGCTATCTAACAGGATCGATTGATACAGGTCCTCAACCGCACTTTTGGGGCCCTCAAGCACCTGAATAAATCTGCAGTGTGAGTACAATAACAGCCCGGTAATATTCCGTGCGGAGTTGTTCTCCCTCGATTTAGCTAGTAGGGATATGAGAACACTCTCGTCCAATTCTTGATCAGTTGAGCTTGTGTAGATAAGTTGGTACAAAGGATTCAGTGGGTCTACTGACTCAGTTTTAGACTGCAGCCAAGAGGGGGTAATATGTTGAACTTCATCACTCATCTATCTACAGGGTAGATTGAATCCTACCCTATGATTCTAGTGTGCCGATTAAGACATAAAGATCAACTTAATATATAATAATTAATGGTCTATTTTTGAAAAAATGAGACACGTATTATTTAGCCCTCCATCTCGTTTTTAAGTGTAACTAAAATATACTCAAGTATCTGGATGTAAGTTATTTATAGTATATGATTGCTGTATCTTTTTGGTTACATTTTTTTTTACAAAAACGTTCTGTTTGAGTGCCGGGAAACACCCCAATACGATACCGACCTGTGAGCATTGATTCATCGACTCCCGTAGCCAAATTTGCCTGCCGACTTTGTGGACTATAAAGTCGTGAGCCTAGTGATCGGTGCTAATCCCATGCACAAGGTCGGGAGGAGTGCTTTAGTTGATGCGACTACCGGTTGTCTGCAAGATAACGTGAATTATCAAGCCGTTACTGGAATAGTCATGGATGCGCTCTGCGGTCACAGACCGCTGTGAAAATCACATTGAATTTTTCGTGGAACAAGGAAGTGGGCTGAATGTTGGTACCTCTTTAATGTCAGATTGTTTGAATGATGAGAACGTCGACAAAGTGCTCACTAGTATTCAGCGCTATGGAGTCCCAAGCTTCCCTAGCAGGTCCGTCTTGACAGGACTGAAAGAGCTGATCACTTGGAAAAAACTCCCGGCACAACAACACGACAAGCGTCCAGAATGGCCGTAATTCATGATGGAAGTGATTTGTGCCAAGGGTAGCGCGCCGACGCTCGGAGCGGCCCGGGCGACTCCATACTTTGATGGACAACTCGTAGGCGTCTTTTGTGTACTCTGGACCCTTTTTTGAGCTCGCCTGGGGCATGGCACTATTCCGCACTCTTTATACAGAACCGAAATTGTCTCTCCTGCAAACGAGGGATTACTCACTATTAGCCATCGCTAATCCTGCAAGGCGACCGCCGGTCCAGGCGGCTTGAAAATTGAACCCCCCAGTGATGCCGTCGATGTCGAGACACTCGCCTGCGAAGTATAGATTCGGTATGATACGACTCTCCATGGTCTTGAAGTGAATCTCTTTCAAACTGACACCACCGCAGGTCACAAATTCGTCTTTATTGGTCGTCTTGCCTTGGATTTGATAGCTGCCCGCTATCACCTCTTGGATGAGTTTAACTTCTTTTTCTTTAGATAATTGCGCCCACGTTGCGCCGTCTAAGATTGCAGATATGTCGACCAGTCGTTCCCATAATCGCCTTGGTATTTCTTCGAAAACCTTCGTTTTTATCTGCGTCTTACCTTTGGTTTTACGTAGTTGAGAGAATTTCTCGCGCAATTGATTTTCGGACACACTGCCTAGCCAGTTAACCTTAATTTCAAAGTGATAATTTTCATCCTGCAACGCACGTGCTTGCCATGCAGAAAGCCTTAAAATTGCTGGGCCGCTGAGTCCGCGGTGAGTGATTAGGACGGGTCCGAGTTGTGGTTGACTGACCGCTGGTTTCGCGGTGCGAGATGAAATAGGCAGAGAATGCGGCACATTTTTGGCAGCAATTGCTGGCTTTGCTGGTCTAGCTTGAGTTGTCAGTGCCCAAACGCTGGCATTTTGAACGGAAAGGCCCGCTAGCCCGTGGGTGCGCTTATCAGCTAAGTTAAATGCAAACAGTGACGGTGCGAGTGGGGCGACTGTATGTCCCATCTCCTCAAGTGCGCGGGAGAGTGGAGATGCTTTGAGAGAGCCGGTGGCGATCAATACTTTATCGGCTTCTACCTGACTGCCGTCCGTCAACTGGAGGCGAAAGTAGTTGTGAGTAACCGATGGGTTGAGCTCAGTGCTGGGCGTGGAATGAATGGATAATGCTTTCAGGCCAATTTCTTTGCGTAGCTCAACACCTGCGTTGCGAGCGGCGTCCTGAAAGCAGGTGATGATTGTCCGGGAGTCGTCAGTGACTGGGAACATTCTGCCGTCGGATTCGGTCTTCAATTCGACCCCGCGCTCAGCAAACCACTCGACGGTATCGCGTGGTTGCCAACTGTAGAAAGCGCCACGTAATTCCTTTGACCCACGTGGGTAGCGTGTCGCCATTTTTGCTGGTTCAAAGCAGCTGTGAGTGACGTTGCAACGGCCCCCTCCTGAAATTTTGACCTTAGCGAGTGTCTGCTTTGAACGCTCGTAAATCGTCACCTGCGCCGAGGGATTAGCCTCCGCCGCGGTAATTGCTGCAAAAAAACCGGCGGCGCCGCCGCCGATGATGGCGATACGGTTTTGGTCTGGTGACTGGTGACTGGTGACTGGTGAGTTGATGAGTGAAGACTGGTAAGTGGTGGGTTGGTGGAACGTGGAATTATTACCTCAAGTCGGCGGGGTTCAATGCTATTTGGAGCTAATGAGTCCGCCAAGTTACAGACAAATGGTCATTCAGGTTTGCGGACATGGAGGCTCGCGCTTCCGAAGGGGTTTTGAACTGGATGGATTGTTCAGGTTTTTGGTGTCGTCGGTTTTGCTTTAGCCATACGAGATTAGGGCGTGGACGCTGACGACTCGGGTATCGGGCGGCTTGACCCAACCGTATCACAGTGTGCGTCCACCGCCCGACCCGTTTGGTGATGATGGCAAGTTTTAGAGAATTACAAAGCTTTCGAGCCATATTCGTTCTGCACGTCTTGGCCGTCATGGTTTCTTTACTTCAAAGAATCGTCAGGAATGACTTCTAGAAAGCACCAAGTGCGACTCCTCATTCAATGCGTGCTCCACTCGTCGAGTATTCTGAAGAGGGTTGCATGCATTTGTTGAAAAGTTTCATCTGGCTCGGACTGCAGCCGTTCTTGGCTTTGTATATAAGGCCCATCAACCAGCTCATCCTGGCACGCAGTCGCCAGTAATGCGAGGCCCTCACGAGTCATTTCGAGATGACACTGCAAGCCTAGGATGTGCGTGCGGTAGAGGAATCCTTGATTCTGACAGGCATCACTTTCAGCGATCAGGCGAGCTCCCGTTGGGAGGGCAAATGTATCGCCGTGCCAATGGCAGGACTGCAGACTGTCGGGTAGACTCCACTCGGGCGGGCAGTCTGCGGCGCGACGTATCGGAAACCAGCCGATTTCCTGATGCGCTCCAGCAGTCACCTTAGCTCCAAGTGCATGGGCAATTAACTGAGCGCCTAGACATACGCCGAGGACAGGTTTGCCCGATCCGATCGCGCTCCGTATGTAGCGTTTCTCCTTCGCCAGCCATGGATATTTCACATCTTCATACACATTCATCGGCCCACCCATCACTACCAAAGCATCGAAAGTGTCGGGCGTTGGTAGGGGATGGTTCTGGTAAATGGGAGTTATCTCAAGTGTATGACCATTTTGCTGAG
>Ga0307997_10000710_pt1 | contig 15352 bp, 13 predicted proteins | sample Davwhametageno36_FD_203165 | JGI IMG/M metagenome (GOLD analysis project Ga0307997, IMG submission 203165) | Marine microbial communities from Davis Island wharf, Antarctic Ocean - #36 | ecosystem: Environmental > Aquatic > Marine > Unclassified | place: Antarctic Ocean: Davis Island wharf... | reverse complement strand
GCGTGAAGAGGAACATGGTGATTCCTACAAGAACCACTTGACCGCCCACGGAGTTCACTCCCTTGGCCATATTGTCGGGAACTTTCAAGTCCATCACGATGAAACATACGAGCAACACCCCAAACACTACATTCATTCGGTTCGCGGGTTTCATGATTTCGCCATTCATATCCTTCAACAATTGTTTCATGGGAAAGGTAGTCATTTACATTTGGTGGATATATTTTTTTCACGCGTAGAAGAACCATAACCATTCGATCGCTTCAAATGAGTATCGAGAATACTGAGAATCAACCATGTTTGCGGTGGCGTGAGAAATCCTGAGAAATCTCAGGAGGTTTGCTGTATGGATAGGATACTTTACTCATAATGCGCAACACATTTAACTCTGCCTTCCAACATTTTTGCATATTTCGACATCTTGGCGTCCCCATCGTTCTTTGTCATAATTTCAATCGTATCGGCATGACTATTTGAGAAGAGAGAGAGTGGAGGTGCTGTCGGGGATGATCTATCCTTTTTCGCATCCGCCCACTCTTGTACCGCATCAGCGGTTCGCATCCATTTTGGTTGGGGTGTATGGGTGGGGAAAGTGGGAGGATTCTGAGTCGACATTATATACATCGCCCGTCTATCATTTTTCAGCAACTCGTTTAGTATCTTATTATTATCACCACCAGATGCAATAAGATGATCCAACGGTGATTTTGGGTTTTTCCCTAAAGATCGCCATCCCCCCTTCCACACTTCTGCCACCAACGCCTGTTTCAGCCACTTTGGTTGTTTCGCATAGGGGATCACGGAATTGCCCCGACTGCCACTACGACTGCGTTTGCGAGTACCACCTGGACCACGGCCAAGACTGCCGATACTGGGACCCATTGAGGGTAGTTTTCTACTGCCACTACCACCTCGTTTGTTTTTCAGTGGGTTCCTCTTATAAGTAAGTTTCCTTTTCTTATATGTACGATTTTTCATTATACAATGAACTGCGAAAATAATACAAATTACATACAATTTTTCCGCACGTGTTGCCTGCAACAGACAACACGGAGGTTTGAACTGATTATGGATGATGCTGGTGAATCCCAGGAATACAATGGTCCCCGTACAAAGGTTGGTCATGTCGCTCCTCCATACACGACAATCCAATTCATATGTTGTGCAATAGTTGAGAAAAGTTGTGCACAATTCTCGTTCACAGTATACGACCACTCCCAGTATCGGTCGTCTTCGTCATCCCCCTCAGCAAGTGGTGGAATCTGGGGGATTTCGAATTTGTAGTTCGAATTTTGAAAATGAATTCCCCCCCCCTTTAATGTTATTGAACCAACATTAATCTTTTCATTTTCGTCAATTTCCAATTCATTGTAATTGGTGACAATGTTCTTAGCAATTTCGAGCCAAATATTCGTATCTGATGGTGAGGTGATGGCCTTGAGAAGCAATTTATCATATCCGTTATTGAGATCAAAGACAGGTTTCTTATCGTAAAAGTGGTCGATTGCATCTCGAATTTCATGAAACGACTTGATGCGCACGCCGCTTATGCTCAGGTCTCCGCGATCCGCAGGTTCGTATACAATGAGTGTATAACTGTCATCTTTAAATTTTTTTATAGCACCAAATGCAAGGTGAGAATCCTCTTCGGCAAATGTTTTGAAGTGTCTGTAGGTAGGGGTTTTGATAAACTCCGCATTTGTTGATGGGACTTTAATTCTGACAATCTCCGCCCTTGTATATGGGTCTGTGTTGGACTTCTCGATCCATTTTGCAATGCATATTTCGTGATACGCGGTATATGTTTTTTCCTTGCCAAATACAAACCTTTTTGTGGTCGTCGGCATTTCCCGTGCTATACCAGTGGTTTGTAAAAACACTACTGCGGGATCTTCGCCCGGTACGCGTTCAATTGCTCCATCACCATTTTTTTTCAATCCGTTTATATGGTCGTGACAAATAACACATGCATCGTTATCAAAAAACCCTCCTCCCACTTGCCTGCGACGCGTACGACGCGTGCGCATGTTAGTATCCCGCCTCCTAGATTTATACTTTGTTTTTTTCGCAATTTTTTTTCTAACTTTTCTCTTGCTCACACGTTTTGTCATTACATCATATTGAGAAAAAACCTCCTCCTCCGCCACTCCCAGTAAGGGTTTGACGGTCAAGAGAGAGAGTAGGTGACGTGCATGTCAGTGGTGTGAGTGGATATTGCGTGAGGTGGTCGTGGTGAGGGGAGTGGAGTGGTGAGAGAGGAAAAAATCTCAGGAGGTTTGACGGAATAAGTAAAAAATAACAAAAATAACAAATTTCCCTGGCACATCATTGCAAAAACACTTTTCACATTTTCACATTTTCACATTTTCACATTTTCACATTTATTAGGTTAATTACGTTAGAAAACAAACGTATATTTTTGTGTGTACGTTCTCAACAAGTAAACCCGACAATACCGTGCTATCGCAGAGAGCCCGAAACACGTATTTATTGAAAAAACAGTGTGTGAGTGTGTTTGGCCCATATGACCGCGACCCCCCAACACTGGGCGCCCCCCCACTTTTCTGTAAAATAGTTGTCTTGATAGCGTGTCCGTCCCGTTAGTCGACGGTGTCCTGACACTTCCCCCCACGCCCTTTACTAATTCTCCGCAATAGCGTAAAAGACTGAAACGACTGAAACGACTGACGATCACTAGACACAGGACGATATATAAAAGGGGTCGTGCCCGTACGAAGAAGAATAAAACCAGAAAAGCAAGTATCAAAAAAACCAGAACGAAGTTTGGTATAAAAACAAGAAAGAGGAGACGTCGTCGTTCCCCGTCATAACCAAGTAGGAGGAATGATTCACGATGATCGGGAATGTGCCATTTGTAAGGGCGAAATTGAGGGAATATTAAAGGATGGCGAAGTGTGTAAGATTCAAGAAGTAGTAGCACCAGACCAAGTAGCCACAGTATATGAAGTGCGTGGGGAGGGCAAGGAGCGACGGTCACATGAGATAACAATTCCACCTGAAGGTTTATCCGTTGCCGAGAACCACTTTGTATATCATAAAAATTGTATTGATAGTTGGATTAACTCTAGATTAAGATTAACCCCCCCAACCCGCCCTAAGGATCCGAATACAAATGCGGTAATTGTGATGCCGATACTACCCTTACATGACGGCACCAATTTCATTCATCTTGATTCTACACATGAGGAGGTAAAGGAGTTTCGCTTCTCCGCTGGCGTCACCAAGATCAACACGTATTCATTCTTTGGCTGCTTTGGTCTTACGACAGTGGTTATACCCGAGGGGGTTGAGAGCATCGGTAACAATGCCTTTTTAGCGTGTGTTAACATGACCTCCGTAACTTTCCCAAAGTCATTGAAACAAATTGATGAGTTTGCATTCCGAAACTGCTATAAGTTAACGAATGTCGATCTTTCCGAAACAAACATTACGACAGAGTCTTTGTCTCCTAGTGCATTTGATGGATGTAAGTTCCTACAGGTAGGAACAACGCTTACACTTCCGGAAGGCGTCACATACGGTACATAAATAGAAATGATTTTGAAAAAACCGTTGTAAATTTTACGATTGTTTCAAGAAAGTTTGAGAAATCCAGAAATCTCGGGAGGTTTGACGGTCAAGAGAGAGAGGGGAAGAGGGAGAGTAGGGGACGTGCATGTCAGTGGTGTGAGTGGATATTGCGTGAGAAACATAATCACTTTTCATCCAAAGACCCTTCTCTAACAACTCGGTATTCACCCGTTTTTTCATTCAAGTCGTAAATACTAAAATTTGTATTGTCCGACATATTAGAATTATGATATGCGTAGTTTGTTGAAATGCTCCCTTGAGGACTAGATATTTTATGAAATACATAAGGAGGCCAGGACATCATTGCTGGGCCAACATGGATAATTTTACCATTCAATTTAATATGCTTGGCCGATGCCTCTAAGGTCTCAACCCGACCATGTCTTTTAGAGAACAAGTTTATAACACGGTATCCAGAATGAACGATCAGATTATCCTTTTGATGAGTATGCATGTACCAATAATGGGTCTTGTCGCCCTCGATTTGTGGCGACTTGGCGCCTTTTTCATGAACAACATAATCGATTGCATCTAATTTATCAATAATTCCGTCAAATTTCATAAAATCAACGTCAGGGGTTTTCCTAAAACTTCCAAGAGGTGTTATGGATAGCAAATACGGTATCACAATAGTTTCCCTCATATGTTACATAATTTGTATATTTTATATTCCGCATTAGAACAAACACACGGAAACTACACATGTGTGTCTTTGGTACGATATCACCGTATCCCACCGTGGACATGGTGCTGGAAGTGAAATACAATCGAGTCATGAATCTCTCGGAGAAACCTCCTACGCGTACGACTAATTGAAAATTAAAAATTCACAGAGTGGCGTTTATATACAAAGCAACTTTTCCGAAATCTCCGCCAGTTAACACGAAAAGAACAAATCGTCCACCACATCGTTCATTGGATCAACCATGTTTGCATCCGCAGCCTCCTTGAATCTAGTGTACGGACACTCCATAAACGCTTGTGCCACCACCCCCATACTTTTGTAGAGATTCCCATGTCGCGTGACGGAACTGTAGGTTTTTTGGGCGAACAACGCATCCACCAACACATTTACGTATTTCGGTTTAATTTTCCCAAATGCCGTGCACGACAGTAAGACCCCAAGATTCTTTTTGGCCTCTTGCCACCCCACGATTTTCTCAACCAACGCGACATCGGAACAAATGACTTGTTGAGCGGAGTCCCCCGTGCACCCCACTTCCCCCGCTCCATCCACCTCCACATAGTCACTGTACAAAATCTTCAGTACCTTGTCGGGAGTCTGTTTCACGTACCATTCAATGAAGTCCTCGTCGGGCACGACCATCACCTCTACATCGGTCAGGATGGATCGGGTGGTGAGACTCCGATGTCCCGTGTGAAGAAGAACCGTGCCGACGCTCACAGTGGCTCGTCTCCCATGATCCAGTACATCTACCAATATCCCTTCTCCATAAGGGGTGGATACCATGTGCTCCTGACCAACCACGTGAAAGTCCAAATCTTCTCCAGTACTGATATTGTAGGCTTCGGCAATGTACATGGGAAACACCAGATATTTCCCCGTGAACTTACCGCCGAGTTCTTTGAAGGAATACAGTACACGTGCATCGTTGGTGAGAAGCATCTTATTCGCTGGCCCTCCTTTCCGCGCTTCAATCCACGCAACCGTATCGGCAAGACTGCTTCGGAGTTTTTCCTGTCCAGTGGCATGAAAACTACTCAACTGACTCTGCGTCAAGGTCTGACCGAGGATGATTGCGGTTTGTAAACCTATACGATTCTCAGTACCATCAATTTGTTCGGTCAAGTTCATCAATGCATAGTTCATGATTCTACCACGGTACCCCGACTGAGCGGTCTGGACCGCCGAGGTAATCATCGCCTCCCAGGCCGCCATCGCATGCTGGACGCATTCGCCAAAGGTCAATCCCTTTGAATAGTTGGAAACGATCACCCCGCCTTTCCCCGAAGTAATGTGATTCACTTCTGGAACGGGGCGACCGTTCACCAAGAGAAGACCGACCCCGTCGCACATCTGATCCAAGTTCAATTGTTTTCCCTTTGCCCCGGTTCGGATCATTCGCGACCAGTTTCCGTACGGATCGGGTTCCGTCACATCCTTGGGGCCGAGGAGATCGAAAAAGGAAATGGAAAACCCCGCTCCAGTGCTCGCCGTGTAAGCATCGTGTTGGAGATTTTGGTAAGTTTCGGGGGGGATCGATCCATCACCGAGTCCTCGAAGAATACTCTGATTATCGAGACCGAGATAATCGGTTCCAACCGCCACATCTTGGACATGGGCCCAAATTGGAGTTCCCGTCCCCAAATCGATCATGTTATCTTGGGGAGTCAATCGTTCCATACAAACATTGCGGGTGGTCTGGGATTGGGGAACGAAAATATTCATTTCATCCCCATCAAAGTCCGCCCCAAACCCTTCCGTGACGGCCAGGTTGATTCCTATGGTATGGTCGTCGGGATCCCCGAATCGGGCAATCTCCAAGTAGAGGATATTCTGAAGACGCAGACTCGGTTGTCGGTTCACCAATACCCAGTCACCGACTCGGAGAGTTCGATGGACAACCGTACCCATGGGAATCTCCCCGTAATGCTGTAACCAAAGTTTGTAGGGAACCAATTGTGGGGGTGTGGATGGTGCTGTACCAACAGATGGTGCTGTACCAACAGATGGTGCTGTACCAACAGATGTTGGTGTAAATTCAACCCATCGTATATCATTGTAGAGATACGACTTATCATCTGCTGTCCAAACATGGTCGGTTGTGAGTTGGTCGCGAAACATCAGTGGAAGTTTAATTTGATCGATCTTTAAACTCGGATCGGGGACAATAACAGAACGGCCATTGAACCCCGTGCGTTTACCCAGAATAGTGTTGCGAATGATACCGCCTTTGCCTTTCCATAAATGGGAAAACCCTTTGATCTGCTCTTGCGCCCCTGTCTTTTGAGTCATCCTCGGATTGTTAATGAGGGCGTTCACCAGTTCAGTCATCTTGTGGTAGAACCTAGTGTTGATTGTGGGGCGGATCGCTGGTTCGGTTGGCGGTTGATTCTCTTGATCTGGCTCCACTGGCTCCACTGGCTCCACTGGCTCCTCCTCCACCACAACATCCACTGGTATGATTATTTTGGGGTTTATGTAAGCAATTTGGCGATAGACATTGTAGAGAGTATCCAACATGGTATAGTGGCGGGGGATGTAGATTCCTCTGGTGAGACACCCTGGTGCGATCGCCGTCACGGTATCGATGATACGTCGGATACGGGTCTCCCCCTCTTCCTCTCTGAAACTTGTAAGAAATGCATTGTATTTTTTGGGAAAATCTGGACATGGTTCTTCAAGGGCGGTACGTAACCCCTTATAATCTCTTTCGAGGATGAGCGGGATGTCGAAGATCAAGTCATCCTCGGTAGGCAAATACTTGGAAAAGCGTATCATCTGAAACCCCAAAAAAAAACAATTGTGGAAAAATGGAGATTTTTTGTGAGAAATATGGTGTTTTTTATTTTTCCACTTTTTCCCACAATTTTCCATTTTTTTCCACCCTTTTCCACCACATCATCACCACACCATGTCCACTCTCAACGTGATCCATCAACGTATCCTCGCAATCAGTATCGGCAGAGATGTCACGAAAAACATCGGTGCGTACTTTGCAACCCTCGACGCGGCATTGGAAGAATCTTTCAGCGCAGATGATTTGAGAAAAGCAAAAGATGTCCTGATGAGTGTCGACCAGGAGTTCATGATGTGCAAGAGATCGACCAAACGTACGAGAAAAAACGCCTTGGGCACCAAGACACGTAAACCCCTCACTTGTGGCTGGACCCTGTTCCTGAGACATACCGTGGAGGAACTCAAATCGACCAACTTTGAAGGCAAGATATTCACCAAAGTATCTGAATCATGGAATGCATTGGATGTCGCGGACAAACAAGTGTGGAAGGATAAGGCGACGGCGATCAATACGATCCCTGACCGCAAAAAGATCCGGATCGAAGAACCGTGGTTGTGAGTGACCAACCCCGGAACGTCGTCCCATGGAAAAAAACCCCAAAAAATGCATTTTTCTTGGAAAAACCCCAAAAAATGCATTTTTCAGCATTTTTATTGAAAAAACCCCAAACACTTTTCACTTATCCCCACACCCTCCCCACACCATGCCATCGTTCCCGTGCGAATGTAGTTGGATTCGGCACCACATGCTGGGCTACATGGAATGCATCCACTGCGGAAATCAACGCGATATCACCCACAACACCCCGGCGCTGAGAACTGTCCCTGTATCAACAACCCCAACCAATATTGATCGGTGGATAAACTTCCCCGCATCACCGCAAAAGTCACCTGGACACACGACACCCCGTGATCGCTCTCTGGAGGTTAATGTGCTGATTGATCGCTATGTGATGGACCAACATATCCTAACATCTTTGGGGTCATTGTGGGATTCTTTTCTCAAAGCGGCCAATATCTCCCCAAAGAGGAACCGTCGAACCGCATGCATCGCCGTGCTTATCTTATCCAACCCACGTATGTGGAAGGGGCACGATGAGATCCAAAACATCCGGTCCGAGATCCGTACCCGCGACCTATACAGAGCCTTCAAGTACATCAAGGGGTTGGAATCGGTTGATCTGCTCCAATACATTCCCGACTTGGAATCCTTCAAATTGGAAGAGTTGGATTGGTCATCTCATTTCACGAGCGAACTATGGGACCGGGCGTTGGTATTCGACCAACATTTGTTGCGACTGAATCTCCGGGCCTACTCACAAAAGAAGCAGGGCAATGGCGTGAAATGGGTCCGCTACTCCAATACGGTGGTTCGGGCGATGGCGGTTCTCATGGCCTTTGCCGAAGTGAAGTGGAACCCTGGGATGGCCGCTGGAGGAAAATGGATTAAAGATATGACCGCCCTTGTACTGACAATATCGGGGTTGAGTACATCCGCTACTCGCACAGTGCGCAGTCCTTTGAACCGTCTCTTTCCGTACATTCCCATCCTGGGGGATGAGACCCAGGTCGAAGAACTGCTGGACTTTTATCACGTGGTGGTGATGGATGTGATGGGGGTGATGGGGGCGGAGGTGATGGTGATGGGGGTGGGTGGGGGGGAGGAGGTGGTGGAGACATTTGATTTGTCCCAGATCCGAACATCATTCGTATGTGGGAAAACAGAGTTGTTTGCGGATTTGGCCGTCGACAATTTTGACGATTTCATGAGAGATTTCGCCCGTGGGGATGGGGTGGATGGGGTGGATGGGGTGGATGGGGTGGATGGGGTGTGGGAGACCCAGGATACATCACACACTACCCTTCCATTGAAATGGAATTTGCGACAAAAACTGTCGGGTAAATTCCTCTTGACGGTAAGCGGACGGTTGTCGAATGTTCGTGAATTGATGGATCACTTTGATCGTCTCAGTGGAGGACTGTATCCACCAAAATGTTATCGGATTTGCAATCAGATGACTACCATGTCAATGTTCGAGGATAAATCCTTTGTCATTGCCGACCAAGACCGTACCCGAGAAGTGTGTGTGGAGGCGGGCTTCGAATTCCTCGGAACCGTATCCACGAAAATAATGCTTGGGTACGGTGAATACAACCTGACAGTCTTTGAAACGGGACTAATCATGATTTTCGGGGTCTTGGAGAAACACGAGATGAACGCCGACCATTTGAGTGGACTCCAGACGGCCATTGCCAAGTTTACGAAACAAATTGAAAAGACATCTATCGATAGTGGGCGGATGATGGGTGCGTTGATTGAGTTTGGTGAATCGCGGGATACATGGGATACACGAACCGAGTATTTCAAAAAGAAAGAGAGAAATGATTTGTAAAATGAAAAATCATTTGTTTTCCACCGCCCCCACTGCCCACCGCCCCCACTGCCCACCGCCCCACCACTCAAACATAACACGTGTTGAACGTATCCAACTCCTCCTCCTCCAAATCCCTCATCATATTGGCCTCACGTGTTTCGTAGGATGTGAACAACTCCTCTTGAATCGCATCCTTCTCGTCCATCGTCATCCTCTGAAGACGAACCGCTTCGTATGCCCCATTTGGTATTCGCACACACAAGACCTTTGCGGTGGGGAGCATAAGGCATTGTTCACGAACAGTCGCCCGCATGGGATTCAAGAGCCGTTTGATCCGATTTTTCCTGTTCATTTGCGGTTGCTTTCTCGCATTGGATCCAATTTCCGCCTCGACAAAGTTTTTCAGGACATATTTGGGGAGTGACACGGTCTTGTCCACATCACCGTCAACAATGGTGAGATGGTCTCCGCCGAAACCAAGAACTTGAAACGCATGAATCGGTTCCTCGCCGAGAAAACTGTCCCCCTTCAGTTCGGCCAACCCCCTCTTTTCCATAAAGGTCAGCCTCTTGTTGCGCGTCTTGGTTCGGATGGGCGATGGATTCATAATTGACCTCCGTGCCGCATAGTAATCGCTGATGGCAGCGGTTACATTTTGTTTCGCCGCAATGATATTTTCAGTCGGTACCGATGTCTTGGATGGTTGATTGGTTCTCTTCACAATGGCCTTGATGAACTTGTAATCTTTTTGTGTAAGTTGGGTGCGGTGGGAGTAGAGAAGTTTCAGGAATTCCATGTCTTGTGGATTGGCGTGATCATAGTGTTTGAATGCTACGAGGTTGCGAAACTTTTCATTCAGGGGATCTTTCGCACGATCGATGTCGTGTGGCGAGGTTGATGCGACCGATAGTTTACCTTTGAACCAAGGAACGGTGATCTTTGGAAAAGTTGTGCGAGTGAGATCCGACAGATCGAGGTCTTTTGCAACACAATATTGGTACAGAGCGTGGTAGATTATATTCTGTCGATCCGAATCAGGGTCTTGTGGTGGTGTAGGCGGGGGAATTCTCGGTTCTGATGGCATGCAAACACTCCTGTATGTTGTGGATGGTGGTGGTGGTGATGCAGGGGAACGTTGGCGATAACATTTGGGAATACCGAGTTCTTTCACCATCTCCTGCATCCCCTCGTTGACGAGGTGTTTGTAGATGAATGCGTGGTGGACAGGTGGTAGGGTGACCTTGGCGTGAAACAATTCGGTAAGAATGGCCACATCAATGGGTTTCGCGTGAGAGAAATTCTTCGCGACTATCAAACTGATACATTTGGATTTCGCAGGATCACGAACCATCTTTAGGTCACGATTTGTCGGCGTAGTCTTGCAGAGTTGCCCGAACATCCAGGATTTGGTTATCGTTGGGAAACCGGTTGCTCTGGTCAAATGAGTGAGTCCAATGCCATGAACCATGCAATGGTCGTAGAGATTCTCGAACAATTGGTTCCCTACTTCGCGGCGATTGGTAGGAATCGCTCGAATGCCCAGTGTCACAGCGAGTTCTTTGAATGATTCGGCGTAAAGGACGGGTAATTTATGTTTCGGGATCTGGTATTTGATGTCATATAGCTTTTCCAAGAACTGATAGTACTGTTTATCGATTTTACCGTGACGCGGCAGACGAATACCGAGTCCCGCCACAATGGATTCCTTGGGCCACGACTTGGGGTCGGTACCGAGTAGGGTTTGTATGCCCGTCGCCATGATTTGTTTTTTACAGTTTTATAGATTTGTTTTTTATGAGAAAAACCCCAAAATAAAATAAATCCCCAAAATAAAATAAATCCCCAAAATAAAATAAATCCCCAAAATAAAATAAATCCCCAAAATAAAATAAATCCCCAAAATACCATGGACGCTTTGAACGAACGCATTCAATCTATTCGCATTGGCAAGAACGCCCCTGAAAAGATCAGTGCTTACTTGAAAGATGTCGCCAACGCCATGAAGGCTGATTTAAGTGACCAAGAAATGACAAAGTTGGAAAGCATTTTATCAGGGGTTGTCATTACCAAAAAACCAAGGTCCAAGAAAGCCAAGAAACCAGCGAGCGACACCAAGTCTGACGAAGGCGACCCCCCGACCCCGAAGGCCCCCAAGAAACCGCGTAAACTTACCGGATATGGACATTTCATGAAGCAAACCTGCGCTTCCTTGAAAAAGGAAAAGTTTTCCGGCAATTACATCACCCACGTCTCGGGTTTGTGGAAAGCTCTCTCGGACATCGAGAAGAAAGACTGGAACGAGCAAGCCCGTGAGATCAGTCTCGCCGTCACGTTCATGTCTGGCGGTGTGGTGAGTGTCAGTGACAATGGAATCCACATTGCGCCTCTGATCAGGCAAACAGCGCAAGGACTTCGTGAACCCATTGCGATTGAACCTCATGCGATTGAACCCAGTGCGGTCGAACCTCCTGCGATTGAACCCAGTGCGGTTGACCCCATCGGATCTTCGTGGGGAGATGATTCGGATGTGGATGATTCTGATGAATCCAAGTCTGTTGGGTCGGTTGACTCAGAAGATTATTGATTATGCCGAGTGAGACATTGTGTGATGTGTGGGGTTGTTAACCGAGTTGGACACATAACACCTGGGGGTTTTTGACTGGTTGTGAACAAATAAGAAATACTGGGTGTTTTTTATCAAATATTTCTTTCTTTATTCACCACTTGCATCTCATGCACTCTTGGTTTGAAACAATCCATCCACAATTCGGACAATCTCGTTGGCGATCCGTCGCAGATACATTCACAGTCGACAGGACGATGGGTTTCTGACCGATCGATCGCAACATGAGAGACACTTCTTCCCGATCAGTTGTCATAAATAGGATCTGAACCCCTTCAGTTTCAGATACAAATGTCGGGGTCGGATACGACGTTCCCTTCATTTTGAAAATCGCTTCGCAAACATCATCTGTCACAGATGCCCCGCCTAAACGGTTTGATGGTGGGATCATGACTTTGATATGGGAATATGAGAAATCCATGTTTTATGTTTTATGTTTTTTCGTGCATGTTTTTTCGTGTTTTTTTCCAGAAAAGGTTTTTTTTGGGGAAAAAACCCCACACAATGATTTCACAACATACAATGGAATTTATACTTTATCCCGATCCGATAAAGGTGACTCGTCCAACCAATGGTTCGTCCAATGATGCCCAAACGATGAAAACGGTCTGCCCAACTTACCGCGATGACCCCACTGCAAAATTGGGATACACCTTTGTATATATTGAACCTATATGGAGATATAAGGTGGCTGCCAATGCTATATGGGACGATACCATGGGTAAATACACCCGTCGGTACAAGAACGGGCGGATAGTTGACTGGATTGACGATCGTGCGATCCCGACTCTGTACCAAAAGAGAGTCGACCTGAACATCAGAGGAGTGACATTCAGCATGGATTGGGACACCATTGATCCATTTTGCAGAGAATGTCCCGAGGTTGATGTCACGACAGTTGACGGCAGAGAGTACTGGCCTCTCACGGACATCGAGTTGATGGCACTGGTTACTCGCGACAACTGTCCGTGTGCAGAGTTCACATTTATGAGAGAAAATGGGATTGATAAAAGGTCGCGTCATTGCAGACATATCAAACAGTTGTTGTCTGGAGACGAGACGATGGTATGTGCCATTTGCTGTACGGCGGAACATGCGGATGAACCCACCCCCGTTCCCGCCTTGGAATTCTTTCAATATTGCGAACAGAAGAATTGTGATAATCTGATTTGTAGCACATGTTATGAGTCAGTTAAGAATAAATTCGCATCCTGTCCGTACTGTCGTAAAAGTATCTAGTGTCATGGTACAAAATAAAACAATTGTATTCTAAAAAATATTCGTTTTTTCATCCATTTTGAAAATTTGATCACCCCATCATTTTCAAAAATCAATATATGTAACCAATCAATGCAATCTCAAATAAAAAATAACAATCAATCCAATCAATCCAATCAATCCGTTCCCGTGATCTTCGCCAACAACTTATGTGCGTACCTCGACAATCCAACGTCGGAAAACGGGTCACACATGCTCAACATTCGACATTTTCCCCAACAATGTTCAGGGGAAACTCGTGACAGTAAGAGATGTCGCAACACCCTGAAGGTCGAAGTCGCCTACGATTCCGCCGAAACGAATCCGCCGAAAATCTTTTGTCACGCACACTCGCACCAAGATCGGAACCGTGGTCCGAATTTAAATCTCGTGATCCAGGAAGTGTTTCAGTTGCAACACATCAAACACCGTTGTATTGGGATCGGTACCGATATGCCCGAATTACCGAATGCGGTCACCACGGCCTACCAATCCCTCAACTACAGCGATGTCATCCCAACCCCACCACAGGCAATCGACCGGGTCGGGCCAAATTCATTGCATGGAGTCGATTGTGACAAATGTCTGTATATTGATCCGCATACGATGATCAATATATACTACGTGAGGGAATCTGGTCGAATATACCGAACCCAGGTCAGTGTCGCAACCCAAATCGACGACATGGTCCAATCCTACAAAACCAAGGTGGCGGAGGATTTGGCGGTTGCGGGGGAAGACCAATGCGGGGTTTGTCTCGAAACCCTGCCTTTGTGGAACCTCGGGTGTAGCGAGTCACACAGTTTCTGTCAAACCTGTATTGCACGATTGGCTTGTAAAAATGCCGTGTGTCCGTTTTGTCGAAAGGATATCCAATGTCTCACCCGTATGGCAACCAATTTCGGAAAATTGGATCGAATCCAAGTCGATTCCCCCGAATATGAGGTCTGTAATGAAGAAATCAACCCCGAGTGCATCTACGACGACATTGCCTTCAAAATCAAGATCGAGCGGGCCAAGTTTCGGTACCCAGATATGTGTTTTTCCGCCAAACAGGAGGTCGAATATCGCATCATCGCCCTGTTGTTGGAGAAGAAATTGGTGTTTGAAACATCCCAATATGAGGATCGCGTGTATGTACGGACACGACTTTTCGGGGAATTGTTGAACGCACGACTCGATCAACACGATATTTCGTTGATTCAAGATCTGGTCGAGTATTCCCTCGAATGCGGTCTGGATTCGATGGATCAGTTGATACAATCGATTGACCCGATTGATTGAACTGATTTATTGATTTTGCAATTCAATCAATTGATTGCACCATATTTTGGTTCTTATCGGTGTTGGATATCATATATCCGACCACAAACATTGCAAACTATCGGTAAACCCAACTTACATTTTTCCGAAAATACCCAAATCAACGCCAGAATATCTACAATTGTATATCATATCACAATCCTGTCACATGATATTGGTAAAGTAAACAATTTACAATTTCAGGTAATTCCAAAATACTATATTCGAGTTTCACAATCACAGTTTTGTTATTTAAGGTCTTGTATCATCTCAAACTGCATGTATAATATTTCCATCCTCGCATGGTATTCGAGGGATCCAAATGAACCCTGGAACGGCTGAAACAGGCTCCAAATCAAAATATCTGGTTTTTCCAATTTGATAACATATTTAAGGTCCAGTGGACAACATGACCCACAACATGGTTTTCTATTGAACATAAAATAATACGATTTTCGCAAATTATTTTATTTATCCCAGAATTGTCCCAAATACTTACATAATTGCGTATTTAGAGTACTGTGTGGTATTGGTATTCCAATGCAAGATTTGCAGAGACAATACAGTGTATATGGAATTCGATATTTTCTCAAATATACCAAAGTGTGGTTTTCATTCACATCACACTCTCACCCGATCATTGGAAACCGTCGCTCGGTTCTTATCCGCCTCGGTGTACTCGAATGATTCACCCGAAACCACCGCTCCATTGTACCAAGAATC
>Ga0307997_10000708_pt1 | contig 15360 bp, 16 predicted proteins | sample Davwhametageno36_FD_203165 | JGI IMG/M metagenome (GOLD analysis project Ga0307997, IMG submission 203165) | Marine microbial communities from Davis Island wharf, Antarctic Ocean - #36 | ecosystem: Environmental > Aquatic > Marine > Unclassified | place: Antarctic Ocean: Davis Island wharf... | reverse complement strand
GTATTTTTTTACTTGTTTATCTAGTATTTTGGCTTTACCCTCCATAATAGAATCTAATAATTTCCAAAAAGGAGCTTGATGGTTTTTTTCTTTGGTATGAGCCAATTCATGAAGAATCACATAATCTTGAAGTTCAATTGGCAATCGTAACAAATGGAGAGAAAAACTAATGTTATTCTGGTAAGAACAACTCCCCCATCTCGTTACAGTATTTCTTATAGAAACCTTATTGTAGGCAAAACCATGCTTAGCTGCTAATTCTTGGGTTCTTTGAGGTAAAGTTTCCTTTGCTTCTACTCGCCAAGATTCTTCAATGGATTTACGGATAAACTTCTGTGTCTCTTCTGAGTAAACATCAAATTCTATTGGGATTTTGATAATAATTAATCCATTTATCAACTTGGTTTTTAATTTTTCCCCTCCTTCTCTTATGATTTTTAACGCATGTAAATTGGTCTTGAATTCCGTATTTTCATCAAAAACTGTTCTTCCAACTTCTTTGCTTTTAATTTCGCTCAAGTTTTTAACAATCCATTCTTTTTTCAAATTCAAAAATCTTCTTGATGCTTTGTAACTCATGTAATAAGGCATTGTTACTAACACTCCATGAAATGGTTTAATAGAAATCCTTAAGTTTTTTGATCTTTTACTTTTTACAAAAGTAACTTTTCCAATCCCATCTATGTTCTCAATTTTACTCATTAGAATTTTAATCTTAGTTGTCGATTTTGTTTCACTTCTACTTCATTTCTTTTCAAATTAGAAACAGACAGTCCTAGTAATCTTACTGGTTTTTCTAGTTCAAACTCCTCCTTAAGAATCAATCGCCATGCATCCTTCAAATTATCTTTAAGAGATACAAAATACTTAAACGTATTACTCCTGGTTACCTGAGTAAAATCATTGTATTTAATTTTTACTGTAATTGTTTTTCCTTTTGCACTCGCTTTATTCATCCTTCTCGCTAGCTCTTCAGACAAATCATCCAGCTTGTCATTAATTATTCGCAAGTCATAAATGTCTTTAAAATAGGTGTGCTCTACTCCTATCGATTTTCTTATTCTATTTGGATTCACACTTCGATTATCATTTAATCTAACAATATCATAATAATGTTGTCCTGCTTTTCCAAAATTCTGAGTCAAATAATCAAGTCCTTTCGTTTTAAGCTGTTTTCCGGTAAAAATTCCATGTTGGTACATTTTGGAAGCCGTAACTTTTCCGATCCCAAAAAAACGCTCTATGGGCAGTGAATCGATATAATCTGGTGCCAGTTCAGGAGTGATAACGGTTAAGCCATCCGGCTTGTTTTCATCCGAAGCAATTTTCGCCAAAAACTTATTGAAAGAAACTCCGGCAGAAGCCGTTAAATTAAGTTCTTCTTTTATATCTCTTCTTATGTCCATAGCGATTTGAGTCGCAAAAAATTCATTTTTTTTATTGCTAGTAACGTCCAAATATGCCTCATCCAGAGAAAGTGGTTCAATTAAATCGGTATAGCGCGAAAATATTTCTCTTATCTTGACTGAAATTTCTTTATACCGTTCAAATCTTGGTTTTACAAAAATAAGGTGAGGACAAAGTCGAGCAGCAATAATAGACGGCATAGCCGATTTTATTTTGTATTTTCTTGCTTCGTAACTCGCAGCAGCCACAACTCCCCTTTCTTTACTCCCTCCCACAGCAATAGGTTTCCCTAGTAATTCGGGGTTGTCTAGTTGTTCTACAGAAGCATAAAATGCATCCATATCCACATGGATAATTTTTCTTATTTGTACAATTTCTTCCATAAAAAATCCCGATTACTTATTAAAAGTAATCGGGATAAATTTAGTGTTTTATTCTTAGTTATTCAATAATCTGAATCAGATTAAAATCCAACTATAAGACTATTATTCTCTTTGCAAGAGAATCAATCTTTATCAGAATCATTCTTCCCCGTAAATCTATAGTTCAATCCAATTGTTGTAATTAACAACTGATCTTGGAAGTTTTTATCCTTAGAAGACCTGTCATCAAAATCATCATTCCACATGTAAGTATACTTTGACATTAGGTTAATTCCTAATTTTTCAGAAATAGCAAAGTTAATTCCTATTCCTCCCAAAAGATTTACATCAACTGACATGTTTTTACTGTTTTCGGTATAATGATCCGCAAAAGAAACTCCCTCTCCAAATCCAAAAACTAAATAAGGTTGAAATAAACTAGATTCTTTTAACCATTTTCCATTATTAAATTTCATTTTAGCCATGATATTAAAATCTAAAAATTTAGTTTCAAAAAAACTCGTGCTATCTCCGTTATCAAGGTTACTGTAAGTTACCATTCCCATAAAATCAAACCAAGGTGTTAAGTATTTTGAAAAAGAAACACCAAACGCAGCATTTTGTTTCCCTGTGAAAAATTCATTATCAATATCTCCACGATATTCTTGTGTACCAAAATGAACTCCTACATTCAAATCATTTTTTTTTGTTTGAGCATTTGAAAAAGTAAAACTTACTAATGCAATCCCTAATAATATTATTTTTTTCATTGTTTGTATTTAAAATTTTATGATCCGACAGAAATGAGATTCATTGTCAACAAATATACTTTAACTATCGAATAACACAATAGATGTTCAATGCCTTTTTGTCACATAAATTCATTTATTATACTACAAATGTATAATTATGGCGCATAATACAGAATGGTATTAATTTTGAAATATAGTTTTCAATTAAAAAACAACACTTAATATAATGGCAAAAGGAAAAATTAATGTACAAACGGAAAATATATTTCCGATAATTAAGAAGTTCTTATACTCGGATACCGAAATATTTTTGAGAGAATTAGTATCCAATGCAGTGGATGCATCACAAAAATTAAAAACGCTTTCATCCTTAGGAGAATACAAAGGAGAAGTGGGAGAATTACAAGTAGAAGTAATTCTAGATAAAGAAGCAAAAACACTTACCGTAAAAGATAACGGAATAGGAATGACGGGAGAAGAAGTTGATAAATACATCAACCAAATCGCATTCTCAGGAGCTGAAGAATTTGTACAAAAATACAAAGACTCTGAAGGTGCAAATGCAATGATTGGGCATTTTGGTCTAGGGTTTTATTCTTCTTTTATGGTTTCAGAAAAAGTAGAAATTAACACTTTGTCTTTTAAAGAAGGATCACAAGCTGTACAATGGTTATCTGATGGAACTCCAGAATACACGCTTGAAGATATTGAAAAAAGTGATAGAGGAACAGAAATAGTAATGCACATTGCAGAAGATTCTGTAGAGTTTTTGGAAGAAGCAAGAATTACTAATATCCTTAATAAATACTGTAAATTCTTACCAGTAAATATCAAATTTGGTTCTAAAACTGATTACGTAGATAGCCCAACTGGTGAAAAAGATGAAGAAGGAAAGCTAAAAAAAGACCCAATCGAAGTAGCAAATATTATTAATAATACTGCTCCAACTTGGACTAAAGCTCCTACAGAATTAGAAACAGAAGACTACGATAATTTCTACCAGGAATTATATCCAATGTCTGAAAAACCTTTGTTTCATATTCATTTGAATGTAGATTACCCTTTCAACTTAACAGGAATTCTTTATTTTCCGAAATTGAAAAAGGATATTCAAATCCAAAAAAACAAAATACAATTATATTCGAACCAAGTATTCATTACAGATTCTGTAGAGAATATTGTTCCTGAATTTATGCAATTGTTACACGGAGTTATAGATTCACCAGATATTCCATTGAATGTCTCGCGTTCTTATTTACAAAGTGATAGCAATGTGAAGAAAATCTCTTCTTATATTACTAAGAAAGTAGCCGATAAATTGAACTCTATGTTCAAAGATAACCGTGAAGATTTTCAATCTAAATGGGAAGACATCAATGTATTCATTGAATACGGAATGTTATCGGACGATAAATTTTATGACAGAGCAAAGAAATTTAGCTTACTGAAAAATACCAAAGGAGAATTCTTTACTTACGAAGAATACAATGAAAAAGTAAAAGAAACTCAAAAAGACAAAGACGATAAAATTGTTTATTTGTACACGAACAATGAAGAAGAGCACCATGCTTTAATTGAAAGTGCTACAAACAAAGGATATGACATCTTAATATTGGATAGCCCTTTAGCTCCTCACTTTATTTCTAAATTGGAACAATCTCTTGAGAACGTTTCATTTGCAAGAATAGATTCTGACACAATAGAAAAACTGATTGCAAAAGACGAAGAGCAACCAAGTAAATTGACAAAGGAAGATGAAGAGAAATTGAAGCCTGTAATAGAAGAAGTTGCTGGAAAAGAAAGATTTTCAGTTGATTTTCAAAGCTTGAGTGAATCGGATAGTCCAATGCAAATTACCGAAGCAGAATTCATGAGAAGAATGAAAGAGCAACAAGTACTTAGTGGTGGAGGCGGAATGGGATTCATGGGGAATATGCCAGAAATGTATAACCTGGTTGTGAACACAAATCACCCCTTGATTTCGAAAATATTGGAAACAAAAACCGATAAAAAGAAAAAACAACTGATACAACAAGCTACCGATTTGGCATTACTTGCAAAAGGATTGCTAAAAGGAAAAAAGCTAACGGAGTTCTTGAAACGAAGTGTAGACATCATTAAATAAAACCCAGTCGGGTAATTTTTTAAAAAATAACCATTAAAATGAGTTACTAAACGTAGCTCATTTTTTTTGCTTAATTTTTTAGAATTATAGCTATATTTAAGAATACTAATAAAAAAACTAGAAGAAAATGGATTTAGATAGAAGAAAAGGAAGTGCTGTAGTTTCAGATAAAAAATTTTTACAAAAAAACTTGTCATGGTTAATACCATTAGCGATTATTGTTTTAATTGGCTTTATATTATTTTCTTGGACAAAAGGAAGCTATAATGGTCTTGTTATGGCTGAAGAGCCAATATCAGAAGCATGGGGGAATGTGGAAACAGAATATCAATCTAGAACGGATAAAGTTTCCGTAATTGCAAAAATCGTTAAAAACGCAGCAAATTTCGAAAGACAAACTCTAACGGATGTAATTGAAGCAAGAAGTAAAGCAACCTCTATACAGTTGGATGTAAAAGATTTGACACCAGAAAATATGGCCAAGTTCGAAGCAGCCCAAGCCCAATTAACTGGAGCATTAAGCAGACTGATGGTAACTGTAGAAAGATACCCAGAATTGAAAGCTACGGATGCTTTTAGAGATTTTCAGGCACAATATGAAGGAATTGAAAATAGAATTGCAAAAGCGAGGAGAGATTTTAATAAAGCTATCAAACCTTATAACATAAAAGTTAAAAGATTTCCAACAAACATAATTGCTGATTATTATGAATTTGAAGAAAAAGCTTATTTCAAAGCAAATGAAGGAGCAGAGAATGCACCTGCAGATATTGATTTAGGATTTGAAAACTAATTATGAGTGTAGCTAAATTTTTAAACCCAGAAGAAGAAAGTCAAATTCTGGAAGCAATTCGTATTGCCGAAACTAATACCTCTGGAGAAATTCGAGTTCATTTAGAAACCGAATGCAAAACAGAAGTACTAGAAAGAGCACAACTTGTTTTCAAAAAACTGAACATGCATAAAACAAAACTCCGAAATGGAGTCTTGTTTTATATTGCTACAGATAGCCATCATTTTGCCATTTTAGGAGATAAAGGGATTGACAAAAAAGTGCCAAAAGATTTTTGGGACAAAACAAAAGAAACAGTCCTTTCAAAATTCAAAAATAAGGAAATAACAAAAGGGCTGGAAGAGGGAATCCTTGAAGCTGGAGAACAACTAAAGAAATTCTTTCCTTACCAAAGTGATGATAAAAATGAATTATCAGACGAAATCTCTATTGGAGAATAAATCCATAATGGATACTATTTTTTTTTGAGAAACTATCTAACCACTAATAAAATTAAGTGGCAAACAATTAACCAACTACCTATTATTAATGATAAATAAAAGCCTACTCTTATTAACCGCACTACTCTTTTCAGTTTCAATTGGATTTGGACAGGCAGATTGCTTTCCAAACACAGAAGCTTATAAACTTGTCTATGACGAAGGAAATGTTTTGTCTCCTGCAGAGGAACAAGCTCTGAATTATAAACTGAATGAATTTACCAAGAGAACTTCTAATGTAATAGTTGTATTGACTGTTCCAGATTTTTGTGGGACGGACAAATCACAATTTGCTATTGAGTTTGGTGATCAAATGGGTGTTGGGAGAGACGACAAAGAAAATGGATTGGTGTTTTTGGTAAAACCTAAAGTTGGAACTGCACGTGGAGAAGTTTTTATTGCAGTAGGAACAGGATTACAAGGCGCTATTACAGATGCTGGAACAAGAAGAATTATTGATTATGAAGTAATTCCTTATTTCAAGCAAGGAAGTTACGTAGGTGGAATAACTGCGGGAACTGAAACTCTTATGCGACTTACAGAAGGAGAAATTTCGGAATCTGATTATATTACTAGTGGAGGAGAAGGGAAATGGCTTATTATCATTATGGTTTTGATATTTATCCTAATCATTTATCTTTCTCAAAAATATGGAGACGGAGGAAATGACGATTGGGAAAACTACGACCGTAACGGAAAACACAAAAATAAACGAAGAAGCAGTGCGATTCCTTGGATATTTTTAGGAGGTTCTCGTGGTGGCGGTGGTGGATTTGGCGGAGGAGGCGGAGGTGGATTCGGAGGTTTTGGTGGCGGAGGTTTCTCTGGCGGTGGAGCTGGAGGAAGTTGGTAGTATTATCTAAAACAAACCTTTGCATCAGTCATGTTGAATTTTGTAAAGCTGGTGATTACTTTCAATTTCATCACATCCAAACAAAAAAATCTTACAAAAGAAAAGGCTATCAAATTAATGACAGCCTCTCCTTAAACAAAAAAAAGAAATATATGAATGCCATTCCCCAATGGCAGGTTTTCTGTAACGGTTCACTCAAAAAAAAGAATGAAACGGGACAAAAGAGGTTTAGTTTCCTTTATCTATAAATATCCACTCAGGAATATTTGTATCGTTATTGTAATCTTTCATTGTTAACTATTTTAAAGGTTTATCCCTTTATCTGACACTAAGTAACAACATTCTTTATTCAAAAAAAGAAGGTTTTATTTAACGGTACATTTGGTTTATTTATCGGTAAATTATCTTGTTTTAAAGGTTTTCGATATTCTAGAAAGGTGAAATTTAGTTTCAAATTTTATTTTCTACTCCCCTATTTTCTATTTTTATGTGTAATTTAGACTGTTCAATAAAAACACAATGGGAATAAAAGCACTGATAGTTGATGATGAAGAATTGGCAAGAGAAAACCTCAAAATGATGATTGAGAGTTTTTGCCCTTCTATAGAAATTATTGGTACTGCTGAAAATAAAAATGATGCTAAAAACAAAATTAGCACTCTCAAACCCGAAGTTGTTTTTCTAGATATTTGCATGCCATCTGGCATTGAGGGATTAACTCTTTTGGATGAAATTGAAAACAAAGATTTCTTAGTTGTTTTTGTCACTGCATTTAAAGAATATGCTCTAAAAGCTTTTAATGCAAACGCAGTTCATTACTTATTGAAACCGATTGATATAGATGAATTGATAGATGCTGGAAAAAAAATTGAAGAACGTTTATCGTTACTTAATTCTAATCCAGAAACTAAACTCGACTATCAAAAAACGCTAGAAAATACTGCTCAAAGCATAAGAACAAAAAGTAATAAAAAGCTTACTATTTCACACAGCAGAGGAATAAAAATAATAGACCAAGCTGATATCGAATACATTGAAGCTAAAGGGAATTGTACTGACATATATTTCAAAGACAAAACCAGGTACACAGACACAAGAACTCTTAAAGTATATGAGAACTTATTAGATCCACATCAGTTTTTTAGAACTCATAAATCATACATCATTAACCTCAACTACCTCAAAGAATATTTAACCTCTCTGGGTAATGTTGCCGTTCTGTCTAGCGGGAAAGAAATTCCTGTATCTAGAAATAAGACCAAAGAATTCACTACTCTATTGAAAAATCTCTAGATAAAGAAATAAGACTTTTCCTTTATCTCCTTTCTGCTATAACTTTATTTCAAATAATTATTAAGACCTAACATAACCAGGAAACAGAAACTGGCAACTAGATAAAACGAGAATCAGAACTTAGGTCAAAATCAAAATATTTCTACCTTTGCATCTGAAAACACAGAAGTAAATGGCCAAGAACAAACTAATGAAATTTGATGAAATGAAAACTATGGAAAGGGTTTTTGAACCTTCTATGGCTGAATTCATTGATGTAGATTATCCTTTACAAGGAAATTGGAACAAAGATGTTTTTAAAAATAACAACCCTATTGTTCTAGAATTAGGCTGTGGAAAAGGCGAATATTCTGTAGGTCTTGGAAGAAAATACCCAAACAAAAATTTTGTAGGAATAGACATAAAAGGAGCAAGAGTATGGAAAGGGGCGAAAGAAGCCAATGCAGAAAACTTGACTAATGTTGCTTTTTTGAGAAATGTAGTAGATTTTGTAGAACACTTTTTTGCAGAAAATGAAGTAGATGAAATATGGCTTACTTTCTCTGACCCTCAACCAAAAAAACCAAATAAACGACTATCCTCTAGGGAGTTTGTTAAACGATACAAAAAAATACTAAAACCGAACGGAATCATTCATTTGAAAACGGACAATACTCTTTTGTACCATTCTACATTAGAAGAGATTGAAGAATACGGATACGAAACGTTAGTAAATTCAAATAATATTTACGAAAAAGACTGGGATAGTTTTGATAAAGAAACTCAGGACATTTTGAACATTAGAACACATTACGAAACTTTATTTGCAAACAAAGGATTCAAAATAAAGTATGTTGCTTTTAGGGTTGATGATTAATTACTCCTCTACCGTAATCGATACATAATCTACATTTCCATTAATGGGTGGATTAATTTTTTTGATTGTAATGACTGCATTATACAAAGTAAAGTCTTCTGCTTTTAATCTTTCAAGAATTCTATAACCTACAGTTTCAATTAGCTTGGAACGCTTTGCCATTTCCTCTTCCACTATTCTATTCACGATTACGTAGTCAATCGTTTTCCTCAAATCATCTTTCATTGCCGATTCCTTGAAATCGGTTGTGAGTTCTACATCAATAATGTATTCGTTCCCAATTTTTGCTTCTTCTTCTAAGCAACCATGGTACGCATATGCTTTAATTCCAATTACTGATACTTTATTCATTTGTTGGCATTTTTTTGAATACAGACTTTTTTAATTGAAATAAATCTGTTCCTTTTTTGAACTTTCTAATATTTACTTCAAACGAAATAGAATCTAAATTGATTGATGTTAATCTGTGTTGGTTTATTCTGTAATAAATCAAAGCAGAATCTAATCTTTCATTATACGTTTTTGTTGTATCCGTATTAAAATAAGGCAACAACTCATCTCCATCTAGCAATTGAGAAAACTGAATGAACGAAATGATTGTTACAGGAGTAACATCCTTGTATTTCTCTTCTTCCTTTCTTACTTTTTCCAATGCTTTTTCCGAAACCTCTTTGTACTTGTCCGTTAAAACATAATACTCTTGGTTGTTTTTGAAAACCTCATAACTAATATTATGTTTCTCAAAAACACCTTTATACAGAGTCATTGCAGAATCCTTTACCAAATCTTGATTGAGATTAAAGTTAGACAACCCACCTTCCAACAGGTTAATGTCATAAATCAGTTCTACGAATTCTTCCTTCTCTATAAATGGCGAAGGTTTTTTACCAATATTCTCTGATTTACAACTTCCTGAAAAAAGAAAAAGTACGAGAAGAACCCCATTTATTTTAAAAAAAATATTCATGTTCTAGTATTAAAATTACCTGTTAAACGAAAGTCTTTGTCCGTTAGTGCCTTCAATTAATTTTCCTTTGTTCCACACTACGTTTCCACTTACAATTGTGGTTTCAATAGTAGAGCCAAATTCTTCCCCTTCAAAAGGAGACCAACCGCATTTGTAAAGTAAGCTTTCTTTGGTTACAGTTTGTTTTTTATCCAAGTTGGCAATTACAATATCTGCAAAGTATCCTTCTCTCAAATATCCTCTTTTCTCAATCTCGAAACAAGTTGCCAAATCATGACTAAACTTTTGTACAATGTGAGTTAACTCTATTTTTCCTTGTTTGTATAATTCAAACATGGCAAGTAATGCATGTTGAACCAAAGGTCCTCCAGAAGCTGCTTTGGTATAAACTCCGTCTTTTTCTTCGAGAGTATGAGGAGCGTGATCTGTTGCAATCACATCAATTACGTTGTCGTTTACAGCTTGTAATATTGCGTCTCTGTCGCTCGCTTTTTTCACAGCTGGATTCCATTTTATTCTAGCCCCTTTTGTTTTGTATTGACTATCATCAAACCACATGTGATGAATACATGCTTCTGCTGTAATTCTCTTTTCTGCTAAAGGCTTGTCGTTACTAAACAAACTCAATTCTTTGGCTGTAGAAATATGTAAAACATGCAAACGTGTATTGTATTTCTTTGCCAAACTTACTGCCAATGAAGAAGATAAATAACAAGCTTCCTCACTTCTAATAATTGGATGAAACTCCATAGGAATATCATCTCCGTATTTTTCTTTGTACTCAGCAAGGTTCTTTCTTACTGTAGCTTCATCTTCACAATGAGTTGCAATTAGCATTTTACATTGTGAGAAAATATTTGTCAAGGTTGTTTCATTATCTACCAACATATTTCCTGTAGAGGATCCCATGAATACTTTGACTCCACAAACAGTTTTTGGATTAGTTTTCAAAACTTCCTCAATATTATCATTGGACGCTCCCATAAAAAAAGAATAATTTGCCAATGAACTTTTTGCAGCTATTTGGTATTTATCCTCTAATAATTCTTGTGTTAAGGCATTAGGAACTGTATTGGGCATTTCCATAAAAGAAGTGATCCCTCCAGCTACGGCTGCTCTAGATTCAGTAAATAAATTACCCTTATGAGTTAATCCTGGTTCTCTAAAATGAACTTGGTCGTCTATTGCTCCTGGCAAAACATAGTTCCCCTTTGCATCAATCACCTTAGCTGAGGAATGAAATAAATTGACTCCAATTTGTTCAATCTTATCGTTTACAATAAGGATGTCTTTTTCTTCAATCTTTCCTTCGTTTACTAATTTTCCGTTTTTAATAAGGATTGTTGCCATAGTTATTATTTATTTGTGGATAAAGATAAGCAACAGGTTGTTTATTATGAAGTATAAAAAGAAATAACTGAGAGTTTTTTGAAATAATAAAACATACCTATCTAACTTTTTCTACCCAACATCTAATTAAATTTTTTCTTTTCTTTTTGTCTTTTAGCCAAACTTGTGATTCTCTAACGAACCTTCAGGTTGTCTATTTTTAAATTCATATTAATTTATAGATATTTTGAAGGCCATAAACAGCATTTTTCGCAGCTGTAAAATAGACAGGGGGTGGATATTTGTTTTAGCTGTATCGTTTGTTATTTTAGATATTAAGAAGTCTGACATTTGTTTTCCTTACCTATTAAAGAAAATTTTACAAAGCTATCATTTGACATAACACATCCTTCACCTACAAATCTTCCGTTTTGGATATACTGTCAAACAGCTTCTTTTTTAAAAATTAAATAATTCCATAAACTATCGTTTGACAATTCAAGAAACTATTTATTCATATTCATTTGAGATAAAAAAGTGTTATTTCTTGGCTCTAATTTTTTTAAACTTAAGTTTAAAAACACCAAAAATTGCCTCTTTGAAAATAGAAGAATTCATTTTAGAATTTCCTAGCTCTCTATCTTTAAAAGTAATAGGTACTTCCTTCCCTTTAAATCCTAGTTTTGTAGCTGTGTATTTCATTTCTATTTGAAATGCATACCCAATGAATTTAATTTTATCTAAATCTATTGTTTCTAATACTTTTCGTGAGTAACACATGAATCCTGCCGTAGTATCTTTGATAGAAACCCAAAGGATAGACCTTACATAAATAGAGGCAAAATAAGACAGATAAAGCCTTTTTTTGTCCCAATTACTTACTCCCCCTCCCTCTACGTAACGAGAACCAATACTGAAGTCATAACCTTCTTTAGCACAAGCTTTGTACAAAGCTTGTAATTTATCTACTGGGTGAGAAAAATCTGCATCCATTTCAAAAATAAAATCATACTCTTTTTCTAATCCCCATTTAAAACCATGAATGTATGCTGTCCCTAATCCAAGCTTACCTTTACGCTCTTGAATATGAAGGCTTTCTGAAAATTCTAATTGTAACCTTTTAACTATATCTCCTGTACCATCTGGTGAACCATCATCCACGATAAGAATATGAAAAGCCTTAGAGAGCGAATGAACCTTTCGGATCATTTTCTCAATGTTTTCTTTTTCATTGTAGGTTGGTATGATTACTAGACTGTCTGACATAATTTTAAAAGCAATTCAAAGATAACCTTTTGATAGAATTTATAAAAACATTTCTCATCAATTTAACATTAATTAAAATATTCTTTAGGAATATCACAAACAGGGATTGCAACCATTTTGTGTTGATTCGCTTTATTTAAGCTTTTATATATACTCATTACTTTCTTTTGTCTTTCGCTCAACTCATTGGTTTCATTCTGCTCAATGTAGTTCATTGCCCATTCTAGTTCGGGATAAGAAGCACCTATTTGATCTTCATCTGTCCGGTCATCTCCCCATAATCCGTCAGTCGGTTTAGCTTGTTGAATTTCTTCAATGATATTTAACTCGGCTGCAATTTCAAAAACTTGAGTTTTCATCAAATCTGCTATTGGACTTAAATCCACTCCCCCATCTCCATATTTAGTAAAAAAACCAACCCCAAAATCTTCTACTTTATTCCCTGTCCCTGCTACCAAATATTTATGATGACCCGCAAAAGCATAAAGAGTTGTCATTCTTAACCTAGCTCTCACATTTGCCATGGTCAATTGATCTTGAATTACTTCAGGAAAATCAATACAAGTTTGATCAAAAGTGGCTGTTAAGTCTACTACATCTGAACTTACTCCTTCAAATTTTTCTTTGAGCCAAGCAATGTGATGATTACTCCTATCAAATTGATTGGGAGATTGATGAATTGGCAAATTAAGACAAATTAATTTTTTTCTAGTCATAGCGCACAAAGTAGACGTTACGGCAGAGTCTATTCCTCCTGAGATTCCTAGGACAAAACCATCCATACCTGCTTTTGAAGCATATTCATCTAGCCAATTAACTATAAATTCTATTATTATTTTTGTTTTCATTTGATGTGAAATCTAAAGCATAAAGAAACATTTATTCTATTAAAATAACACTCCCACAGTAAGTTGGATACTATGAGCTTTAAAATTTTGTGAAACTGGCTTATTATCTCCTGATCCATTAGGCGAAACTAAATACTTAGAATCTCCCTTCACTACATTCGTGAAGCCTAAATTATAGTGTAATCCACCAAAAATTGAGGTCCCCTCTGAAATCTTATACTCTCCACCAAGTCCAAATTTTAATTGGACTCTAAGTGGCTGCATATCCTTATCCATATTCACTTCACTGATGTCATTCAAATCTGCTTGTGCTTGAACATTTGATAAATAATCAACATCATCCTTTATTTTAGTTCCTGTTCTAAAAGCTAAGTTTAATCCAAACTCTCCGAAATAGGTCATATAACCAATCTCCTTTGTTTTCATTTTTATTCCAAGAGGAATTGTAACGTAATTATTGCTATAGGTTCTACCTTTCAATCTAATTTGGTGAGCCGAAGTATCATCTGCTTTATAGTTACCATTTACTTCTGAGGTTGAACTAAAAGAATAATCTTTATCCATATAATAAATTACTTCCGTAGAATTTGTTCCATTTGGCTCAAAATTTATTTTCCCTTTTTCTACTTGTAATTCTAATCCAGAATAAAAACTAAAACTTTCGCTTATCATATACTCGCCTGTCAACCCACCTCCAAATCCTAAACTCGCCCCATTACTTTCAAACTTCTTTGTATCAATTGGCTTTAGCCAATTAATAGATGGAGTTACTTTCAATCCAAATCTGAATTTATTTTGCGACATTGCAAATTGTGTAAATAATACCAATCCTAATATAATTGCTGACTTTTTCATTCCTTTGTTTTATATATTCTCTCAAAAATAAGTATTTATTTCTGAATAGAATGTTAATACCAAAAGTGATTGCTTATTTAAATTTAAAATACACAAACAGTCTCCCAAAATTCTTACTGTCTTTATCTATTCTGTGGTATTTTTTTTGATGTGTTTCTGATCTAAAAAACGCAATACTTTCTTTTTTAATTGCCCCGAACCTTTCCCTGGAATAATCTCTACTTCCTTTATTTTTTTCTCAATTATTCTATTCAATTCTTTTTCAATTAACCCTCCTTTATTATAAATGTCATGTAAATCAAGTTTTAACTTTGCCATAACTGTTAAAATTTTAGTAAAATAATGTACGCTTCAAAAAAAAATTCTATATTTAATTCAATTATGAAATATTTAATAAATATAGGGGGTTTGATATTCTTTTTGGCTGTTATACTTTCGTTTTCTTTAAATTCAGTATCTGATATTAAGGTATACAAGAATTTAAAAGAAGCATTACAGAATCCTGACGAAGTAACTCATCTTAAATTAGTAAGAAAAAAATACCGAGAATTTCCACTAGAAATACTGAAACTAAAAAATCTTACTCACCTAGATTTAAGTAAAAACAGAATGGACTCAATTCCTAACTTAATAAAATCCTTGGTAAATTTGGAGGAATTAAAAATCAAATCAAATAATTTTACTCAATTTCCCGAAGCTCTTTGCCAACTTTCATCCTTAAAAAAACTTAGCTTGGCTGAAAACAGTATAGAAAATATTCCCAATGGAATTTCGGAAATGAGAAACCTGGTGGAATTGGATTTATATAGAAATAGTGTTTCTTCTATTTCTTCGGAAATAAAAAACTTGTACAGTCTAAAAAGGCTTGATTTAAGAATGATAGAATTGAATGACGAAAAACAAGAAAGAATTAGGGCTCTGTTACCAAATACAAAAGTGCTGCTAACAGAACCCTGTAATTGCGCAACTTATTAAGTTAGGTTATTTCACCCCCACAACTAGATCCTGCTCCAGCTGTACACCCATAACAATGCTCATTTACAATAATTTTTCTTTCTAATAACGCAATGGAATTAAAATCCTTAACGTGTTGTAAATCTTTATTCCCAACAGCAACTTTTAACTCCAACATTTGATTAAAATCACAATCGTATAAATAACCATCCCAACCCACA
>Ga0307997_10000707_pt1 | contig 15362 bp, 14 predicted proteins | sample Davwhametageno36_FD_203165 | JGI IMG/M metagenome (GOLD analysis project Ga0307997, IMG submission 203165) | Marine microbial communities from Davis Island wharf, Antarctic Ocean - #36 | ecosystem: Environmental > Aquatic > Marine > Unclassified | place: Antarctic Ocean: Davis Island wharf... | reverse complement strand
ATGCTGACGTCGGGTGGGATATCTTTGGCTAGGGTGATATTTTTCTTAAAGATCGCTGTGGATAGTATGCCGATTGAGCGATCAATTAGCTCTGTTACGGAAATTTTTTCTAGGGCGTATGCCTGCGAACCGACTTCAATGTTAGACCACTCGAGCAGGTTTTCTAATAGGCTGTAGGTCTCGCTCGCAGACTGTCCCACCATTTTGATGAAATTCCATACGTCGGCAGGGGAGAAATCATCATAGGATTCTTCCAGCATCTCGGTGATGCCGAGGATGCCTTGGAAGGGCGATCGCAGGTCATGCGCGATGATGCGAAACAACAGTTGTAGGTTTTTGTTGCTGTGACTGAGCTTCTCTTGGCGTTCTGCCAAACGCTTGTTGGCCAGTCGTAGCTCGAGCTGGATACAGACTTGATGGGAAAGAGTTACGAGTGCAGATCGCTGGCTTAGTGTGAGTTTTTTGGCTACAGGTGAGATGACGCAGAGCGAGCCGATTGCGTGTCCGTCGGATGTGATCAGTGGGGCGCCTGCATAAAAGCGGATGTTTGGTTCGCCAGTGACCAAGGGGTTTTCTTTGAACCGATCGTCTTCGGCTGCGTTGGGCACTTGCATTAAGTTTTCTCCGAGGATGCAGTGGGCGCAAAAAGCGATCTCTCGTGATGTCTGCTCGGCGTCGAGGCCAACTTTCGCTTTAAACCATTGGCGGTTTTCATCGATTAAAGTTATCAGTGCGATTGGTGTATCGCAAATTGTGGCAGCAAGTTCCGTGAGTTCATCGTAGGATTCTTCCGCAGGCGTATCAAGGATTTCAAAAGATTTTAGTGCCCTTAGTCGTTCAGGCTCATTGGGATGTAGAAGGATTGTCATCAAATTATTTTTTTTAATAATATAGGTTCTATATTATCCCGTTACGATTCTTTTTTTAAAAAACAATCGTAATTATGCATCATCCTTCCAAGTCTTGAAGCATGATGCAAACCACACCCTGTGGTGCAAGTAAAGATCACCATGGTGGCGGCATGTTTGCCATGCTGCCTGAACTCGGCATGGAGAATTACGTTGTGCGGCCTAGAAACTGTGACGAGTACGGCTCTTTGGTGAAGACTGGTGCCCGCGACGTTCGGGAGTTATGCAAGCATCTCGATCGTCACTTTGCCGGCAATGAAGGAGCGTTGTACGTGGTTCGCGTCCCCACAGAGGGACAGGAGCAAACCTGGATTTCGAGTCTCCAGTGAGAGACCTTCGATAAGGAGCGCAAACGCCTCCAAAACTTCGGTACAAGCTCTGGGCTGTATCACGGAGTGGACGTGTCATCGAACTGAATAGTTATATGTTTCTGACCTATCAAGCGATTCTTGCGATCCCCTCGGCTATTTGGATTAGGGCGAAAGTGTTCTAATAGATGGCGAATCCCCCTTTTCGGCAAACCACAACCAACCGACGGAACGAACCAAGCGTAGATCCAAACGGAGTGGCCAATTTAGTTCATCCCTCACCACATTACCAAACCCGCCGATTAGCAGAAAAATGAAAATACTCTATCTCCTCTTGTTCAGCTTCATGGCGATCTTCTTGTCGGCATGCGACTGAACCCAAGACCTCTTCAAGCATTATTCGGCGACTGAAACCTCGGAATTCAAAGCATTGCTTCAAGCATCAGGCGGTGCATATTTTGAAAGAAAGTTACCTGAAAATTTAAAAAGTGCTGACTGGATTTATGTCGCTGTCGTTTATCCCGATGGAACGAATAAGAACATCCTCGGATTCAATGAACACGGAGTTGAGTTCACTTCTGACACAGCAAAAGTTTACTTTTTTGAAAATCAGTTTTTAGGACTCTCATTTGTATCGATGCAGATTAGTGAAGACACGATGACGGAAGGTGCGGCTCAGTATGCCTCAAAAGAAAATTGGGAAGCCAAAGCTATTGGAAATAGGCAGGGTGAGTTCTCCGAGCCAATGATTCGTTTCAGCACAAAGAACAGTATTTCCCCGGCTGGAGGAGGCGACATTCCCGAAGGTTGCTTCGATTTGATTCTATACACCGACCCCAATCCACCTGGCAGCTAACCAGTCGATGGTGCCAATATCGCTAGCGCGCCATTGCGTATATCTGCATTCGACAAAGGAATGAAAATAAACTTCTACAGTATCTTTTGCTTATTACTTGTTGGTTGTAATCCTTTGAGCATTCTAGGCCCGTCAAACAAGCCGGATTTTCACCAGAAGTCTTGGGAGTCCATGGAGATCCAATATTGGATAAAGACGGGAGAATTTGAAAAAGAGGAAAAAACGTTCGAGATTTCAAGCGCCAAGATCACTCAGGGCCCGCTCTTAAAGTTGAATATCAAAAGAATTGAAGGTTACGGTCTTGGTGTATCAGAGCAAGTCATACTCAACTTAGTCGACGGATCGCAGTGGGACATGAACATTGTTGTTACCGACAGAATCGACTTTGAGCTCCAGAAAGATAAATATTATGCCTACAACGTTTTTACTGAAGACAATGCTTTTTCGACGCCTTAAAAGATCTGTGTTTCGAACACTCACGGAAGAACTTTCAAGATATTAAAAAGACTAGCATTATATTGCGATCAAACTTAGCGTTGAGCGCATATCAAATCTATAAAGAGCCGAACAAATCGGAGTGAGTAATAGATTTCGCTAATTTGATTTATACATAGCCTCCATGTTTGGAAAAAGAAATGAATCTTAATCTGACAGGATCGAAAACAGAAGGTCTGACCCAAAAGCGATTGGAAGGCGTTGGGCGGAAGCTGGAAGTTTTGCCACCTTAGTGGTTATATGCAGTCGACGGTGTCAATGCGAGATCACCCAGATGATTTGCGACAACCGTTTGCACGATTGACCACTTAGGATCGTATTGATTACTTTGACGTTAGCCTAGAACAACGATCCAAGCGGACACTGCTAAACCAAAAAATGAAAACCAATTACTTGTCCATCCTCGCAATTCTTGGATCACTCACGGCGGTGGCCTTCACATTTGCACCTGACTCCTCCTCTTCTTCGGCAGGAGAAGCCGTAGTTCAGATTAGCGAACTGACGGCCCGACTTGATCGCCTCGAGTCTCGCCTCACAAGCAGGTCTTCCACCGGCGGGATCGACACTAGCGGGTCTTCGTCCTTCGATAGTGTTAGAATGTCCGCTCATAGCGACAGAGTTGCTGAGCTTCAGGCACGACAGGATCAATTAGAGAAACAACTGGACGAGTATGGCATTATTGAGCGGTTCGCAACCCACCAACAGCTCGTTGAGCAGTCTTATGAAATCGCGCAAGATGCAAATCGACCCGCAGAAGATCGATTCGAGGCGCTCAGTCTGCTTCGCGAAGAGGGCAGGGTTGATGCTGCGGTTGTTGATTCTATTATGGATCTGTGGGATGAGAGTTCGCGGGATGAGGAGCTCGGTCCCTATCACCGCTGGGCCTTTATGGAGCATCTTCGTGGCTCGACTGCCCCACGGTTTCGTGATGCAATTCTGTCCATGTTGAGTGATCAACCCGAAGCTAAGATGACCGATCAAGCAATCTCAGCTCTGGAGCCAATGTCGCAGGATCCTGCGGTAGAGGAATGGCTAGTTTATCTCGCCTCGAGCAGCTCTGAGGAAAAGATACGGCAGTCGGCTGCCAGTGTTCTTCAACGGAGGGCAGAGCCAAACAAATAGTGGCGAATAAGGCGGTGCTGGATTATTCTGGTCGTGCTACATTTTGACGTTCACAAAGAAGAACGAATATCACAATAAACTGCGCTCTTCGCTCTTTCCATGCTTTCAGCTGCGCATTCGTAGGAGAGGTTAGGGGATTTTAGTCTAAGTGAGGATCAATCGCAGTGAGGCGATCGATCTCACATCTCCACGGTGGGTGGAATACTTTTTAAAAATAGAAACCTACCGGATACAGCGCAGGATGTCAGTCAGTTCGCTGTTTTTTCGTTGCTACCGAACTGATGACTCTGAGCCTGCTGTGGCATTATGGTACTCGCTGATGTGCGCGGCCGCGACGCGCTGGAGATCTTCAATCTCATGAACGGAACCGAGTGCCCCTCGTATCCGGCGGGAGCCCGTCATCGACTTGGTCAGCGCGATCAACTTTGGCCGCATCCAGCGCAGGTCGCCGTGCTTTTGCTCGCGAAAAGGCCGGGCCATGACGCGCCGCGCATATTCAATGATGATTTCCCAACGTTCGGGGATGCTCGGTGGATTCGGCACGACGCCGTGCTGCAAAGTGTGTTTAATGTCGCGAAAGATCCATGGGTAACCGAGTGCCGCCCGGCCGATCATGAGGCCCGCGCATTGGGTTTGTTCGCGAATACGGATGACATCCTCAGCAACGCGGATGTTGCCATTGCCGATCACTGGAATGGTCAGCGCTTCGGCGACTTCGGCGATGATGGCCCAGTTGGCCTCGCCGCTGTAGCCTTGTGCCTTGGTGCGTCCGTGTATGGCGATCGCTTGGGCACCTTCATTTTCGACGATGTGGCCGACTTCTTTAGCGACGATGGTAGTATCATCCCAGCCAGTGCGAATTTTGACGGTCACAGGTGTCTCGGGAACTGCTTTGACGACTGCGGAGGTGACTTGGCCCAGCTTTTTTGGATTACGCAGCATCGAAGAGCCCGCATCCATGCACGTGACTCGGTCGGCTGGACAACCAAAGTTGATATCGATGAAGTCGGGGCGCAGTCGGTCGGTGAGGAGTCGTGCAGCCGCGGCCATTGAGCTGGGATTGGAGCCGAAAATTTGAACGCCCATTGGGCGTTGCTCCTCCGTAAAGTCGACGGTTTCCCAGAGCTTGGGGTCATCGCGGTTGAGTGCGTCGGCCTGCACAAACTCGGTGACCATCACGTCGGCTCCTTGTTCCTTGCACATCTGACGAAACACGATGTCGGTAAACCGAGCCATCGGGGCTAGATATAGAGGAAATTTGCCGTCTTGGAACCAGGGGAGCATAGTGTTGCAGCTGAAAATTGTTTTTTTGGAATAAAGTCGATACGTGAGCAGTCTCACTGTAGATCTACTCGACAGATCGTTTAGACCAAACGAACTGCTATTAAAAATCCAACATTATAATTATACCATGAAATTCTTACTTATCCCGTTTCTAATGTTCGCCGCAGCTTTTACCGCAAACGCTCATTGTGGCGCGTGTGGCACTGAAGCCGCACACGCAGAGAAGAAAGCTTGCGCAAAGGGCTGCGAAAAAGCGTGTTGCGCCAAAGCTGAAAGCTCTGAAAAGAAGGCATGTGCCAAGGGGTGTGAAAAGGCTTGCTGCACTGAAAAAATGGTGGAGCCCAAAGTTAAAGCTGAAGTCAAAGCAACCAGCGCTTCAGCGGCGCCATTGATGCCTTGTTGCGCGAAGGCTAAGTAGTTCAGCTGCTCATTGAATTTTAGACAAAGCCCCACGGTTCAGATCGTGGGGCTTTTTTAGCGGTGTTGGACCACTTAACCTAGATTCGGGAATTTCGCAATTAGCTGGATACGCGGAGACATGAATGCGACTTCAATCAAACTATTCACGGTTCAGGCGTGCTCACCCAGGCTCACCCCCATTTCACTCAGGCTCTTTAACGTCGTAAATGTAACCGACGCCGTGCACCGTGCGGAATGCGCTTAAGCTAAGATCGTGGCGTTTGTATAGATCGCGTATCTTCACGATGTATTGATCCAAGGAGCGACTGCGCACGTCGGCATGCAGACCCCAGACCGCGTGGATCAAGTTTTTGCGGGTGAGGATCGCGTTCGGGTGTGTCGCGAGATACACGAAAATACCCAACTCTTTGCGTCCGACGCTCTCGACCGCGCTGTCTGGAAAGCTGACCTCTAGGCGCTGTGGATTGACTTCGGCCCCACAAAATTCGAACGGACTGTCATTTGTAGTTACGTTGTTGGTGATATTACCGTCATTCACAGTTTCTGCGCGGCGCAACACTGCGTGGATACGGGCGACTAACTCGGGGAATCCGAAAGGTTTGGTAATGTAATCATCGCCGCCCATCTCGAGTGCGCGAACTTTTTGCACTTCGCCGTTCTCACCAGTTAAAAAGATAACGGGTGTGGTGTTATTCTTTTTGCGGAGCTCGCTCATCAATAAAAAGCCAGTGGAGTCGGGCAGATGAACGTCCAATAGTAATAGATTTGCAAAGTTCGCATCTAGGAAACGTTCGACATGCGAGGCTTCGTGGCATACCTGGGTTTGCATGCCAGCAAGGTCCAGTTGGGTCGCGATCAGAGTCGCTAGGTCTTTGTCATCCTCGGCAATGACTATCAATGGCTTTGATGAAGGCGGTGTATTCATGATTGCAGGTCCGCTAAGTCTTGGAGGACTTCTTCGGCATGTTGTTCAGGTTTAACTTTCGGATACGTTTTTAAAATAGTTCCGTCTCCGGCAATTAAGAAAGAGATACGATGGATGCCGTCATAAATACGGCCCATAAACTTCTTTTCACCGTAAACGCCGTATGCTTGGGCTAGCGCGAGGTCCTCGTCGGGGATCAACGGAAAGGGTAGCTGGAATTTCTGCACGAATTTGTCGTGTGACGCTGCGGAATCTTTACTGACGCCGATTACCTTTAGATCAGCGCTTTGAAAGTGTGACCATGCGTCACGAATACCGCAGGCTTCTTTGGTGCATCCTGGCGTGTCATCCTTAGGATAAAAATAGAGCAGGCATGGAGCGTTCAGTGAACCGCTGTTAATCTCCTGTCCGTCTTCGATGAAAGTGAAGGCCGGTGCGGATTGTCCGGCTTCAAGTGGTTGAATCGTAGGCATAGTATTCGCGTCGCATCGGCGCGACAAGTTGACCATGATGTCGGAGAAATCGCTTTACAAATACTTATTTTCACTGATTCACGTCTGTTTTGCGAAAATTATACTTGTCCCCAAGACGTCCTGTTGCTGCTTTGCGAGGATGGAAACGACACCATTACTCATGTTAGGCCTGCCTAAGGGAAGTCTCCAAGACTCAACTATCAAGCTTTTTGGCAAGGCTGGCTTTAATATTTCCGTGAGCTCCCGCTCGTATCGTCCTTCGATTGACGATCCCGAGTTGGACGGCCGCTTCGTGCGCGCTCAAGAGGTGAGTCGCTACGTTGAGCATGGATATTTCGATTGTGGTCTGACCGGCCAAGACTGGGTTCGTGAAAACGACTCTGATGTCATCGAAGTCTGCAGTCTGGTGTACAGCCGTGCTTCAAACAAGCGGTCGAAGTGGGTCATTGCGGTGCCTGAGGCGTCTCTAGTGCAAAGCGTAAAGGATCTCGAAGGGAAGCGTATTGCGACTGAAGTGGTGAATATCACCCGCCAATATTTGCGAGACAACGATGTGAATGCCGAGGTTGAGTTCTCCTGGGGTGCGACCGAGGTGAAGGTTCCAGACCTTGTAGATGCGATCGTGGATCTTACTGAGACTGGTAATTCACTGCGCGCGAACAAATTGCGCATCGTGGATACCTTACTCTACACCAACACGGTCTTAGTCGCTAATAAAAAGGCTTGGGAAAACCCAGCGAAGCGCAAAAAGATCGAAAACATTGCGCTGCTGTTACAAGCGGCCCTCGAAGCACACAGCAAAGTTGGCTTGAAACTGAACATTGAAAAATCGAAACTCGATGGGATTTTAGCTGATATGCCTGCATTGCGCAATCCGACTATCAATCGTCTGACCGACGAGGACTGGGTCGCTATCGATACTGTTCTCGACGAAAAGGTGGTTCGTGAGATGATTCCCGAGTTAAAAGCGCGAGGTGCCGAGGGTATTATTGAGTATCCGCTCAACAAGGTGGTCTACTAGTTTTTGCCCGCTGGTGGACTCGAAATTCGGCTCCGTGGGCCGCTGATTCTGCGGTTCCTCGTTGCCAATTTATGAGCTCACGTATTCAGTCTGCTTGAATTTAGCATGAGTCCAAATAACCAAACCGACCGCGCACGCACCGTTCGCATCGCCCTTATTCAAGGCCGTGAGCAGGGTTCGCAAGCAGCGGATCTTACCTATACAATTGAGCGCATCCGCGAAGCGGCTGAGGGTGGGGCGCAGGTAATTTGCACCCAAGAGATGTTCAATACGCCCTATTTTTGCCGTACGCAAGATCCGGCGTTATTCGACTTAGCGGAGCCGGTTCCTGGTCCGACGACGGATGCGCTTGCTGTGATTGCCGCCGAGTTGGGTGTGGTCATCATCGCGGCGCTGTTTGAGCGGCGTGCTGCGGGGGTCTATCATAATACGGCCGCTGTGATCGATGCCGATGGCTCCTACATGGGCAAGTATCGTAAGATGCACATTCCGCAAGATCCAGGGTTCGAGGAGAAGTTTTATTTCACCCCGGGCGACTTAGGCTACAAGGTTTGGGATACAAAATTTGGTAAAATCGGCGTGCTCATTTGTTGGGACCAGTGGTATCCAGAGGCGGCCCGGATGGCTGCACTTGCGGGGGCGGAGATTCTCTTTTATCCGACTGCGATTGGCTGGTTGCCCGAGGAAAAAGCCGAGCTCGGTGAAGCTCAGCACTCTGCCTGGGAGACGGTCCAACGCGGGCACGCGGTTGCTAATGGGTGTTATGTGGCCGCGGTCAATCGTACGGGGCAAGAGGGAGCAACTGAGTTTTGGGGGCAGTCCTTCGTGGCTAATTTTTACGGGCAAGTGGTCGAGCGTGCGCCGATTAGTCAAGAAGCAGTCATTTTTGCGGACTGTGATTTGAAGGCGCTGGAGGACATGCGCCGGATTTGGCCTTTTTTCCGGGATCGGCGAATTGATTCTTTTGCAGGTTTGACGCGTCGAATGATTGACGACGACTAGCTGAAGACGTCACTTTGCGTGATGTCTCAATATACACCACAAGAATTAGGGTACCGTTTTCCAGCAGAGTGGGAGGATCAAGAAGCCGTGTGGTTTGCATGGCCTACACGCACAGACCTCTGGGGCGAGCGCAATGCGCGCGTCAAAGAACAACTCGCAGCGCTCTATGTGCTTGCTGCTCGCTTTCAGACAGTACGGGTGCTGTGCCCGAAGTCGGGTCAAAAAGACCTTAAGGCTAAGATGAAGGCGGCGGGCAGTAGCAAACGGGTCGAGTTGCTTGATTACGAAACCGATGACGTATGGATCCGCGATTTCGGGCCATTGTTTTTGCTCAGTAAAAATAGCGACAAACTGTGCCTGACTGATTGGCAGTATAACGCATGGGGCAATAAATTTCCCGAGTTGGAAAAAGATAATGCTGTGCCTGCTTGGATTGCAGAAAAGTTGGGTATTAAACGCTTCGCTTTTGAAACGGTGCTCGAAGGGGGCGCGATTGACGGTAACGGCCTCGGGCAAATTATCAGCTCAGAGTCGGTTTTGTTAAACCCGAATCGCAATGGCAATGAGTCGACGCACACCATCCGTAAGAAAATTGAGGCTGGCATCGGCATCACTGACGTGCTTTGGCTCGAAGAGGGCCTTATTGGTGATGACACCGATGGTCACGTTGATAATCTCGCCCGTTTTTATAAGCCAGATTGCATTTTGTATTTGGAAGCGCCATCGCCCCAAGATCCGAACTACGAGGCGCTTGCTGAAAATGCGTTGCGTGTGCAAAATTTCAGGACGCTGAAAAGGCGCGGCATGACCTCGGTGGCCATGCCACTGCCAAAACCAATCCTCTCAGACGGCGAGCCTTTGGCGGCTAGCTATATGAATTACCTCGTCTTAAATGGTGCGGTTATCGTGCCGACTTACGGACAACCAGATCGAGATGCGGAAGCGATTGAAATTCTCGCGAGTTGCTACCCAGATCGCGAAATCATCGGTTTCGATTGTCAGGACATTATCCATGAAGGTGGTGCGATTCACTGTCTCAGTATGAATCAACCTGCCGTGAAGGAGTTAGAGCCTGAGCCTGAGCCTGCGGAAGAGGACGACGAACTCGACGAACTGAACTAATTTAGAGGCGCGTGCGGATGTTGGCTGCTTGGCAGCATCCGCACTGCTCTTTTGCCAGAAGCGCGGGGATTGTGCCCCAGCGGATTACGGTCCACTATGCGTTATCGACCACAAAAGCCAGCGCTTCGGCATCGAACTCCATCGTCGCCACGTGAGTGGCTGAACCTGCCATGCGGACTGCGTACTCGGCTCCGATCGTGATTGCGATTTTCCCGCCTGGCATGTGCACGGTTATGTCGCGGTCGCAGAGACCGATGCGGTGCGCGACGGCTGCTGCGGCGCTGCTGCTTGAACCCGATGCAAGTGTATAGCCTGCGCCGCGCTCCCAAATTTCGATTTGAATATTGTTGCGATCAAGTACTTTCAAAAATTGCACATTGGTGCGATTTGTAAATTGTGGGTGCACTTCGATGGCTGCGCCGTCTTTACAGGCCAATGCAGCTGAAATATGTGATAACGGAATAACGCAGTGAGGATTGCCGATGTCTGCAATGTAGCAGGTATACTCGGTTTCGTTGACAGTGAGTTGTTGGCCGATGTTATGGTCAGCTTGTTCAGGGCCGTCGATGGGGATATGGGTCATGCCAAAGTTCACGCTGCCCATGTCGACTGTGATGAGATCGGCATTTTCGCCGATCTCACAGGTCACGACTCCCCCGATCGTATCGACGGTAAATGCTTCATTTTGAACTTTGCCCGTATCGTATAGATAGCGCGCAAAGATGCGCAGTCCATTACCACTTTTTTCCGCTTCCGACCCGTCCGGGTTGATGATACGAAGACCGAAGTCAGCTTTTTCAGTTGGGATGGGGCCATACAAAATGCCGTCAGATCCGAGACCGAAATTGCGGTGGCAAATTCGGATGGTATCATCAGTCGCTGGAAGCGCCGGGGCCTCCTCAGGGTCGAGAACTAGATAATCATTTCCGAGGGCGTGGTATTTGTGGAATTCCATGGTTATCAGTTAATCGTGACGGCAGTTCGAGCGGCAACAGTAAACTACCTTAAAAAAGGGAGCTGGTATCTCACGGATGCGCGAAATCCGAACAAATTAAAATCACATTCAGCTGACCACCGATGGCTTATTTGAGCCATTTTTTCCAGCTTTCACGATAGCTGTCGACGTTTCGCCAGTCGACGATGCGCGGCTCTGTCATGATGATCGCCTTCTCGGGATCGGTACGATTATACAGTTTATTAATCAAAATTTCGACGCCGGAGTAGCCCCAGTCGTAATACGGATGCACCACTAGTGCATCGATGTAATTTTGATCAATATAGAGGAATGCACTTGGCGACGATTGTATCGCAACGGCTGGCAGTTCGCCGGGTTTCCACGGCAGCGCGGGAAGGCCTAGCAAGGGCCAATCATCGAGAAATATCCACCCTTTGATTAAGTCGTTTCTATCTGCTTCGACCGCAGCCCGAATCGCTTGAATCGCCGACATGTAGTTCGGTTCGCAGGTAATGACGCTCTGAACTCGGCGAAAGCCTAAAATGCTGCGGACACCGTCGAGGCGCTGCGTGAGGGCGATGTCTGGCGAGCTGCTGGTTAAGATCGCAACGCGCCCCTTCGTTGGAAGTGCGCCGAGGATGGCTTGGCCGGCGAGCTTCCCGGCTTTGACCTCGTTCGCCAGAATCGAAACGAGCGGCTTGATTCCGGGGAGTGCTCTCTCAAAAAAAACAACTTGTTGTGACTGGTCTAATGCGAATTGAACCGAGGGTCGAATGGCCTCTGGGTCAGCGGGGCTGATAATGAAGCCGTCTGCGTCGTCGATAAATAGCTCGGCCATCGAGGTCTCCTGTGTGCCTCCTTGTTGCCGATTAGGCGTGAGTACGAGGAGTTCGACATCGATCGAATACTTGCGGCTCAGCTCCCGCGCGGCAGTCTGTGCGCCCAGGTGGGTGGCTTGGTAAATCACGTCCTCCTGGTCACGGCCGATGATGCCGATCTTGTATTCCGCTAGAATCTCACGATTTTGGCCGTGCAGCGCACCCGCGGCTACCAGTGTGAGTAGGCCGAGTAATTGAAAGCGTTGAAGGAATCCTGTCATAGGGGATATTCTGACTGGTTAACCGGTTTTCGACAAGATGCAACGAGCGTTGTTGCGACTTCTGAGTCTTCACCGATCACGACGCCCGACAGTGAAGGCCCGCAAGCGCTTAGATTTCGAATAACGGAAAGGTCGCGGAGAGCGTATCGGTGCGACTAATTGCTTAGGTCTTGTAGTTGAACGCTTGTAGGCTTTCGGCGAGTCCACCCTCCCGGCTGCGTTGACGCCAGAGGTGAGTGAAGCGCTTCTTTAAGGCGTTGCGCGAATGAGTGGTGGTTAAATCGAGACACCTTTCCGCGGCGAAGCGATTTAAGTCGATCCCCAACTGAATTTCCGGATCGAGGCCATTGGCGCGGAGCGCATTCAGCGCGGCGAGCGCGGCTTCGACTTCGTCATAGTCGGTGAGTGCTCGATGGTCGTGGAAATCGGAGTTGTTGGCGAACAGTACCGAATGTAAGAAGCTGTTAGGCGGACTTGGCTGCGGCAGCATTTGATCGATGTGACCGAGGGCGCAGAGTGCTTTGCCGTGGCCTGCCGGGCTTTTGGGGTAGAACAATTGATCGATTACTTTTGCGAGTTGAGTGTCGTCGATCGATTCTCCATGAGCTGCGTAAGCCGCGAGAATGAGCCCTGGGAAGAGTGTCGGCCAAGGTTGGTGGTGGCCGTTATCGCCCCATGCTGTCAGGAGGAGTCCTTTGGCTTGGTTCGCATGTCCGGCCTGTGCCGCGAGTGTGATGTTGGCCCGCGCCACGTCCAACCGTCCGCCGAAGGAATTCCAATTGCCAGCACCTGGAGCCACATAGAAGTTGTTCGCAAAGCCAGCGTCCGCGATTGTTTTGCACTGTTCTTCAAACGGTGAGTCCGCTTCGTAGCCCCAGATCACGGGAGTGACCGACTTTGGGAGTTCTGAAACGAGGTCTGGACGTTCGAGAATGATATCGGCCCAAAATTGCGCCTGCTGACCATGCTTCTCAGCCAAGGTGAACACCTGCTTCATGAAATCGAGGTAGACGCGATGCTTGCCGTCGTCAAGGACACGGTCCGCGCTGCGGCCCTTGCCCAGTTCCCACGGCTCGTCGCCACCGACATTCATTACCGTGGACTGAAAATTCGGCAGGAGTTCGGTGTAGAGTGTGTCGAGGAAACGAATACTAGCATCATCCGGGTAGAGCGTGCTGCCAAACTGCCGCCAGCGACCGTCGGGATGTTCAAACCCATCTGGGCACTCAGCCAAGTGCTCGTATTGTGGATATTTGAGCCAGCGCTCCATGTGCCCGAACGAGTTTTGGTTGGTAACAAGCTCAATTCCACGATCGGCGCAATAGCGGTCGATCTCGCGTATTTCTGGCGCAGTCATCGGCGATGCATCCCCCCACACTGCCTGATGCGCCCGATAAGCGAATGTGTGCTCTGTGTAGAGCTGCAATTCGTTATAACGAAGGTGCGCGAGGGCATCGATCAGCGTTTTCAGCCACGCCGTGGTCGGCACGCGATTACGACTGATGTCGAGCATCAGGCCTCGGCGCTCAAAAAGCGGGGCATTCTCAAAGTCAATTTGCATAAGTGTATTTTGTAGGGGGAGAGCCTAGCTGATGTTAATTTCTGTAGAGCAAATGCTTCGGGTCGAGGCGTAAAGCCTTTCTTGCAAACAAAAAGCGGAGCCTCTTCGACTGAGGTAGCGAGGTAGGTGCTTCTGGATTGAACTGCGGACCTCATTTCGGGCGAGTGCACACAAAAAAAAGCTCCGCCGGCGCGAAGCTTTCTTTCTCATGGTCGGGCCGACAGGATTTGAACCTGCGACCCCTTCACCCCCAGCGAAGTGCGCTACCAGACTGCGCTACGGCCCGACTCATAGAAAATTGGAGTAAATGGGTTCGCAGATAGCTCCGTCAAGCCTTTATCATTTATTGGGTGATGGATACGCGAAGAAAGGCTTTTTCGTGAGCTGCAATCGGGGCAACTCTTCGATATACGTAACGGTCAAAGTCGCCAGGTTCGGGCTGAATGGCTTGGAGTGAAACTGCGCTGGGAATGCTGGACCAGATGCCATTCAGATCGGTCACTGTTTCGATGGTGTAGGTGAGATCATTTTGGAAGGTAGGCGTACGGAAACTGATTTCTAGGTAGTCGTTGCCGCTGTCGGTCACAGTTTGGCTGATCGGTAAGATGTTGAGATCGTGGTTTTGTTCGGGGTCGCCGCCAAAGGCTCGCTCTAAAAGGTTTTCGATACCGTCGCTATCTGGATCATCGGAGGGATCTTGGTCAGTGAGGGGGGTCGTCGTAAAATTGACTGAGGCCCACGAAGTGTAGTCTTGATAGAGCTCACTACGCCATGCGATGGCGTAGCTGGTGGCTCGGTTGGACGTGACGGTTAAGGTGTAGTCGCCTGCCCCAAGCTCGTTGGCGGTATCTCGCCAGATATGCTCTAAGTTGTCGACTGGGCTGTTGCTCGTTTGGTTGATGCCGGTGGGCTGCTGAGCCAGAGTGAGCGTTAGATTGACGAGGGTGTCGGGTGTGTAATTTGCGAAAAACCTCGCTCGGCTGACTGTTCGATTCCAAGTGACTAGCGCGGATAGGTTTCGAAGAGTGAATCCGCTGGGCACGGTGATGTTGTAGGTTTCAGGGCTGTTGCTCCCTACGCTAGCGAAATTCCAACCGCGTGGGTCGATGGTGCTACCTGCCGTTTGTTGGCCAGCCTCTTGGATGAAGTAGCTTTCGTAAACGTCAAGCTGCCCGGCACCGTAGATGTCGTCGACCGGGCGTGCGGAGGTTTGGTCCCAATCCGGAAACGGTGACTTGTCGGCCGCGGCGAGTAGGGTGGCTTTGATTACTTGCTGACGTTTCGCTTCATTATCGGCACCGGCGGACTCAATTAACAGGGCCGCGGCTGCGGTCACGTAAGGCGTCGCAAAGCTGGTAAAGGCGTTGGGGGCGACGATTTCTGGTTTGATACGGCCCGGGCCATCAGCCGACGAAGTGACTCCCGTTCGGTGGGTGCCGTCGCTGACCCCCACGGAGATGCCATTATAAATACTGCCGTAGATTTCGGGTATGTCGCTGGGGATGTCCTGAGTCCCAAAATCTGAGTTGTAGATTCCTACAATGGGTAGAAAGCCATCGCGTTCGACCGCAAAGTCCATCCGTGCGGTGGCCCCATTGCCTGTCGTAAAACCGATCCAACTATGGTTTTGGAGCAGGTTTTTTTCGACCGACGGATCACCGCTTTGCCAGCCTTGGTTGTTCAGCCAATCGTTCGCTTGATAAACATCGACGAAATTGATGCCGGGCGCCATTGATGTGCTTAGTCCATACAGGTTACGGGCAACGGTGGTGGCGTGGGGCGAGGTGGTTCCGCTGCCGGTTCGGTCTGTG
>Ga0307997_10000704_pt1 | contig 15397 bp, 10 predicted proteins | sample Davwhametageno36_FD_203165 | JGI IMG/M metagenome (GOLD analysis project Ga0307997, IMG submission 203165) | Marine microbial communities from Davis Island wharf, Antarctic Ocean - #36 | ecosystem: Environmental > Aquatic > Marine > Unclassified | place: Antarctic Ocean: Davis Island wharf... | reverse complement strand
CTTTTTGGAAATTAAACGCCATTGCAGCCGCAGTGATTGCCGGTAGCACTATGCTTCCAGTAGCTTCTGCTGTCGCTGAAGAAATGGTAGAAGAAATTGTAACTGTTGGTGCACGTGCTAAAGCACGCTCGGTAATTGACTCTGTATCTGCTGTTGATGTTATCAGCGGTTCTGAGCTTACTAACCAAGGCGATGTTGACGTTACCAACCTTTTGCGTAACTCAGTACCTTCTTACTACGTTAACGATCAGCCGATCAGTGACGCAGGCACAATGGTTCGCCCAGCAGGTCTTCGCGGCATGGCAGCTGACCACACTTTAGTACTGGTTAACGGCAAGCGTCGTCACCGTGCTTCAGTAATCCTTTGGGCTGCTGGTGGTATTTCAGACGGCGCACAGGGTCCTGACACATCTTCTATTCCAGGCCTAGCCCTGAAAAACATTGAAGTACTACGCGACGGCGCTGCATCTCAGTATGGTTCTGATGCACTTGCTGGCGTAATCAACTTCAATCTTAAAGATGCAAGCGAAGGCGGTAGCATCCAGGTTCGTGCCGGCGAATATGGCGAAGGCGACGGTTCAATGTCGTATGTTTCAGCTAACTTTGGCCTACCTCTTGGTTCTAACGGCTTTGTTAACACTACGTTTGAAATTGGTTCTACTGATGAAACCGATCGTTCAGTACAGCGTGCAGATGCTGCTGCTCTGGTTACAGATGGCTACACAAATGTTCCATCTCCAGCGATGAAATGGGGCCGTCCTAACGTTGATAACGACATGAAGCTTTTCGTTAACTTTGGCGCTGACTTGGGCAACGATACTGAAATGTATGGTTATGCTAACTCAACAACTAAAGACATCGATGGCGGATTCTACTTCCGTAACCCTACCAACCGTGGTGGTGTATACGGCGATGGAACAAACCTTCTTATCGGTGATATGGATGGTGTTGGTGTTGGTACAGACTGTCCAGTTGTTGCTCTGACGGGTAATATCCCTGACCCAACCGCTATGGCAGCAGTTGCAGCTGATGATAACTGCTTTAGCTTCCAGGAAACTATTCCTGGTGGTTTCACGCCACGCTTTGGTGGCACCATGACTGACCAGGCATTCTTGTTTGGATTACGTGGTGAGACGGCTAATGGCTTAGGTTGGGACGTAAGTTCTTACTACGGCAGCAACGAAGCAGACTTCTTCATTAACAACACTGTTAATGCAAGTATGGGTCCAGCGTCTCCACGTGACTTCGATCCAGGCCTATATCGTCAAGTTGAAACTTCAGTAAACGCTGACTTCACTTACTCCATGACCGAGTCTGTAAGCATGGCCTTTGGTGCTGAGTACCGCGTTGAAGAGTTCACTATCGGAGCAGGCGATGAAGCCTCTTCAACTGCCGGTGTACTAGGCGATCAAGGGTTCAGCCTTTCAAGTAACGGCTTCCCTGGATTCGCTAAGAGCATCGCGGGCGTATTTGACCGTAGCAACTATGCGGCATACGTAGAAGCTGAGTGGGATGCATCGGATGACTTGTTATTAACTTCTGCGCTTCGCTTTGAAGACTATGAAGATTTTGGTACAACTACCAACTACAAGATCGGTGGTAACTATCACCTAACTGATGATACTGGTATTCGTGCGACGTACAGCACTGGCTTTAAAGCACCAACGCCAGGGCAGTCTAATGCGTCAAACATCTCTACTACCATCGATAACACAACAGGCCAGTTAGTGAACAAGGGTGTAATCCCAGCTACTAGCCCAGTTGCTTTGTTATACGGCGGCGCGCAGTTGACTCCAGAAGACTCTACTAACATGACTCTTGGTCTCTACACTACTGTAGGCGAATTCGACATCACTGTTGATTACTTTGATATTGACGTTGAAGATCGCTTGAACCTGTCTGCTGACATCACTTTAACAGCCGCTGACATTGCTGCTCTAAAAGCAGCCAATGTACCTGGTGCTGGTGATATGTCTCAGTTCCGTTTCTTCACCAACGACTTCGATACCAACACAAGCGGTATTGACGTAGTTATTTCAACTAGCACTGATTGGATGGGCGGTACCACTGACTGGAACCTAGCCTACAACAAGACGACTACTGAAATTACTAAAGCTGGTTCGACTATCGATGCTGAGCGTGAGCGCATCATCGAAGGTATGACTCCAGACACTCGTTGGAACCTGTCTGCTAATCACGTCATGGATTCTTGGAGAATGCTTGCTCGTGTTAGCTCATACAGCGACTGGTATGACAGCAACGAAGGCTTTGATTACCCAGGCGAGATGGTTGTTGACTTAGAGTTATCTTATAACGTCAACGAAAGCTCAACAGTAATGCTTGGCGGTAACAACGTACTGGACGAAGCGGGCGACACATTACACGACGCAACTTCTTACGGTAACAAGTACAGCCAGTTCGCACCAATGGGCTTCAGCGGTGCATTTTGGTACGCAAAGTATAGCTACAACTTCTAAGCGACTCTTTTGAGTTAATTAGATCGGGTCAGTGCGCAAGTGCTGGCCTAACAGATACAAGAAAAGGGGTGCCAATTGGCACCCCTTTTTTGTGTCTGATCAAATCTGAAAGTTAAGCTTGCTGGGAAGAGTCTTCAACTTACTGGGAAGAGCCTTAAGCTTACTGAATAGAGAGCTAAGCCGTTTTGACTGGCGGTACTTCAGGTATAAATACTGGATCTTGGATACCCTGAACATCGGTTTGAAAAACCAATAGATTCCCCGCTTCTGGCTGCGCTGCACGAGCCTCACGACTCAGCCCCTGATGAGCACTGGTAACAAAAAGCCTGTCCATTTGCGGACCACCAAAGGCCACACAGGTTGGCTGGCTAACAGATAGAGGTAATATAAAGTCTTCTTCGCCCTTTGGGCTGTAGCGCACAATCCGGCTCGCGCCCCACTGTGCATTCCAGATATAGCCCTCGGCATCAACAGTAGAACCATCGGGAAAACAGCCACGTTCCGTGCGCAACAATACGACTGGATTTGATAGGGCACCGCTCTGGCTGTCAAAGTCGTAGCGAAAGATACGTCTTGAAGGTGTATCCGTGTGATACATGATTTTCGCATCGGGACTCCAACAGAGACTATTGGATATAGACAGCCCTGATAGCTTATTAGATGCCTGCAGCTGGCGATCGAGGCAATAGAGCGCACCAGCACCCTGCTCGCCGCTTTCAACCATACTACCAGCCCAGAAGCGTCCCTGACGGTCGGCACGGCCATCGTTGAGTCGAGTGCCCGGATTGTCGTGGTCTATTTTCTGTCGCCATTGGATATCCCCGGTCAACGGATTGTAATAGGCAAAGCCACTGGCAAAACCGCAGATCAAATAATGACTGCCGGCAATCAGAGCAAAAGACCCGAGACGCTCCGGCGTTGACCATTGCTCTAGATGCTTGTCTGCAGGGCGATATCGATACAGCAGACTGCCCTCAATGTCAGTCCACCAGACCGCGGCGCCACTGTCATCCCAGATCACCCCCTCGCCCAGTTCATTGTTGACCTTTATCGTTTCTACTAGGGTGGCTGTGACCATCTATTAGTTTCCTCGCGCTGCCTGCATGGCTGTAACAACCGCCAGCGCAGACTGATACACCTGTTCAGCACTGTCACCGGCCTGATAAAGTTCAGAGCCAATACCAAAACCACAGGCTCCAGCATTAAGCCACTCACCGGCAGTGTTTGCGCCCGCACCACCCACTGCTAATATCTTGCAGTCTTTCGGCAGTACCGCAGAAGCGCCTTTAATATGATTGGGGCCATAGGTCGATGCTGGAAATAATTTTAAATAGCGGGCGCCATTTTCGTAGGCCAAAAAGGCCTCGGTCACGGTTGCCCAACCGGGCATAGGCACTAGGCCAAGCTCTAAACTGCGAGCGATAACCGCTGGATTGGTGTTGGGGCTAACAATAATTTCACCACCAGCATCGGCCACCGCCTCGACATCCGTAACAGTCAATACAGTCCCCGCGCCGATAACACATTGGTTACCCAATGCCTGGCTTAAATTTTTAATGCTCTGCAAAGGCTCTGGAGAATTTAGCGGCACCTCAATAATGCCGATGCCAGCGCGATGAACTGCCTGCCCGATTGCAATCGCTTCCTCTGGTTTCACACCACGGAGAATGGCCACGACTGGCATCTGTTGAAACCAGCGCTCAAGTTTGTCTGTCATAATTTTGTCTTATCTCTCTTCATTCATAGCGTTATCTATAGCGTTATCTATTGCGAGGGATTCATAAATGGCCTGATAGCCAGCCATGGCAATCTCAGTGGAATCACAAATCTGTGCCTCGATGGCAAAGGATTTTAGCGCTAGCTGGTAAGCATGTGTCAACGCCGAGTCTCCAATCAACACCACTTTATTAAGCTGAGCCACCTGATCTTTAAACAGCCCGATGGAGCCAAGGATATCGGCGCCAACCAGTAAGCCGGACAAATAAGACCGCGCCTGCTGGGTAGATAGATCTCCCGCCACCTGACGACTGCGAGTGGTAAACAGTGCCTGCAATAGCTGACCCGACTGTAATCTTTTAGCCAGATTCACTCCCTGCATAAACCAATCCGCAGAAAACGGCTCCTCTTGAGGTTCGGTAATCAGGATACTGTGGGTCTCTAATAGCGAGTAAAGCTCGCCTGTGAGAGCGGTCGCAAAGGTTTCAACGCGGTCATTTTTAACTAGTACCCATTTGTTGTGGGTGCCGGGCAATATAATTACCTGCTCTGTTACCTGCTTGCTCTGTAGGCGCATCCAACCCAGCAGCTGTAACTCTTCGCCGCGCATCAGGTCTGGCGCACCCAGTGGACCCTGAGTTTTTAAGCCCGAGACAATGAGAAATTCTAAGCCTCGCGCCTGGAATACTGTTCTGCCAGCAATTATCTGTTCGGCATCCACGGGGCAGTCGAGGTACGGTGCATCTCGCCAGCCTACAGTCGAGCCAACCGCGCCAGAGAGAAGCACTCTCAACGGGCCATGGACTTCAAGCCAGTCGGCCACAAGGTCAAAAAATGTCTCTTCAAAACCACCCTCATTGATATGCAGCACACCGGGTCCAGATTTGGTGGCTAAAACCCTTAGTGGCTCTGTTGCACTTGATGCGCTGGGCTCAACTAAGTGGTCCTGGACTAAGTGGTGTTGACATAAATAGACACGCAGATTGGTACTGCCCCAATCTGCCGCAATAAACACTGAGGAAGTCATCAGATCAGGTCCTGCCGCCATCAATAGTAAAACTCTGACCAGTGATCATGCGGCTGTCATCCGCCGCTAAAAACAGCGCCAGATTGGCGACATCCACTGGTTGTAATCGTTTTTTAAGGGCTACCTGTTTCATCCAGTCAGCTTCTGCTTCTGGAGTAAGCCAGGTTTGCAGTTGGCGGTCGGTTACTACCCAGCCTGGCAATATAGCGTTAACCCGAATCTCGGAATCACCATAGTCCCGGGCCAGCGCCTTGGTCATACCCACTAAGCCGGCCTTTGCCGTGACATAGCCTGGCATATTGGCAGGCCCAAGTAGAGCATTAATGGAGCTGAAATTAATAATGGAACCGCTGCCCTGCTTTTGCATAATCTCAGCCGCTGCCTGAGCCGCAAAAAAAGCGGCATCCAGGTTAATCGCCATGCACTCGCGCCAGCTTTGCGCTGTGACCTCCGATGGAGAGTGACGATTATCATTGGCCGCGTTATTGATTATGGCCTGCAGCGGGCCCAGTTCAGCCACTGCACCATGAATGGCATTCTGCAGCGCCGGCACATCGGTCACATCAACTGACTGAAACCAAGGACGTCTGCCACATTGCTCTTCAACCTTATCGCACAGAGCTTGGGCCGAAGCCAAATCCACATCGACGAAGGCAACCCTAGTCGACTGCATAGCAAATGCCTCTACCATGGCAGCGCCTATACCAGTTGCCCCGCCAGTGATAAACACACAGCGTTCTGCAAGACTCGGATAGCGGGTAAATTCGTCCATTGGACGGCCTCTTGTTTTGATAAGACTCTTATTATTTTGGCCGGCGGACTGCGATGTTAGCCTGTCTACCGGCCTGCTTTTGTTTTAATATACATAACCTTAACGCGATTCTCCAGCAACAACAATGCTGGCTAATAGCGCAAAAATAATAATGATAATAGGGGAACAGATTGTCCATCAGAGCGAGCAATAAGGCAGCGATTAACTGGCTGTGGATCACCGCTTTAATAGTTGCGGTTCTTTCCAGCAGCCTAGCGCGTAGCGCCGAACAGCTTTATACCGACCAGCCTCCCGTAACCCCCGAGCTGGCTTTTTCAGGCCCACATACGGTGGGTGTTACCACCATTACCGCCACTGATCCGAAGCGCCTAAACACCGCAACCTTTATCACCCGTATTGAGCGGCCTCTGGTATTGGAAGTCTGGTATCCAGCCGCAGCCGCCGTCACTGAAAAACCTGACCAGATTTTGGCTACCTACAAAGACGTGACGCGCCTACTTAAACCCTTTGAACTTCAAGGCCAAGCCTATCGCGATGCCCCAGCGGTTGCTGAGGGAAAGTTCCCGCTGATTCTTTTATCCCATGGCTTTACCGGCTATCGCACCCAGATGTTTTATCTGGCTGAGCATCTGGCCAGTCATGGCTATATTGTGGTGGGCATAGATCATACAGACTCCACCAACGCTGACATCCTCGATGAGGCTGGACGAGGCCCGGGCATCATTAGCACGCTGTATAACCGTGCCCGCGATCAGCAATTTTTACTCGACTATTTTACTGACCAGCAGACCGCCGTAGCCACTATCGTGGATACCGATAACGCCGCTATTATTGGTCATTCCATGGGGGGCTTTGGTGCCATCAACACCATTGGCGGTTGTTATGCTTTCAACTCCGAGGGTCTGCAAGCATTCGGTATTCCCATGGCGGTCGCTATGGTTATGCCCTTCGCACTAAATTCCTGTTACGGAGGCCGCGAGCAAGCTGATCCTCGCTGGAAAGCCGTGCAACTATTCGCACCCTGGGGCGGTGAATACGCGGTCCATGATGCCGAGGCCATGGCAAAAATCACCGTGCCCACCTTTTACTTTGCCGGTGATCAAGACAATACCTCTGGCTTTGAAAAGGGTATTAAAAAGCTCCATCAGCAGACCGGCTCCAAAGAGAACTATCTGCTGGTATTTGAAAATGCGCGGCATAATATTGGGCCTCACCCTGCACCAGCTGTGTCCTTTGAAACAGACTTTGAGTTGGGCCATTACTTTGATCCTGTCTGGGATACTGAGACTATCAATCGAGTGGTCGAGCATATGAGTCTTGCGTTTTTAGACTGTCATGTGAAAGCAGATCCAGATCGCTGCACCTATTTACCGGCTACAGAAAGTGTTCAGCAATATGAAGAGGCAGATCACCAATTTCGTGATCCCTGGAAAGGGTTCAAACATCTCTGGGGCAGTGGCCTAAGGTTTTACCGGCAATAAATAATAGTCGCTGTATTACGAACGCTAAATAACGAATGACCCAATACAAGAATAATAAAGGTTAAGCACTATGTTCGGAGTCTGTTACTACCCAGAACACTGGCCAGAATCCCAATGGAATCAAGATGCAACAATGATGGCCGATCTGGGTTTAACCTATGTGCGTATCGGGGAATTTGCCTGGTCCAGAATCGAGCCTAGTCCCGGACAATATACCTTCGACTGGTTAGATACCGCCATCGCTACCCTCAACAGCGCCGGCCTCAAAGTGGTGATGTGCACGCCCACTGCCACGCCACCCAAATGGCTTATCGATAGCTATCCAGAGATACTGCCAGTAGACCTAGAGACCGGCCAAACTCGCGGCTTTGGCTCTCGCCGTCACTATGACTTTAGCAGTGCCGTCTATCTGCGGGAATCACTGCGTATCACCGAAGTGTTGGCCAGGCGGTATGGCGATCAAGATGGCGTCGTGGGCTGGCAAACCGACAATGAACTCTGTTGTCACGACACTGCACTAAGCGGCTCTAAGGTTGCCCAGCAAGCATTTCAAGACTGGTGTCGCCAACGCTATGTGGACATTAATCAATTAAATACAGACTGGGGCAATGTGTTCTGGTCTATGGAATACAGAGACTTTAGGGAAATCGACCTGCCTATTTTGGCCGTGACAGAAACCAACCCGGCCCACCGTTTGGCCTATCGTCGTTTCTCCTCAGATCAGGTGATTAAGTATCACAACCCTATGGTTGAGATGATTCGCGCGCATGCACCGGGCAAGTTTATTACTCATAACTTTATCCCCATGAATGAAACCGCCGTGGATAACTTTGCCCTTGCCGCGCCATTAGACTTTACCAGCTACGACAACTACCCCTTAGGGCGTACTGACTTGCTGCTGACCGGCGCACCCACCGAAGAGTTGCGCCGCTATATGCGCACCGGACATCCAGATTTTGCTACCTATTATCACGACCAGACTCGCGGCCTTTTAAACCGGGGTTTTTGGGTTATGGAACAGCAGCCAGGGCCAGTTAACTGGGCCAATAATAACCCTCGGCCAGCACCGGGCATGATTCGCTTTTGGACCCTGGAAGCCTTTGCCCATGGCGCCGACTGTGTCTGTTATTTCCGCTGGCGGCAGGCGCCCTTTGCCCAGGAACAGATGCATGCAGGGCTACTGCGACCCGACAACTCTAAAACTGAAGCCTGGCCAGAAGCCGAGCAGGCCATGGCAGAAGTGGCATTATTAGATATCAGAAATCAGCCACTGCAGGCAGCCTCGGTAGCTATTGTTACCGGCGTTGAAGGACAGTGGGTCAGCGACATTGAGAAGCAGGGAGAAGCCTACGACTTTAACAATGTACAGCTGTCCTATTACAGTGCACTGCGCGAACTCGGGGTTAATGTAGATTTTATTGCCGTCGATGGAGATTTTTCTCCCTACAAATTAATTATTGCTCCCAGTCTACCCATCATCAGTGAGAGATTTATAGAGAAGTGTAAAGCCAGCACTGCCCAGTTTATATTTGGCCCCAGAGCCGGCGCCAAAACCTCAGAGTTTAGCTATCCAACTAATCTGCCTCCGGGGCTACTGCAAAAACTTATTCCTATCAGGGTGCTATCTGTGGAAACATTACGCGCAGATTGTCACGAAGGACTGAGTTGGAATAATCATCAATACCAGAGTGGCAGCTGGTGCGAGCAGTTGGATGCTGGGGATACTGAGGTTGTGGCGCGCTATGATAATTCTGAACCTGCGATAGTGCGACAGGATCGTTTTACCTATATGGGCACATTGACCAATAAAGAATTTTTAGGTGATTTTTTCCAGCAACAATGTTTGGATGCCCAGATTAAAACCTATCATTTTGGCGAAGATATTCGCGTTAGCCAAAGAGGTAATTTGCTCTTTGCCTTTAACTATTCCGATCAACCACAGAATCTGCCCCTAGACCCAGAGGCAAAACTACTACTGGGTAACAAGACAATTGAACCCCATGGGGTTACAGTCTGGCAGGCACCATAAAAATAATAGCAGTCTCAATAAAGAACAAGAATAAATAGGAGTCTCCCTTGAGCGAGCAAGCCATTCAACTAGCCGTATTCTGTTTTGTCCTAGGTGCCATCGCACTGATCACCTACATTAAGTGTACGGGTGAAAACCGACATTCCACGGATTCTAATAAAGAGTACTTCTTGGCCGGTGGCGGCCTAACCTGGGTATTTGTCGCGGGCTCCATCACACTCACCAATTTGAGTACCGACCAGCTGGTGGGTATGAATGGCAACCAGATGATGCTGCTGGCGCTTTGGGAACTGGCGGGCTTTGTGGGCCTGATGGTATTGGCTAAGGTGTTCTTGCCGGTGTACTACCGCAACAACTGCACCACCACGACCGAGCTGTTAGAGCGACGCTACAACAGCAAACATGTGCGCGCCCTAGTCTCAACCATGTTTCTATTTATTAATGTGTTTGTATTCCAACCGGCAGTTATCTATACCGGCGCGCTGTTTATGATTTCCATGACTGGCATTGATGCCGATCTAATGACCATTGCCATCGCCTTTGCACTGGTGGGCGCGGCCTACTCGGTACTGGGTGGACTAAGGGCAGTCGCCGTGTCAGATACCTATGGCGGTGTTTTAGTGTTGGGGATGGGACTGTTAATTGTGGTGCTCTCACTAATGGCTATCGATTTTGACTTTAGTGGTATCCCTGCCGAGCGATTAACCCTGATTGGCGACAGTGCTTCCCCTGTGCCTTGGCACACTCTGTTGACGGGTATGTTCCTGATTCAGATTTTTTACTGGAGCACTAACCAAACAATTACCCAACGTGCCATGGCGGCACCTACGGTGAAAGAAGCGCAAAAAGGCGTGTATGCCGCAGCCTTTATTCGGGTTATTTTTATTCCTTCTATGGTGGTTATCCCCGGCATTGTCGCGTTTAAGTTGTATGGCGATATTGGCGATCAGGCCTATGGCCGTATTGTGGGTGATTTACTACCGAGCTGGCTCTCAGGTGTATTTGCCGCCGCGATTGCCGCTGCGGTGCTGAGTTCATTTAACAGTATGGTTAACTCATCTGCCGCCATGTATGTCTGTGATTTACACGAACGCTACATTGATGACAAACCCAATGTCCGAGTATTAAGTGGTATAGCCACAACCATCTTTGTAGTTATCGCTGTGATTATGGTCCCGGTGTATGCCCAGTCCGATAGTATTATTAATTTACTCCAGGAACTCTGGGGACTTATTAGTATGCCTATCTTGGCCTGCTTTGCGGTGGGCTTGCTGTTTCGCAATGTGGATTATCGCGCGGCAATATTTGCCGTAATCTTTGGTGTACTGATGTATGCCTGCTTTATCTGGATATGGATGCCACTGCATTATATTCACATGATGTTTTGCACATTCTTTATCTGCGTAGGCCTGGCATTGACAGTCAATCGTCTAGTGTTTGGTAACCGAGCTGAGTTTATTGGTCTGAGTGCCGTCGGTGAAAAACAAGGTGAAACACAAGAAGCGATGCCGGCAGCATAAGCGGTAACTGCACACCAAATTTTGCTAAGGCGTCGCCGCTGATGACCGAGCCGTTAAGAATATCCAAAATGGATTTGGAGTAGCTGCCCGGTTGCTGGGGCCAGATAATATTCACTGTATACAGGGTACTGGCGTCTAATCCGGGAAATCTTAAACGTCCAGGCGCACTATTGGGTTGGCCATCTAACAGCCCATAGGAAAATAGCGCTTCCTGTTTATCGGCCGCAATAACCCCAAAGCTGTTCTCATAATCCTCTGTGTCTAGCCGCACTAACTTGCCTCTGTGCAGCAGGGGTCGATGTTTTTTATGCAGCACCACGGCAGCTTTTAACGCCGCCTTTTCGGCATCATCCATGGTCAGCAGATTGGCTTCGATACCCATATCACCAAACAGCGCAACGCCGGCACGAGTGGCCATACTGATACTGCGACCTGTGATATGGCAGTCCCGAGGGCCAACATGGACGCCCATAATTTCTGGGGGAAAGAAAAAAGAAAAGCCTTTTTGAATAGACAACCGGTCCAGAGCGTCATTGCTGTCAGAGGTCCAGATACGATCGGTGTGGGCGAGAATGCCGAAGTCGGCACGGCCACCCCCGGAGGAACAGCTTTCAATTTCAACCTGTGGATGGGCTTCACGAATACGGGCTAGCAGCTGATATAACGCCAGAGTCTGGTAATGGGTGACCGCTCTCCCCTCGGCATTACCCGGCTGATTGATCACTCGGTTCATATCCCATTTTAAATAAGTAATGGCATATTCACTTAACAGGTTATCGAGCTGCTCAAAGAGATATTCCTGCACCTCGGTGCGGGTTAGATCCAAGACCAGCTGATTTCTAGATAACAGCAATGGCGCTGGCGCCGCATTTAACACCCAATCTGGGTGGGCGCGATAGAGGTCGCTGTCTGGGTTAACCATTTCCGGTTCGACCCAGAGACCAAATTCCATGCCCCCAGCATTAACATGTTCAATCAGTGGCCCAAGTCCCTGAGGGAAAACGGTTGCGTCTACAGTCCAGTCACCGAGACCGGCACGGTCAGATTTACGACCCTTAAACCAGCCATCATCCAAGACAAATCGTTCGACGCCCAGAGCCGCGGCTTCGTCAGTAAGCTGGCACAGTCGCGGCATGGAAAGGTCAAAATACATAGCCTCCCAGGTATTGAAGTGCACTGGCTTGGGTTTGCCCTGCATCCGCGGGTCGGTAAGATTTTCACGAATATACTGGTGAAAGCAGGCGGATAAATCCGTAAAGCCAGTGCTGCTACTGGCACCGTAAAGCACGGGCGTGCAATAGGACTCGCCGGGTGCAAGGCTCAGTTCACCGGGGAAAAATAATTCGCCAAACTGGGCATAGGCACGGCCCACAAACTGTTCTTCGATACGCAGATGATGGTTGCCACTCCAACCTAGATGCAGGCCATAGGCCTCACCGGTACTCTCATTGGCTTGGTCGCTGTGAACAATGACAGCGGGAAATGCATCATGGGAAGTTCTACCCGAGCGGTTCTCGCGCACATAGGCACCCATAAAACGATCAATAGACTGAGTTTGAAATTCCTTAGCCCAGCGACCTTTGAATCCAAGAATTTTATTGTAGTGCATAGGCACTGGAATACAGGGCGCATCGCAGCGATCGACCCAGAGTGTTGACTGGCCAATATTGGTTAGCTGGGTGGTTGCAGTCAGGACGTCAGTATTGGTGTCCAGTTGCAAACAATGGGTCAACTCAATCTCTGTGCCCCTGCACTGAGAGACAATTCGAAGTCGGTTATTGGACTCTACACAGACTGATTGAATCTGTGAATAGACCGCCCACTGAGCACCATCGCGATGTATCTGCACACCGGCACTGCCACTAAAACCCGCGCCCAGTTCTGGCGACAGAGCAATAGGGGCCTCTTCAGGCATACAGGCCTGCACCTCTTGGCGAGTGGCCAATAGGGAAAGCATTTCTGGGCTGGAGGCTTCATTGAGGCGAGCGCCCCAATAGAGTATTGCCGGTGAATTACCACGGCAGTCCACAACCAAACTGCAGCTACGGCTGTGGATTGTGTAAAAGGGTTGTAGACTGAGTTGTGGGCTGACTTGTGGGCTGATAGGCATTGGCGAATCTTCTTATTAGGAGCCATTAACCCAAATGGCCAATGGCTCCCTGTTACTACTGACTGCTACTAACGGCTAAATACTAGCCCATACGCAGCAGAGTACAGATTTTGTTGCCAGCAGGATCACGCAGATAAGCTAGGTACATGCTGCCCTGTGCGCCGCCGTCGCGAACACCAGGTGCATCTTCGCAAGCGGTTCCGCCGTTAGCTAGACCCGCAGCATGCCATGCATCGCCCTGTTCTGTGCTGGTTACATTAAAGCCAATGGTGCTGCCATTGCCATTGCAAGCTGGCTCACCGTTAATAGGAACACTCAGGGCAAAAACAGCGTTCTCACCAAAGTAAAAGCAGCGGCCCTTGGGATCGATCATACCGGGCTTGTAACCCAGCTCACCAAGAATTGCATCGTAGAACTTTTTTGACTCGTCAATGCTGTTAGCACCGATCATGATATGACTAAACATAGGTTTCTCTTCGAAGGTTAAGGAATAAATACGGTAATTTGTTAGGCGGGAAGTATGGTTATTTTTATCTCCCCTGCCAGATCAGTTTGCTATAGATCTGCGGCTATATCAATACCGCGACCCGTTATGGAGCAGCAGACTGACCAAGAAAGTCGGTAATACTTGGCCCCACAATACTTGGCTGCATATAGGTAATATTGTGCCCACCCTCACTAATGGTCAGTAGCTGGGTCTGGGGGATCGCCTGCAACAGTTGTTCGGTACCCTGATAGGGCACCGTTGAATCATCGGTACCCCAGATTGCGAGGGTAGGAACACCCTGCTCACCCACAGCGGCAAAGGCCTCCTGTGCATTAAACATATTAAAGTGCCTGAGGGTGGACAGCAGAGATTCGACATAGCCCTTATAGGCTAGTTGCCTGCCTACCTGCTGCACAAAATCAGTTTTAGATATCGCCATAGGGTCATTGAGGTTCACTATCTTAGCCTCGGTGACATCGCTAACCAGCATCTTCTTAACAAACATATGCCCGAGCCATTCACCGATTAAGGGCATGATGGCAAAACGATTAGAGGCCTGGGCCTGTTCTTGCTCAGCTGTCATAAATCCCGCTGGCGCAATAAGGGTTAATGTTTTGGCACTGCCGGGATAGGTTTGCAGAAAATGCCCCGCCACTGCCCCACCCATAGAGTAACCTACCAGATGCACAGGTTGAGCAACCTGCTGATCGACCAATAATTCTTTTAGGGATTCAACATAGAGCGTTTTATCATAATTAACTGTGGGCCTTGCAGAGAAGCCCCTGCCGAAATGATCGTAGACTAACACCTGATAGCCAGCATCCAGAAGAAAGGGTTTAACCCCATCCCAAACAAAGTGTGGCGTGGTAAATCCATGGACTAAAACAACCGTTTCGCCATTTTGACTCTCAGGCTCGGGGGTATACCAGCGGTAATAAAGATTGCCCTGGCTCAACTCAGCCCAGGCGCCCTCTGCCGGCAAATCCGCTGCGGTGATCTCTTTGAGATCGTAGGTTTTAAGCATGTAAGGCAAGGCGATTAACCCTACCAGCCCCGCCAGTACTAAAATCAACAAACCAAGTTTCATTGTTGTCCCCTACTCCTTATTGCGAAGTGCCATGATCAATAATTCTAATGTAGCCGCGCACACCCTGAGCATAGTCTGCGACAGAAATTCGCTCGTTGGTGCCGTGAAAACCGGTCAATAGCTCCGGCGTCAGACGAATGGGATTAAAGCGATAGGCGTTGTCCGCCACCTTGCCGTAGTGGCGACTGTCAGAGGCAGCAACCATCAACCCCGGCGTCACCACAATATCACCGTACACCTCACGCATGCTTTGTCCGATCAATTCAAACCCTTGGGCATTCCAGTCAGATACAGCCGAGGCATCGGCACCCCCACGATTGCGGACAGCAACACTGTCACTTGAAACCAGACTACTCACATAGGCCTCAACGCTATCTACGGAATCTCGCGGATGAATTCTAAAGTTAACCGTCGCCACGGCCTCAATCGGCAAGACATTGGTTTTAACGCTACCGGAGAGCATGGTTGGCGCCGTGGTGGTGCGCAGCATGGCATTGGTGGTGGCGGCATTACTCAGCTGATTCTCGATAAGGCTGCCAAACAGCCATTGGTTGGCAAATAATACCTTGGTTCCAAAGGGCATATAGCGGCTGATATTGTCGAACATTTCGGCACCCAGCCCCTCCAGGCCTCCGGGGAATGGGTTCTGGTGCAAGCTAACAATTGCCTGAGCTAAATCAGATACAGCAGT
>Ga0307997_10000701_pt1 | contig 15415 bp, 11 predicted proteins | sample Davwhametageno36_FD_203165 | JGI IMG/M metagenome (GOLD analysis project Ga0307997, IMG submission 203165) | Marine microbial communities from Davis Island wharf, Antarctic Ocean - #36 | ecosystem: Environmental > Aquatic > Marine > Unclassified | place: Antarctic Ocean: Davis Island wharf... | reverse complement strand
AAACTTCACGCACTGCGGCCAAAAAGACAGATCACATAACCCCCCTTGAGACTATGCTAGTTAATGCTTTGCAGGCACGTTACCAGTCACCAACGCCCGTCAATGAAGCCGATTATCATCAATGGGACGATGACTATGCGGCTGAAATGCGTTTGGTTTACACTGCCTACCCTAACGACGACGATGTTTGTGCCTTGTTTGCAGAAGCGTTAATGACCCGAACGCCCTGGGCATTGTGGGACTTACGTAGTGGAGAACCGGCTCAAAAAGCATCAACTCTGGAAGCTGTTGAAGTACTAGAGACTGCTATGAAACGAACTGAATTGGTTGGAGGCGACCCACATCCAGGTGTATTACATATGTATATTCACGTGATGGAAATGTCTCCTTATCCTGAAAAAGCACTACGTGCTTGCGATAAATTACGACAACTAGTGCCCAGTTCTGGACATCTATGCCATATGCCTTCACACATCGATGTGCGTTGTGGTCATTATTACGAAGCAGTCGTAGCTAACGATCGAGCAATTGAGGCAGACCGAGTCTATGTTGCGAATGAAGGAGCGATGAACTTCCATACTTTGTCACGTATTCATAACTTTCATCTCAAAATTTACGCTTCCCTATTTCTGGGTCAGTTCAATTCGGCTATGGAGGCTGCCGAGGAATTAATTGCTACCACACCTGAAGCACTACTGCGCATCGAAAGTCCAGCCATGGCTGACTGGATGGAAGCCTACATTGGTATGAAGGCACATATCCTTATACGGTTTGGAAAATGGCAAGAAATTATCAATGAAGCACTGCCAGATGATGCTGATTTATATCGAATGACCACCGCAGTTTGGCTCTATGCAAAAACAATAGCCCATGCGGCACTGGGTAATGTTCCTGCCGCAGTTGAACAAAGCCTGTTGTTTTATCAGGCTGTTTCGCGAGTGCCTGAAAGCCGATACATTTTTAACAACAGCTGCTTGGATGTGTTAAAAATTGCAGAGCAAATGATGCTCGGTGAAATTGAATATCGCAAACAGAACTACGAAGTGGCCTACAATCATTTACGCCAGGCCGTGCAGCTAGATGACGATCTTAAATACGACGAACCTTGGGGATGGATGCAACCCGCTCGCCATGCGTTAGGGGCACTGTTACTAGAACAAGGCCATATTAAAAAGGCTAAACAGATTTATCTCGATGATCTTGGTTTATCCGACACACTCGTCAGCACTTCGCAACATATGGATAACCTGTGGAGCTTACATGGCCTCGTTGAATGCCTTGAACGTGAAGGTGACCTAGTTCAAGCCAAACATATGAGAGCTCGGCTTAACTTGGCAAAAGCGCGTGCAGATGTACCAATAGAGGCATCCTGTGCTTGTCGACTTCAGCACCATGAAAAATAAAAGTAGGTCAAAAAAAAATATTCTGTTTTACTTAAGGTGTTAATATTTATACCCATAATATAGTCTCATTAACAGATTGGTCTAAATATGAAATCATTAATACTAGGAACATTGAGTTGCCTTGTGGCTTTACCTTTATGGGCAGCAAACCCCGTTTGGTTAGAAAGTAAAACAAGTAATCAATACGAGATAACGGTTTATCGCAGTGCCACCTGCGGTTGCTGTAAAGCTTGGGTAAACCACCTAAAGGATCATAACTTTGACGTGACGGATACGACAGTTGATGACGTCAATAAATTCAAACAACAATTCAATATTCCAACAGACGCTGCATCTTGCCATACCGCTCTGGTGAATGGTGTCGCCATTGAAGGCCACGTGCCAGCCCAAGACATTAAACGCCTACTCAAGGACAAAGGTAATATTAGATTATTGACCGTACCTATGATGCCTTCAGGGACACCCGGAATGGATATGCCAGGAGCGCCAAAAAATGATTTTAAAGTCTACTCAATTAGCCAAGATGACCAAGTAGACATTTACAACACCTACAGTAATTACTAATTTAAGTGAAAACCATACATGATAGAAAGCTTGTGGAAAAACCCCAAATCCTTTTAAGATTTGACCCATTTACAGATTAAAGCAGGCAATATTCAGTTTTGACTCACTTAATTATGCGAGTAACACATATTGTAGATAGATTAAGGAGCAAAGTTAAGATGACACGGCTTAATTACTGGCTTCAAGATGGTCATAACCAAAACATATCTTAATAATTTAATATATTAAAAATGGGGCATGAATCAAGGCAAATATAAATTAGCACCTTTTATACGGAAATTTTCATTCAGGCTTAAACATAGCTAATTTTGATATCTTATCAAGAATGATTTAAGCTGGCCTTGGAGGCGGTTATCATAGTTTACTTATTAATTCCAATTTTAATTTTTTCTATTTCTTTATACTATGTTTCACGTTGTAAGAGAAAGAATGGTTTTTTCTGGGTGCTTTCTTATTTTTGTATTCTATTTTTCTTCACTATTTTAGTCGGTGATCTTTCTACGGTCTACATTGTGTTTTTTGGATCTTTAACAATTGCTGTATCGCAGATCATATAATAAGTTTACTTAGAAGAAATATTGCGGTTAATATCAATTTGGTAATAACGGTTTTTACCTGAGTGTTCTTCAATAGTTCAGCATTGTTGATTACTGGGTTTTATTCTCTGAATAGCTTTAAGACACAAAAGTAAAGTTGGAGGAAGTTAGTATCAGCTTTTATTACCCGCAGAAAATATTCATAGGCAGGAATTTAAAGTTCAGTAGTGAACTATATAAAGTATAATAATTAAGGCACGAAACTACTGCCTAGCTTGAATTTTGATTGACTATGTAGATTACTCAAACAGTTTAGAAAAGAAGATTCTTTTTTGTGTAACTTCCCTTATTCCAACTTTAACCAATGTCCAATTTTGAAAAATCGTGTCATCAAGCTGCTGAAAAATTCCAGCAGTAACGGTTAAGTTCATCACAAATCAGACCTCAAGGCACTTTCATTATCTTTAATGCAAAGATTTCTCAGGCCATGCTTTTGTTCTATCCAACGTTGAAAAATGGCTTAATTAAAATATGACCTTTGGCAAGTTATCGATTCGAACTTGGACATCTGCGATTCAGAATATTTTAGGCTCGGACATTGTCAAATAGAGTAATCTCTAGGAACTTCGCTACATTAAAGGGTTCAGGTTTTTTGTTAGGTGAAGAAGAAATATCGTTGCCAAAAAAACTCACTGAAAAAATGAAATGTCGGGCTGGATTAATAGCACGGTTTAGTCCAAAAAAACCTTCGTTACGTTGGTGACTACCAGTAAGAAAAGTGGACGATACCACTGCATTATTTTTCTCTGTATTAAGCTCACCGTAAGTTTTATATACCAACTTCCCACAAGGTAGGACAATGCCCGATTGAAGTTCAAAATTAGCTATTTTATAGGTTTTAGCAGTTGTAATTGGTTTTAACCTGTATCAAGCAAGGGACGGATCTTCCAGAATATTGATCAAATCTTTGAGGAATAACATGGAGTCGATAGACTGCTCGACATCATAACCAAAGGCTTGTCAGCGTGATCGTAAACCTTTTTCAGGATCACTATCGGAACCTTTCTCCAGTTGGACTTAATCGTCAAATCGCAAAATAGACATAACCCGCGACTTTAGCATCGCGTATTTGACACATTAGCGCCTAACACAGACAAATGTTGTAAGACTTATCTTCACAAAATAAGTCTGTAAAAAAATCACATTGATTTGTTCCAAGATAAAATATAAACAGCATTTAAATCGGGAACCATCACCTGATCTGATGGGCAGGTACTGACTCGGGTACAAATAAAATAGAGTGAACCAAAAACTGGAAACCTTTTCACAGGCACAACTATTCGAAGCAGCTGATTGGTACTAACTTGTTTTTAGGAATGCCAAAAATCTATTTCGCTTAAAAGTACATATTTAAATCCTGCATCTTCTAGCTCTTTCGGACTTTGGCTTCACACTCTATTGAGAATAAAGCTTGGAAGAATCTCTTTAAGAATAGATATTCAATTTTTTATTTTTTTATGCGGTAATTAAACCGATTCGTTTCTTGTGGGGAGTATTACTTCTAGCTCCAATTTTGTTTAAGGAGAAACTGATTTTTGAAGTTTTTAAGCCCTGACATAGTTTCGCTGGATGCAATATCTAGCTGCCCATGAATTTCTCTATCGAGAAACTTAAGGAATCCATTACGATCATTACTCACGACTTCAACCAGTAAGTCATAACGGCCACTTACCCAAAGTATGTAAACCACATCAGAAGAAGCGGCCAGTCTCTCTGACAGAGTTTTTACTGTATGCCCAGCTGCCACCTTAATCCCAAGCATCGCGTCACTTTTATATTCGGCTGCAACTGGGTCTGCAATTGCAACGATGCGTAACATTCCAGCCTGTTTCATACTATTAACACGGTTACGAATTGTACCTTCAGAGACCAACAAGCTCTTCGCTATCTCTGAAAATGCCATACGCCCATCGTTTTGAAGCATGCTCACTATGCTTCGATTTAGCTTATCTTCGCTAAAAAATTGACCGTCAACTCCAGAGCTTGATTCTGAATCTAACTCAACTAGCTGCTCAACTACCTTGATACCACGAGCCATGTAAACCCTCTATATTTGTTGTGAGGTTTGATTAAAGTGCGGATATGCGTAAATAGGCTTTACGCATTAAACAAAAAGTAATTTAATTATCTCGAAGATCTAATATGTTTTAGTTAGAAATAATGAAATTAATGACAGAAAAATTACATCTAGAACAATTTAGCCGGTTCTAAGCCATCAATCAATTTTAAATTACGGCTTTACTGAATGAGTTGGATAGCCAAAGCACACCAAAACATGAACGACCTTTAATGACCGGTGCATTTAAACAGTTAGAAAATAAGCGCTTGTTTGCCAAATCATCGACTTTTATTGGGTTCACCCATCTTCATCATTCGCAATGACAAGCATGAGATCAAAGCCTTTAAAAGTGCGTGTCGGAATCGAAACCACCAATTAGTTCCCCGCCCCAAAAAACTGCGGTCGCATAATTCGTTGCCCTTACCATAGCTGAAGTTACATACTCACGGGGAAATTATAAGAAACCCTTATTTGTTTGAGAAGCTAAACGGCCCTACGAAGGGTTTAATCTAAAAGATAATGGTTTGGCAACAATTAAATACGAGGTTTGCTATGACTGAATTTTCATCAACCTTGCCTTAAACGCCGAACCATTCGACAACTTCGTGAATTATTCAAAAGCATGTTTTCGATAGCGATTTCAACTAATAAAGACCTGTTACTATTTACGCCATAATTAGCTAGTTGGCATGTTTAAAAGACACATCGATTGACGTGTTGTAACAACTTGTCGGTTGGTCTGATATACGAATGATGCATCGATATGCCGACTTAGCTCCAGAGCATTTTTCGGCCTATGCCGGAAACATAATCGGACTACGAGGTGTCACAGATACATTATCAAATACACCCGTAAAAAATGTGTTGAGCACTAGAAACTAATAAACACAGTTAGTCATTGACTAACAAGGGTAAAAAATTGGCGCACCTAGAGAGCTGCTCAGCTCCGTAGCCCACTTCAGCAACTTTGCGGCTCAACGACTAGCAATCTCATACGTCATTGAGTACAGCTTGTGTCTACTGGTGCTGTGCTTCAGCTGCATTTGTGCCTTGTGTCCACTGGCTAGCACACTGTAGCACTAGCATTGATTCACACAACGGTAGAGCCTCCAATGATCTATATTGGAGTTGTCGACTGGGCGCGGTTGGTAGTCGTTCAAATCCCGCAAACGTCAAACTCATTGAACGATACATGCTTTACGTAGTAACAGTCATGTCGTATGGACTGCGTCGAAGCTCGCACTTAAGTACTGACTGTAAGCTCGATATGGAATCATTAGGCGATGTGTCGGCCTGTGTGGGTACTTATATAGACCAAATTATGCTTGCTCTCTTTTTAAAAACTATACTTTAACCTGTTGCATTAGTCTTTTATCATAGATTGTTGCGCAGCCACTAATTTCCACGTGCCGTTACGACGCAGATAGACTGTTGTTGATCGGACTGAACCATCAACAAGTACTTCATTATCAGTATATGTCGTCTCGGTTCGATACGTCAGAATTGCCATATTACCATATTCGCGAACAACCAAATCAGAGATGTCCATACGAGACACATTCATTTTCCCGCTCTGCACACTATCGAATACCATCAGTTTGGTTAGAACGGTTCCATGTGGTGTGGTAAAAGTGAGATCATCATCCACTATTTGATCAAGCGTCTCTAGATCAGCTTCAACTAGCGCTCGGACTCGTGCCTTATGTACATCTAACACTTCAGAATTCATTATGCACTCTCCACTCCTCCTCCGTTCCACTGTCTCAACAGTGCAGCGCTAAAACTTTACAGCCACCACTGATCACCAGTGATATCAATTAGGCAATGGTCACCCAGAATCAAATCTGCTCAAACATATAACCGATATAACACCAGCATATGATGCCACGGTTAAGAGTGCAACAATATACGATCCTGCTGCATTCAACGCCACCGAGTTAAGGGTATTAGTTTTAAAGAAGCTCGCGTCTATGAGATTAGAAGAGGGACAGTTGCTAAAGAATTATTCCGTTGATCCTGAGCTTACAAAACAAGAGCAGAGGAATTATGAGGACAGCGGTGCTGTAACATCCTTGCAAATCACACCAGCCGAAACTGTTTGAAAATTGTTCGAGGATGGAACTAAGAATTAGCCGTTAACTAGCGCGAGAGAGTTCCGGAGACCATAAATAACAAGAATAATGGAACAGCCTTCCATGCTGCCCTTGAAGCTAGATAGTTTAAGCCAAAAACACTTAGTATGCTCTGGGAACGCTATCTATCGACGGTTGGCAACAAACTGATTACTCAAGATGAAGATAGGCAGTTCATCAATCAATCACTGAAAATTCTAGAATTGATCGAAGCGGCGAATAAGGTCTGTAACGACTAACGACACAAAAGTGACACAGTCACTTTGTTAAAAAGAAAAGCACCTACCGTTGGAGCGGTAAGTGCTTGATTACTATCAAATTTTTGGCGCACCTGGAGAGATTCGAACTCCCGACCGCTCGGTTCGTAGCCGAGTACTCTATCCAGCTGAGCTACAGGTGCATATTTGAAGGCAGGATTCTACGGATAAACCCTGCGTTTTACTAGTCAATTTTAAACAATTATTCAGCTATATTAATATAAACTCGTTTGGCGTGCGCGCCTACGTTACAGAATATTTCATAGGCAATTGTTAATGAGTCATCGGCGATATCTTCAGCTTCAGGATTGGCACCAAATAAACAAACTTCATCACCCACATTGACTTCAACTAAACCACTAATATCAACCGTTATCATATCCATAGAAACACGCCCCACTATATTACACAACTGACCTTGTATGTTAATTTGACTAGATTTAGTTTTTAGCCTGGGGTAACCGTCGGCGTACCCAGCCGCAATTACTGCGATAGTCATATCTTTGGGGCAGGTGTAAGAACCGGCATAACCAATTACATCACCTTTTTTATTTTGATTCACGGCCAGAACGATAGTCGTCATCGTCATCGACGGTCGCAGGTGTTGGCGAACTTGCTTTCGGTTTGACATCGGATTGGCACCATACATAGCGATACCTGATCGAACCCAAGTCTTATGAGACTTGGGCCATCCAATGATGCCCGCTGAGTTTGATACTCCCCACTCAAAGTGATCTAACCTAAGGTCATTAATGTTTTTCATTTGTTTTTCAGTTTGATCGTTATCTATCTCATCTGCACTGGCAAAGTGAGACATCATTCGTATTTGACCCAGTGCGGGAATTTTTTCGAGTTGCTCTATAGCGTTATTTACCGCGTTAATAGGAAACCCTAGCCGACCCATACCTGAGTCAACCTTCATCCAAATTTCAAGTTGATCTAGCGCCGGATTGTCGCGCAAACAATTGATATGAAATTGCTGATGAATAACAGGGTCGAGCTTTAAATCGATACAAGATTGGAGCTCTGCTACACTGATAAAACCACCCATAATAAGGATTTTTTGAGTAATGCCACTTTCTCTTAAGGAAACAGCCTCACCAACGGCTGCCACTGCAAAGGCGTCCGCATTGGGCAGCGCCTTAGCTATTTCTACAGCCCCATGCCCATAGGCATCGGCTTTAACCACGGCTATCAGCTGACTACCACCTGACAGTGTTTTTAATTTTTGATAGTTATATCGTATTGCAGCAAGGTCAATACTGATGCGTGAATGACGATTTTGACCGTGACTATTCAAAGTCCCCTCCTCCATAAGCATCTTCATTAGCAAGATTTTCAAATCGAGTGTATTGCCCTAAAAAGGCCAACCTGACCATCCCGATAGGACCATTTCGCTGCTTACGGATGAGTATTTCTGCCGTGCCCTTGTCGGCACTGTCGGGGTTATAAACTTCATCACGATAAATAAATAATATAACGTCCGCATCCTGCTCTATACCACCTGACTCCCTTAGATCAGACATAATCGGACGTTTATCAGGTCTTTGCTCGACACTACGGTTAAGCTGAGAAAGTGCGATTACCGGCACTTCAAGCTCTTTAGCAAGGGCTTTTAATGATCGCGATATTTCGGATATCTCAGTCGCTCGGTTTTCTGAATTACCGCCAACACCCATGAGCTGCAAATAATCGATAATAATAAGATCAAGTCCATGCTCTCTTTTTAAACGACGTGTTCTAGCCCTTAATTCGGTTGGTGTTAAAGCTGCCGTATCGTCGATAAACAACTTCGATTTCGACAACATATTGACCGAAGAAATAAGCCGGGGCCAATCGTGATCCTCAAGTTTACCAGTTCGTAGGTTGTGAGAATTAATGCGGCCAAGCGAAGACATCATACGAATAGCCAATTGTTCACCCGGCATCTCCATACTAAAAACTGCAACTGAATTGTCAGTGTTAAGCGCGGCGTTTTCGGCCAAATTCATCGCAAAGCTAGTCTTTCCCATGGAGGGTCGACCCGCGATAATAATCAAATCGCCCTTTTGCAGACCGGATGTTTTTGCATCAAAGTTAGCAAAGCCAGAAGAGATACCGGTAAGTGCCTCATCACTTTTATACATTTCTTCAACGCGTTGCACTGCTTTAGTCAAGAGGTCGTTGATTGCCTCAAAGCCTTCTTTATTGCCTGCACCTTGTTCAGCAATTTTAAATACTTTACGTTCTGCCTCATCAAGCAATTCTTTACTGGTTCGGCCATCAGCATTAAAAGCACTGGCTGAAATTTCATTTCCAACTTGAATTAAAGCCCTTAAGATTGAATATTCACGAACGATATTGGCATAAGCTTTGACGTTAATCGCAGTGGGAGTGTCGTTGGCTAAAATACTCAAATAAGCCAAACCGCCAATCGAGTCAAGCTCATTTCTGGAACCGATCCACTCGGAGACAGTAACCACATCATAGGGTTGATCATTAGCAGCGAGATCGTGAATAGCGCGAAAAATTAAAGCGTGGTCATGGCGGTAAAAATCATGCTCATTAATAACATCAGCAATATCATCCCAGGCGCGATTGTCTAACATTAAACCACCGATCACTGACTGCTCTGCTTCTAAAGAATGCGGGGGTACTTTCAGATCATCAACACGTTGGCTCAGTTCAGCTACGCGGGAGGTTATTTCAGACATTGTAAATTTGACCTTTTGATTTCATAGGACGATTTCATAGACTGCATATCATAACTTTTTGGGTTAATGAATTACCAACCCAACCATTTTAGTCATAATATTTCAGGTTGGTACTTGCTGACAAGCTTTAGTTAAATACTGCTTATAGCAACCAAAAAGCTAGCCTTATATTTAGGCTCAATACTACCGTGTTTATTTTTCACAAAAACTTCCGCAAACAGCAAAAAATTTATTGTGTATGTTTAGCTAAACAAGCAACTTATCCTGAATATAAAAAAGGCTGTCAAAAAATGACAGCCTTTAGAGGTAGTGCATAAAGATTAACTGTCGTTAAGACGACATAACTTTAATGATTAACTACTCTTCGCCTACAACAGAGATTGTAATGACTGCATCAACATCCGTGTAAAGGTGAATATCAATAGCGTGCTCACCCGTTGTACGAATTGTACCTTCTGGTAAACGGACTTCACGCTTTTCAACCATACCACCGACTGCGTTAATTGCATCAGCAATATCACTGGTGCCGATTGATCCAAATAATTTTCCTTCTGAACCAACTTTAGAAGTAATTACAACAGTACCTAATGCTTCTATTTTCTTCTTACGAGTTTCGTTTTCAGCTTTAGCAGCTGCAGACGCTGCTTCTAAGTCTGCACGTCGTTCTTCGAATTGAGCTAAGTTATCAGCAGTCGCCATTTGCGCTTTGCGCTGAGGCACTAAAAAATTGCGTGCATAGCCCGCTTTGACCGAAACTTTATCACCTAAAGAACCTAGGTTTTCAATGTTTTCCAATAGAATAACTTCCATTCTAATACCCTCTCTTAACTTACGTTTACGTTGATTTGATATTCGCAGGTTTGCGTAATATCAACCAGTTATCTAACAAGCCCACTAGCGCTGTAATCACGACAGCCTGTGGAAAAATCAAAAGCAAAAGGTAAAACAAAGTTTTAAATAACTTCGATCGCTTGCTTCTGGATACTTTTGTATGTACTACCGCTATACCCTGAAATAAAAATGCCGTCATGATTAAAAAAGCAATGCTTGATATCCAAGCTTGGTTTAACCAATAGCTAAGCGACAACAAAACCACTGCCACTAAACCGATACGCTTCCCAAATGTAATTGCACGAAATTCCGCACTAAATTCGTCTGCTGAATCAGATAACTTCGATTGCAACGAGCGTGCCATTAAAAGTATTCCAATAAACAAAGAATACAGAGCTGCTCCCAACACTAGCACCATAAAATGAACTAATAATCGAGCGTTATTGGTAATATCAACTTCCTGATACTCAGGATACGCTTTCAATTGCAAAATTGACTGCTCTATCATAAAAAGCCAGTCTGCTTCAAGGTCGGGCCATATTAATAGCTGCAACATGACGGCTAAAAAAGCCAACGCTAAACCGGTCAACATCATCAATACTAATGAATTTGTTGATCGCAAAACTTGCGCCAAAATGACAATAGGTAACCATTGAGCTAGTCCAATGGAAATACCGATCATAGGCGCATCAAGTGCTATCGAAGCCACAACCGTAATTCCAATAATCGAAACAATTACTGCTTTTAAACCTGATCTAGACCCTTGAGTCAAAATAACTAAGCCAACTAAAGCACCAGAAAACAGTGTTAGAGCTCCAGTGATAATCATGGTTGCAAAAGGGCTTCCACCCATTAACGGTAATACCACCGCTACAATAGCCAATAAACCGACTAATGTAGCAGCTTGATATGGCCCTTTTAGGGCGTATCTAGCGAGTGCCAACATATGGACACCAGCCTCTTTATTTCATCTTATGTTGGTCAGTGTAAGGTAACAACGACAGGAATCGAGCCCGTTTAATCGCTGTGGCCAACTGACGCTGATATCTTGCTTTTGTACCCGTTACACGACTCGGTACAATTTTGCCCGACTCTGTAACATATTCTTTTAAAGTTTCTAGATCTTTATAATCGATCTGAACAGTGCCTTCGGCAGTAAATTTACAAAAACGTTTACGACGGAAATAACGTGACATGGCTATTCTGCTCCTTCGGTTGTGGCTGTGGCAGCTTCAGCAGCGGGTGCTTCAACGGCAGGCGCTTCAGTAGCTTCAGTTTCAGTTCTGGGTGCAGCAGTGGGCTTGCGTTCAGCAGTTTTTGCAGACTCTTCCCGCTCTACTTCGGCCATCATGGGTGACATTTCAGTTACGGCGGCACCACAACTAAGAGTTAAATGACGAAGAACCGCATCGTTAAAACGGAAAGCACTTTCTAGTTCATCTAGAATTTCCTGTGAACATTCAATATTCATTAGAACGTAATGGGCTTTGTGTATTTTTTTGATTGGGAATTCAAGCTGGCGACGACCCCAGTTTTCTTCACGGTGCACAGCACCGCCAGAATTAGTGATCATAGTACGATAGCGTTCAGCCATCGCGGGCACCTGCTCACTCTGGTCAGGGTGGACCAGAAACACAATTTCATAATGCTTCATATTGTTTCCTTATGGATAAGAAGCCCTCAGTACCTATGGTCTGTAGAGCAAGGATTTCCTATAACAAACAGCCAAAAAGGCCCTGAAATAAGAAGAGGCGCATATTACCGGAGCAAATGCTTAGCTGCAAGCCATTCTTGAGCGCATGATTTCATACAGGCAAACGCCAGTTGCAACCGACACATTTAGACTTTCGACTGAACCCTGCATAGGTAGTTTTAGGAGCTGATCACATTGCTCCATTGTTAGACGACGTAAACCGTCTCCTTCAGCACCCATGACGAGTGCAACCGGAGCTTGATAGTCAAAATCATAAAGTGAACCCTGAGCATCGCCACTGGTGCCATAAATCCAAACACCCGCATTTTTCAAGTCTTTCAGGCAACGTGAAATATTCGTGACCTCTAGCAACGGTGTAGATTCGGCAGCACCAGCAGCTACCTTACTGACAGTAGCATTCATTTTAGCTGAACGATCTTTAGGTATAATTACTGCGTCTACACCTGCCCCATTGGCGGTTCTTAAACAAGCACCTAAATTGTGCGGATCTTGAACACCGTCCAGCACTAAAAATAAAGATCGATTGTGCATCTCAGCAAGACATTGCTCGAGACTGGTGACCCCCGTAGTCGATGCCACATAGTGCATGACACAACCCTGATGCTTGTCACTACCAACCAAATTATTCAGCGCTAATTTCGGTTCAACTCGGATTGGAAGTTTGAGTTCATTCACTCGAGCAATAAGTGAAATTAAACGTGGATTCTTTGAATCGGTACAAATTAAACCCATGCATGATTCAGGCGTATGCTGCAACATTTTGGCTATGGGGTGGAATCCATAGATATAAAGATCGCTCATGCCTTTTTCTTTTCAGCCTTAGGCTTTTGACTTGTTTTAAGCTTTTTCTTTGGCTTAACTTTTGCCGCCGATTTTTTAGCCGGTAGCTCCGCCGTTGTTTGAATGGATTCAGGCGTTGTTTTTTTCTTTATTTTTCTGGCAGGCTTCTTTAGTGCTTTTTTAGCCGACTTTTTATCCGTACCCTTAGCATCTGACTTGACCGACTTATTAGCTTTTTTAGCCTTACCGGCAAATTGATTACCTGACTTTTTTACTTTTTTACCTTTCTTTGAGTTAATGTCATCGTCGCCCAAATTAGCGACCAAATCGAAGTCAATTTTCTTTTCTTCCATATTGACACCCATGATTTGAATTTCTAGTCGGTCGCCTAACTGATAACTACGGTTGCTTGACTCACCCACCAAACGATGTCGCACCGGATCAAAATGATAGTAGTCACGTTTAAGGGAAGTTATGTGAACTAGGCCGTCGATCATGAGTTCTTCAAGCTGGACAAAAAGACCAAAGCTCGTCACACCTGAAACAATGCCGCTAAACTGTTGGCCAATTCGCTTTTGCAAGAATTCACATTTTAGCCAGTCTGATGCATCGCGAGTAGCATCGTCGGCTCGTCGTTCGTAACGTGAACAACTTTCACCCAAACTGGTAATGGCGGCAAGGTCATATTCAAAACCGTCATTACTCCCATGACAAATCCATTGCTTGATACCTCGGTGCACTAACAGATCAGGATAACGTCTTATGGGAGAAGTAAAATGCGCATAATCTTTTAGGGCTAAACCAAAGTGACCAATTTTAATGTCTGGACTGTAATTGGCTTGCAACATTGATCGCAGTACCACTGTTTGAATCATCGAAAATTCGGGTAACGGTTTAATTTGCTCAATAATATTGGCATAGTCTGTCGGCGTTGGCTTTTCTACAGTGAAAGCAATACCAAAGCCAAGTAAAAATTCCGCCAAATTGGGCAATTTATCTGCATTGGGGCCCTCGTGATTTCGGTAAAGTGTGGGGATTTTGTTTTTCTTCAGTAGTCTAGCCGCGCTGATGTTGGCTGCAATCATGCACTCTTCAATGAGCAAATGCGCTTGGTTACGCACGACGGGTTCGATGCCTTCTATTTTGCGTTCTTCGTTGTAGTTGAAGATAACTTCGTTGGTGTCAAATTCAATCGCATGTCGCTTTTTACGCGCTTTAGCAAGGGCTTGATAGACCATTTTTAGATTTTCAAGATCCCCTCTTACTTGCTGCAGAGCAGGCGCACCCTCTTCCTTATTTTCAAATATAACGGCTGCTACATCATCATAAATCAGTCGCGCATGAGAATGAATAATTGCTTCAAAAAAATCATGCTGCTTAATAACGCCGTTTTGGCTGATATCCATACAGCAAACCATACAAAGGCGATCAACATCGGGGTTTAGAGAACACAAACCGTTGGAGAGCACTTCCGGCAACATGGGGATTACTTCACCCGGAAAATAAACCGAAGTCCCTCGATCAATTGCCTCCTGATTTAGCGCTGTACCAATTTTAACGTAGTGTGCAACGTCAGCAATTGCAACATATAGACGAAATCCCTTATCAACCCGCTCACAAAAAACAGCATCGTCGAAATCACGCGCGTCTGACCCATCAATTGTTACAAACGGTAGGTGACGAAAATCTTTTCTGCTCTGTTTATCGGCTTCTTCTACTTGGTGAGTGAAATCCTTAATTTCAGCTTTTACAGCCTCGTTCCAATGGTGAGGTATAGAATGAGTGTTTAGAGCAATGGTAACTTCCATCCCGGGTGCATTGTCTTGGCCCAAAACCGATTCAATGATACCGATCGGTTGGTTGTGCTGCGTTGGGTAATCGGTGATACGGACAACCACAATATCACCCGGTTTTGCGGTATGTCCAACATCACGACTTAAAAGAATATCACGGGTTAGGCGTTTGTCATCAGGAATCAAAAAATCAATACCACCCTCCTGATGGTAACGACCTACGACACTTTGATGTGCTCGTTCTAATACGGCGATTAATTCGCCCTCGGACCGTTCACGACGTTTGTCATAACTCGCCACTTTAACTGCGGCTTTATCACCATTCATTAACTTGCGCATTTGGCGTTCTGCAAGAAAAATGTCTTTGCCGCCCGATTCGGGCTTTAAAAAACCAAAACCATCTGGATGTGTCTGAACGAATCCCTTTTCAAGATCCATATGGTTAAAACTTAAATAACCACCGCGTCGATTGCGAAATATCTGACCATCACGTGCCATAGCTCGCAAGCGTCGGCGCACAGCTTCAATGCTGTCTTCATCTTTGTACTGAAGTCTTTCTGCTATGTGCTCATGTGAAACAGGGACTTTCTCTT
>Ga0307997_10000696_pt1 | contig 15463 bp, 16 predicted proteins | sample Davwhametageno36_FD_203165 | JGI IMG/M metagenome (GOLD analysis project Ga0307997, IMG submission 203165) | Marine microbial communities from Davis Island wharf, Antarctic Ocean - #36 | ecosystem: Environmental > Aquatic > Marine > Unclassified | place: Antarctic Ocean: Davis Island wharf... | reverse complement strand
ATGACCTAGCTGTTGAAACACCAATCTCAAATAATCGATTTGATATTTTATTTATTATTTTTATTGGATCTATGGATAAGCCTTCAGCAGACGCACTGGTGGAAACACTTAAAATCAACAACACTGATATTATTTTTGAAAATCTATAAATTATTTTCATACTTTACCTTTCACGTAGATTAGCATCTATCAGATTAGTCACCTCTATCTTTTGAGATATCAGGAGGCGTCATTAGACATCATATCTATACCGATACCTTGCTCAGAAGCAATAAACCCCAGTTTTCCAAGTGGTATTTATTTCAATTTACCGTGCTTTATAATACTACTCCATTAATATTACCTCAATTTATGGTAATATTATTTATGGCATAATTAAAGTATATTTTATTGCCTTAAATATGATAATGTATCCCGAAGATTGGCTGAACAGATTGAAACTAATAAATAACAGATTTAAAATTCTTGTAGCAACTTTTCAAGAGTATCAACGGCAGCTTCACCCTTAAGGCTATGTTTCCATAAGTTTTCAGTAACACTTTGGTGTAACTTAATGACCTCTCGAGCAGAGGTTATTGTCGCAACGCCAATTCTTACATTTGCAGAAGCACCTAATCTATAAGGACTAGTAGCTACTTGCGCATTAATACCTTTGCGAAGGATCTGAAAGCTGGTACCTGGCATAGAATCTTGCACCACTCCTATTTGGACACCAATTGGCTGCTCTTTAAGAAGAGAAATAACATTCCTAACTTCCAAGACAGCTGCTTTTTTACGAGTATCAATTTTATTTGGATTTAAATTTGTACTTCCAACAAAGCCTGATCTAACAAATTGTTCAAGTTCCAAGGCTGAGATTAGAGCTATGATATTGGGTTTCCGTTTTTTAAACGCTTTTTTGCGACTAAGTAAAATTTCAATTAATTGAGATATTGAACTTTCCAGCCCCCCCCTGTTTGCAGCACTATCTGGCACACTTTCAAGTAACACTTGAGGAAGCAGTTCATCATAACTGTCTGATGTCAATAAATATGGAACAGGACCAAACAAAACTGTAATCTGGTCTGCTTCAGCCTCAATTTGTCTGAGGCGTTCAAAAAATGTAACTGCTGAAGCAATATTTTCAGATCCAACACCAAAAAGTGAGGCAAGTGAAACATCCAGTAAATCTGCAATTTTACCAAGTGCATCAACACGAATGGGTTTTCCTGCTTCATACCTATAAATTGATGCTATAGAAATCCCAGTTTTCTTTGCAACATCTTCTGGAGATAATCCCATCCCCAAACGATAAGATTTTAATCTGTTACCAATTTCAGAGATCATTTGGAACTGTGAGGTCATTTTAATATATTTCTAAATTTATTATATGAATAACATAATAAAAACTTCTTTTACTGTATAGTCATATCTTATAATTTTATCAAATTTGATAAATTTCTTGACTTTTTCACATTACTGGGCTCTTTTTCTTCTATTAACAGTGGAGGAAAAAATGAAAAATAAATTTAAGATTAGCCGACAACGATTATCTACAATTGCCCTATGTGCTTTAGCATTTACATCTAACCCCGCTCTGGCACAGGACTTCGTAGCAAGAATTGGGCACCTAGAGTCACCCCAACAAAGCCGACATGTTCATCTTGAACGAGTGGCTGGATTAGTCTCAGAACGAACTGGCGGCGCAGTTGAATTCCAACTTTTCCCGCAAGCCCAGCTAGGAAACCAACGAGTAATGACAGAAGGCGTTCAATTAGGGACATTAGAAGCGACCGTTTCGCCAGCAGCCTTTCTTGGCGGTTTTAATTCAGCCATATCTATATTGGATATCCCCTACTTAATGCCAGCAGATTCAGCAAAGGCCCAGGCTTTACGTGAGGGCCCTTTTGGAGATGCATTGCTTGAAAGCTTTAGCAGTAAGGGTGTCGTTGGTGTAGCTTGGTGGCCAAATGGAATGAAAAACTTTACTTCAAATAAGCCTCTAAATAACATTGCAGCATTTGCAGATCAAAAGTTTCGTGTGATGGACTCAAAAATCTTAATTGAACAATTTAATGCACTTGGCGCATCTGCTATAGCATTACCATTTGGCGAATTATATACATCTTTGCAAACTGGAGTTGTCGACGGACAAGAAAACCCTCTTGATACTATTCTTCGTATGAAGTTTTTTGAGGTCCAAGATTACCTAGTAATTTCAGAGCATGGCGCAATGGAAGACCTCGTTCTTTTTAATCCAACCTGGTGGAATAGCCTTCCAGATGAATATCAAGGCATTATCAAAGATGCGTTTAACGAAGTTGTTCCTGATTTGATTGTTCACAAGGGAGAGGCCGTAAAAGGCGCACTTGATGCAATTGCGAAAAGTGACATAAACATTCGGACAGCTTCTGCCGATGAGCGAAGCGCATTCCGTGATGCTATGTATGATGGTTCAGCCGCTGCATACATCGATCGTGCCGGAGATGCAGGCCAAAAGCTTATCGATATATATACAGCGAACCATTAAAAAAGATTTTAATGTAGCCAGGCCTACCAAAAATAGGCCTGGTGAAAGTTTTATTTAGTTCATGAGACTTAATCTCTTTGCAGGTGATTAAAGGAAAATACAGTGAAATTATTATTTTACATACGCCTAGCAGAGCGGTCATTTTTAGTAGCACTATTCTTAGCAATGGTAGTACTTTTTTTTGGTAATGTTATCGCCAGAGAAATAGGTGGAACATTTGCAAGCAAATTTGCTTGGATAGAGGAAGCCGTGAGGTTCATGAATATATTTTTAGTATTTATAGCACTTGGGCTTGCTTTGGAAAAAGGTCGCCATGTTGGAATAGATACGCTTCGAGACAGATTACCCAAAAATCTAAGAAAGTCTCTTCTAAAAATTATTGATGCCACAGGTTTTTTCTTTGCAATCTACCTCTCATGGCTTGGAATTGGTCTTGTTAAATTCGTCCTAATGACAGGCCAAAGAAGTCCCACGCTAGATATTCCTGTAGGTTGGGTTTATTCTGCACCAGTAATTGGCTTTGGCCTCTTAGCGCTACGATTTGCACTAAGCTTCTTTGGCTACATAGACCGCTTTACCATATATGATTCGAATGTGGAGGCTGAGCAATAATGCTTTTTTTAATTATTGGTTTAGCCGCGATTTTGCTTATTCTTGGATTTGAAATGTTTCTTGTGTTGGGAATACCTGCACTTGCAACTAAAGAAGCTTTTTATGGAAATATTCCAGATCTAGCAGTTATTCAGAAGATTTTTGGTGGAATTGATCACACCACACTTCTTGCAATTCCATTTTTTATATTTGCCGCCCACCTTATGGGCTCTGGGCAAATATCAAAAAACTTAACAGGCCTAGTTAGATCACTTATTGGCCATACTCGCGGAGGTATGGGCCATACAGTAATTGGCGCATCAATGGCCTTTGGGTCTGTGTCAGGATCAGCACCAGCAACGGTGGCAGCCATGGGCAAAATGGTATACCCAGAAATGCGCAAAAATGGTTTCTCAGAAAAATTTAGCCTTGGTCTGCTTGTTGCCAGTGCAGAAACAGCACTTTTAATTCCTCCTTCTATTACATTTATTATCTATGGCTGGATGACGGGTACATCAATTGCTAAACTTTTTGCTGGCGGCTTAGCTGTTGGTATATTTTTGGGCTTAGCCTTTGCTATTATGGTATGGATTGAAGCCAAACGCTGCGGAATCCAGCCTGATAAAAAAACAACTTGGGGTGAAAGATATACAGCAACCAGAAAGGCAGTATGGGCACTTGGCATGCCATTTATTATCCTAGGTGGTATATACTCTGGCACAATAACACCAACTGAAGCTGCCGCTGTGAGCGTTGTCTATGCTATTTTTGTTGAGATGGTAATTTATCGTAATTTTAGTTTTAAAGATTTGGTAAATATTACAGAACAAAGTGCTATAGCGACTTGTGTGATATTTATCCTGCTCGCGATGGGTGGTCTAATTTCATTTTATGTCACACTAGCTCAGGTTCCAACGCAAATTACAGACTTTTTAACCGCTATAGATGCTGGGCCATTCCAGTTTCTCTTAGCTGTAAATATATGCTTTCTAATTGCAGGTATGTTTATTGATCCAAACTCTGCATTACTTATTCTTGTCCCCCCCCTCTTCCCAGTAGCAACAGCCATGGGTGTCGATCCTGTTCACTTTGGCATGATAGTAACTCTTAATATTAGCCTTGGAATGATCACACCACCTTTTGGCCTAGACATATTCGTTGCATCTTCCACTTTAAACAAACCTGTCCTTAACATTATAAACGGTGTCTGGCCGTTCGTATTTGTCAACATTTTAGTTTTAATGGTTGTTACTTACGTACCCCAAATATCACTTTTTATTCCACAATTAATCTTTGGTTGAGAGAGGCACATTATGACAATTCAACAATTGCCAAACATAGAAAATGCTTCTCCAGCCACCAAAAATATTTACGAAGTGGACACATTTGTAAAAAGTAACACAGCAATTACTGAAGAGTACCGCCTCCTCATTCTTGAAGCACCAAAAACTATACTAAATTGTCAACCAGGACAATTTTTTCACCTTCAATGTCCAGTTACAAGGTCCCATCAACCTTATTTGCGACGTCCAATGAGTATTTACAGTTACTCTCAACAAGATTGCGAACTTCAGTTTCTCTTCAAGGTAACGGGTGAAGGAACTCAGGCTCTTTCAGAACTTAAAAATGGTGATACCCTTAACGTCCTAGGCCCCCTTGGTGTTGGATTTTCTATAGAGCCTGAGTGGGAAAATCTTTTATTGCTCGCTCGCGGTGTCGGCCTAGCAACTCTAGCACCGCTCGCTCAAGAGGCAAACAGACTGGGGAAAAAACTAACAGCAATCTGTTCGGCTCGTTCACCAAATGCTCTTATGTCTATAGATTACTTTAAAGATATGGGAGCAGATGTGATCACCATTACTGATACAGAGGGTACCTCTACATTAGATAATATGAGACATATCATTGAGTTAAAAATTTCCCAAGGCGCCGTCGACGTAATGTATACATGTGGCTCAAATCGCATGCTGAAATTGCTTCAAGAAATTGGAAATTTACACTCACTTCCTGGAGAAATAGCTCTAGAACAGCAAATGGCTTGTGGTTTGGGCATGTGCCAGTGCTGTGTACGCTCCTTCAACCGATGCGGGGTTATAACCCAAGAACGTGTGTGCCGGGAAGGCCCTGTCTTTAAGATTCAAGAAGCAATGCCATGGTAAACCTTAAGACAAAAATAGGTGAATTAATCCTTAAAAACCCGATCATGCCAGCTTCGGGAACCTTCTCTGAAGACCTTGCAGAAGTACTAGACCTTAATAAACTTGGCGCACACGTAACAAAGACAATTACAGAAGAAAAACGTTGTGGAAATCCTTCCCCTCGCGTGTGCGAAGTAAGTGGTTCAATGTTGAATTCGATCGGTATTCCCTCAAAAGGAATTGAGTATTTTATTGATACAGTTATTCCTTTTTATAGTCAGTATAATGTTCCTCTTATTGTTAGTATTTCCGCACAAACTTCAGATGGGTTTGCACGAATTTGTGAACGCGTTTCAGTACCTGGGGTAGATGCTATTGAAGTTAATATATCATGTCCAAATATTGAAGAAGACGGCAAGGCATTTGCCATGCGCCCATCCACAACTCAAAGCGTTATGACAAAATTACGTAGTGCTACAGATCTTCCTCTCTGGGCAAAATTGAGTCCAAATACTGGTGAAACCATTGAGGTGGCTATGGCAGCTGAAGAATCAGGGGCAGATGCACTTGTCGTCTCAAATACAATGCTATCAATGGCGATCGATATTCATAGTCGTAAGCCAAAACTTGGGAACCTTATGGGGGGGCTTTCTGGGCCATCTCTAAAGCCGATAGCACTACGCATGGCTTATCAGTGCGCCAAATCAGTCAGTATTCCAATTATTGGTTGTGGTGGCATTTCAACAGTTGAAGATATTATTGAATATTTAATTGCAGGCGCTACCGCTATTCAAGTTGGCACTGCAACTTTTATTAATCCAAATGCAATGGTCACATTACTTGCCGACCTCGAGAACTTTCTACAAAAGCAAAACATACAGAATATTTCAGATTTAATTGGATCAGTTCGAGATGAAGATGCAACTGATGACGTTGTATTCATGGAAACAGCACCATGAATGTAAAACACAAATTTACGATAGATACTGCGGAATTATTGCTTGCAAATTCATGGTTTACAGCTGTTGAATACATGAGCCCCGATGAAGAAGGTGTCACCCGACCTGCATTTTCAGCGATGGAAACCCAAGTTCTTGATTACCTAGCAGACCAAGCAAGGTCTGCAGGGTTAGCAGTCACATTTGATGCAGGTCAAAATGCAATTTTCTCTTTGCCAGAAGATGCAAATGTTGAAGAATATGTACTAGTTGGTTCACATGTTGATACTGTTCCCATGGGCGGGAACTTCGATGGCTTAGCAGGCGTACTGGCAGGGTTACTCTGCCTCATTAGAGCTCAAGCCAATAATATCAAATTCAAACGTCCAGTAAAAGTTATTGCCATGCGTGGTGAAGAAAGTGCCTGGTTTGGGCCATGCTATATAGCTTCTAAAGCTCTTTTGGGTGTTCTTTCGGGCGCTGAACTAACTTCACCCCATAAAAATGATGGCCGAACACTTAGTAGTCACATGTCAGATGTTGGTATAAATATGGAACCAATTATTGCAGGGAAACCATTACTAAAAAAAGAAAAAGTTCTTGAATACATCGAGTTACACATTGAACAAGGACCACTCTTAATTGGAAAAAATATGCCAGCTGCAGTAGTATCTGCTATTAGAGGTAATATTCGCCATAAAAAAGTTAGGTGCATTGGCGAAGCTGGACATTCTGGGGCAGTACCTCGAGCATTTCGCAAAGATCCCGTACTTGCAATGGCTAACTTACTCAATCGTTTAGACGAAAGCTGGCTGACAATTCTTCAAAAAGGTGATGATTTAGTGCTCACATCTGGAATTGTCTCTACAGATCCCAAAAGACACGCCATGTCGCGAATACCAGACGAAGTTGGTTTTAGTTTAGATATTCGGAGCCAAAGTCAAGATGTTTTAGACGCTATGACTATTCTTCTAAAAGAAGAAATTAATGACATCGAGTGTGAACGTCATGTCAAGTTTGATCTTGATCCTGCTCATATTACTCCACCTGCACTTATGGATACTGAGGTTGTAAAAAATCTTGAAAAGGCAATGTCGCGAATTGGTTTAAAACCTACAACTATGGCGTCAGGTGGCGGCCATGATGCAGCAATATTTGCAAATGCAGGCATTCCTACAGCAATGATTTTTGTCAGAAATCAAAATGGTTCCCATAACCCTCTAGAAGCTATGAAAACTGAAGACTTTCTTGTTGGCACCTCAATTATTTATGAACACCTCACAGGGGCTAACTAATGATCCAAACAGAAGTTCTATTGAACATGCCTGATGATATGCACCTTCACCTTAGGGATGGAAACATATTAAATGGGGTCGTTGGCTATAGTGCCCGCAACTTTGGGCGCGCAATTATTATGCCAAACTTAGTACCACCAATTTCTACGTCTGATGCTGCATTAGATTACAGGCGTCGCATATTAAATGCACTTGACCATAAATCAACATTTCAGCCTTTGATGACATTGTACCTAACAGAATCTACAACATCCCATGAAATAGAAAAGGCTGCAGCCTCACCATTCATCAAAGCTGTGAAGCTTTATCCAGCGGGTGCTACAACAAATTCAGAGAGTGGTGTTCGTAATATAAAAAAATCCTATCATTTATTCAGGAAAATGGCTGAGCTTGACTTGCCATTACTTGTTCATGGTGAGGTTACAGATCCAGATATAGATATTTTTGATCGCGAGGAAGTATTTATAGACAGAATTCTTGAACCATTAAGACGCGAGATTCCTGATCTTCGAATAGTTATGGAACATGTTACAACAAAAAATGGAGTGGATTATGTAAAAAATTCAAAAAAGAATTTATTTGCAACCTTAACTACACACCATTTAATGCTGAACAGAAATGCAATGTTAGTTGGCGGTCTCCGCCCTCACTACTATTGCTTACCAATATTAAAACGTGAAAAACACCGCGCAGCCTTGCGCTCAGCAGCAACATCAGGTGATCCACGATTTTTCCTCGGAACAGATTCCGCTCCACACCTCACACATACTAAAGAAAGTGCATGCGGTTGTGCTGGAGTATTTTCAGCAGTAAATTCAATGGGCTGCTTGGCCACAGTTTTTGAAGAAGAAAATGCGCTCTCTAAACTTAATAAATTCACGGCTGAAAATGGAGCTAACTTCTATGGACTAAAGGTAAACAAAAATAAAATTCGTTTAATTCGAAAGTCAAAAGTAGCAATTTTTCCAGATACCATTAGTATAGGAAATGAGACTATAACTGTGTTTGACCCTGGCATACCAATTTATTGGCACATCGATTATATGATAAACGAATAAGCTACCGAAAGAACAAAAATGTCGAGTGAATATCCATCACGAAAATTAATAGCAGAAACTACTGCAAAAATGTTACTTGAAATAGACGCTATTCATTTCAATTCAGATAAACCATTTACATTTACATCTGGAATTGTGAGCCCAGTATACATAGATTGTCGTAAAATAATATCATATCCACATATTCGTGAAATGATTACAAATTTTTCAGTTTCAGTATTATTGCGTGATGTTGGATTTGAACAATTTGATGCAATTGCGGGTGGAGAAACTGCTGGTATTCCATTTGCTGCATGGATTGCTAGAGAAATGGGTCTTCCAATGCAATACGTTCGAAAAAAACCTAAAGGTTTTGGACGAAATGCACAAATCGAAGGCGTTCTATCAGAAAAACAACGGGTCTTGCTTGTGGAAGATCTCACTACCGACGGCGGCAGCAAAATTAATTTTTGTAAAGCTTTGCGCAAGGCTGGTGCACAAGCAGATCACACCATTGTTATATTTTATTATGATATATTTGAAGAAACTCGCACAAAATTATCATCTGAAGGCATAACATTACACTCACTTGCGACTTGGTGGGATGTTCTTGCTGTTTGCAAATCTGAAAACCACTTTAATACACGAACACTTAAACAAGTAGAAACTTTTCTGAATCATCCTCTAGAATGGTCAGGAAAAAATGGTGGTGCAACCTCCATCACAATGTAAGGAAAATACACATGATGTTTGATGAAATACTCCAAACTCTATCTGAAAATGGTAAAAGCGGTCGCGCATATGGCAAAGTTATTGAACTTACATCAACCGCAATGAAAGAAGATCCAAGCCATGCAACCGGCTATCTATTATTGAGTGTCTTAGCTGAACGCTTCATGGAAGGTACTGGTCGTCTACCAATAACTACATTGCAAGTAGAAAATGCCTTTGAAGATTTTTCTAAAAATGCAAATTCTTTAAAGGATGCCTATGCATCAGGAGATTTTAAATCTGTTGAGGCAGCACTAAATAAAGTTTCTCATGCTTGTATAAAACTATCTGGAGCTGAATAAACCTATTTAGTAGATCGAACTGTAAATTGATTTGCTGTAGTTTGGAGTTCTTAATCTTCATTCATTGACACAAGTAAAAATTTTGATAGCTAGTTTTGACTGGATAGAACAAATATATAACATCAAAGTGATAATTTCCAAATAATAACAAACCAAACAGACCTATAATATTTGAAGTAATAAATTTAGCTTAAGTAAGAGTTAAACTTCTGAGGCATTTCAAGTTTTTAAAGTTTGCTAAGCTAGCTTTTTAAGTAATTTTTGGGGAAACAATTATGAAGTTTATGCCTCTCCTATTTATTATACTTTTACTGAACTTTGCGTCTAGCGCAAATGCCCACAGTGCCGGCCTAAACAAACAGGGCTGTCATGCAGGCTCCCAGCCATATCACTGTCACAAAGTACCAATAGTAGTCCCCCTAAATACAAAAATACTTACAGGTAAAGTAACTCAGGTACGTGATGGAGACACCATTGAAGTTAAAGGAATAGCAGTTCGCCTATCAGCATTAGACTGCCCTGAAAGAGGCACTAAGAAAGGTGACTACGCAACAAAGATAGCCAAACAGTTTACTGGTTCTCAGGCTATGTGTGAACTTACAGGAGCAAAGACATATAATAGACTTGTTGGATACTGCAGCATCAATGGTACTGACTTTGGCAAATACATGATGGAGAATTCTTCATGTAAAGTTTGGGAGAAGTATGATGTTTGGGATCGATATTAAAACAGGTTTGCCACTTTCACCACACTCACTGGAATAGCTTTTGTTTGTACAGTTTATTTAACAGTCACTGTAAAGCACTGAGCCATCTGGCATAGTTGTATTGCAAAAAATAGCACCCTTCATTTTGGTAGTTTCCAGATTAGTATCACGTAGACTAGCACCAGTAAGATCAGCTCCACTCAGGTCAGACATAATCAAATCAGCACCACTCAGATCAGCACCATTCAAATAAGTACTATTCAAATAAGCACCCGTCAGATCAGCATCCGTTAGATTAGTAGCACTCAAATTAGCACCATATAGTTTAGCACCCCTAAGATCAGCACCACTCAGATTAGTACCACTCAGGTAAGCATCACCCAGTTTAATATCAATTAGATTTGCAGCACTCAGATTAGCGCCATTCAGATTAGCAATAACTAGATTAGCGCCTTCCAGATTTACACCTTCTAGATTAGCACCCTCTAAATTAGCACCAATCAGATCACACTTCACACACTCATTTGTATTCTTCAGCCTCTGCAAATCATCTGGATCAAGAGCAAATGCACTACTGGCAAACATAGATACTGCTATGGTCAGAGCTGTCAGTATTAGTTTCATTTAGAATAGTTCCTCTTGCTTTTATGAGCTACGCTTCTTGCAAAAAAGTTGCACCATATTTATGATTATCGATTAGTATTCTTGACATAGTTAAACCTCCCCTTCAAAATAAAACAAGATGCTAATGACAGTTATTTAGCCAATTAAGGCCGAGACAACAGGGTACTACTATGAATCGAATAAAAGACTTTATACTAAACAACTGGAACTTAGTAATGGATGACACACGCAATCCATTGAGGAACATACCCAACACAGCAACACGACATATGATCATGCAAGTACTCGCATGGATGTGGTGTATCGTATTTGGTATGGTAGTCGGAAGTTGGTATATAGGTTTGATAAGTCTGATTGGCCACTTTCTATTATTAGCAGCCATAGCTATAACAGTAGCCACATTTGAGACAGCAAAACGTAAACCACAAGTATTTACTGGAGGCCTTCGTGGTAAGGGTGGAGAGCACGAGTAATTATTAACTCAGGCTCTAATAAAAGGTGAATATTACATGAAATGAAGCGACCCAAGAGCGCTACTGCCAAAGTGTACCTCCAGGTGGTGTTGGTACACCCGCTGTGATTACTTCACCTTCTGCATGGCAGCTGACCGTATGAATAATATTATTGCCCTGCACTGTTGCCCCCAAATAGTATTAATTTTATGGCGTTAGCCAATATTTTTGAAAATCAATTTTGACATATGAGATGCCAACCAATTAATACTACAAGAAAAAAAGCATCAAAAAATAAAACCAGCACATCGCGTATTTGACAGTATTTTAATCCGCTAAGACTGCGATACACAGCTGCTTCTGTGGTCCATTGTTGCTCCGCGTTTTACAAGTTAAGAAGTGATTCCATCAATCTTGCCCAGTGGTATTTAGCGCACTCATTGAGTTTTAAAGTATAATCTTTCTCAATTTTTTATACTTGCCAACACCATTTGAACAAATTCGGCAATCTTTTCTTTTTTAATCCACCTTGCAACAATCACTAAATCATTCTCAGGATCGACATAAATAATTTGTGTCCCAACCCCCATTGCAAAATATGCCGATCTTGGCGCTCCAGAAAACATGCCATTTTGGGGATCGTTCAACCACCAAAGATATCCATAATGAGGAGCAAGAGGGCATGGAGTGAGGCATTCAGTAACCCATTTTTCTTGAATTATTTCATGGCCGTTCCACGACCCTTTATTCAGCATTAGTTGGCCGACACGAGCATGATCCAAACTACTTATCCAGAGGCCGCCTCCCCAGTGCGCTCCACCAGAAACTGATTGTATTTTCTGCCCATTAATATCTAACCAAGAATTTTCATAACCGTGCCATTCCCATGTATCGGTAGCCCCAATCGGATCCATAATTCGTTCTTTTAGAACTTCTGGAAGAGACCGGCCAAACGCATACATTAAGGCTAGCGATAATTGATTTACACGAACATCGTTATACTCCCAATAAGTGCCTGGAGGCTGCAATTTACGTTTACTTCCTTTTTTGCCTGAATGGGAAGAATTACCGAGTACATCTCGATAATGGTCAATCCAATCTGGCTTGCCCCAAAGCGTTCCCTCCCACTCACTTGTAAGCTGCAACATATGAGCCCATGTGATATTTTTGTTTTGTTCAGTGTCAAAACTGCCATCTTTTACGATATTTTTTACAGGTGCATTTATATCAGGAATAATACCGTCCTTGACTGCAATTCCCATGCACAACGAAAGATAGCTTTTGCTGATACTGAAAGTCATATCAACATAGTCAACATCGCCCCAAGTTTTAATGAGTTGACCTCTACGAAAAATTACTCCTGAACCAGACTTTCTAGTCTTCACTGGCCCTATCGTTTTTCCAATAGGCCACGGCTCTTCGAAATGTCCCTGGTTCAAAGCAGCGCCTATATCACGTTTCATCGTAGACTCATTCTTAATCGCAAAGTTTATCGCTTTTGATAGTAGCTTTCCTTCGACGCCCACTTTTTTTGGATCAGTTACATTAAAGCTTTGCATCTCAAAATACCTTTTATGGTGAATTTAACTTATCAAAACAATGACTGAAAGCTAGATGATTAACTTTATTGATCATGATGGCTTACCTCATTTTAAGCTTTGCATAATTACTTCATAAAGTTGTGAAACTTACAATAAGTTTTATATAACCTCTCATATAGCCTCAAGACAATATCCTTTCCCATACACTACCCCAATGGTTGCCACTGATTTTCTTACCCAAACAAAACTCCACCCAAATGAATCCACCGCGCTAACATTAAAGAGCCTTTGTCTGAGGCGCAGTGCATATGATACAAAACCCCAATCCATCGTCCTGCGCTCTTGGTTTGGGTGGATTAAGCTAAGTAACCGCTGAAAGTGGAGTGTCATACAAAATTTGTCAGATAGAACGTCTGGACAGACACTTGTAGACATACTTATATGCGAACATGGCAAAAGTTACATCTTCCATATCATCCTCAGACAGCGTGCTTACTGGCGTTACGCTCATGCTCGGATTTTGCTTGACCGCACCCTTACTCGATGTCGCGGCAAAGCTCGCATCGTCAACCGTACCCATTGGGCAAATTACGGCGGCGCGCTTCATCGTTCAATGCGCGCTGATGGCACCATTTATCTGGGTCATGGGGTTATCTTTACACGTAGAGCGTGAGCAATGGATAGCGCTGGTATCACGGGCCTTACTTTTACTATTCGCAACCTTTTTATTTATTGCCACGATCCGAGTTATGCCACTTGCAGATGCGCTCGCGATTGTCTTCGTCGCTCCATTCATTGTGTTGTTGGTGGGCAAATTTTACCTTGGCGAAGATGTAGGCCCACGCCGTGTTGGGGCCGCTCTAGTGGGGTTTGTGGGTGTCTTATTCGTCATACAACCCAGCTTCACAGCCTTTGGTGCGGTGGCGCTCTTTCCACTAGGTACAGCCATCGCATTCGCTCTCTACATTCTGGTGACGCGTGGGTTATCACGAAAGATCCATCCGGTTACCCTACAATTCCATACTGGTCTAATTGCCAGCTTGTTTTGTACCCCAATTCTAATACTAGCCGACGGCTCTGGCTCAGAACTGTTTGATCCCGTTTGGCCTACAGAGATTGCGTTACTCTGGCTCCTAGGGGTTGGTTTCTTTGCCACACTAAGCCACATGATGATAACCTACGCATTGTCTTTGGCACCTTCAGCCACACTAGCACCACTGCAGTATTTTGAGTTACCAGTGGCCACCTTTTTTGGATATTTAGTTTTTAATGATTTCCCAAATACGCTCAGCCTCATTGGAATTATGATCATTATTAGCGCAGGGCTCTATATGATACATCGAGAAAGAGTCACTGCTAAACAATTAGTCACTGAGCGCATAGCTCCACCTATCTGAAGGGTGCTGCCAGACAAAGGTACACGAACTACGCAACGGGTATAGCGGCAAATACAGCCTATTGTGTTACCTGCACTCAGTTGGCATTGGATGCAGAAATATTAGCTAAAGCGCATGGCACTGATAATATTTAAAAGACCTACAAAAAATTGATGGTGCAATGTTTGAAACATATACAATTTATTAAAAATAAATCTAAAGGTAATAACTGGCACTTTGTATTTTTTTACATATTATATTTAATTGAAACTAATATTAGGAACCTTGAAAGATGGCAGCAAATTTAAACAATACTGCACAAACATCTAATTTAGGGTTTGAAGCCAAGCTGTTTTTTGCCGCTGACAAACTGCGTAGCAATATTGATTTAAGTAAATACAAGCATGGCGTTTTTAGCTTGGCGTTTCTCAAACATATTTCTAATGCCTACAATACCATCTTTGAAGGGCTCCAAATCTGGTTAAATAAGGAATTCCACATATGACTGAGGCAGAGCTACGCAGTTTCCTTTTAAAGATTGGATTGGTTGGTTCCAGTGCACAGCTTCACAAATTTAGGGGTGGGTTGCATAATTCAGTTTGGCGTGTGTCCACTTGCGACCACAGTCTTGTTGCCAAGGAATTTTCAGCAGCTGCCACTGGCACCTTGTTTCCTAATTCGCCTGAAGATGAGGCAGCCGCGCTGCGCAGACTTGCAGGCCTTAAGGTGGCCCCTGATCTGATTGGATTTTGGCCCGAAGTTAAACTTCTAGTTTATGACTATGTTGAGGGTGAGATGTGGGATGATGATGTGGTGGGTGTTGCTGATCTCCTTTTGCGCAAAGAGGCCGCTGACCCAACTGGCTTTCGCCATGTGGTCCTAACGTGTGAGGACATTCTTGCAGAGGGTGATGCATTTTTTGCGCGATGTAAGCGTATACCAGAAGCGTCTCGGCCAAGTCTCACAGATGTCTCTAGGGCTAAAAAGTTATCGCTGATACATACTGATGTAGGTGTGAACCTTGTGGGTGCAGGTGTGGGATTGCGTCTGATTGATTGGCAATGTCCCGCAGTTGGCGACATCTGTGAGGATATTTATAGTTTTCTATCTCCCGCTTTTCAAATCCTTGGTGAACGCCCTCCATTAACCGCACTGCAAATTAGAAATTTTTGGGATGCGTTG
>Ga0307997_10000694_pt1 | contig 15489 bp, 14 predicted proteins | sample Davwhametageno36_FD_203165 | JGI IMG/M metagenome (GOLD analysis project Ga0307997, IMG submission 203165) | Marine microbial communities from Davis Island wharf, Antarctic Ocean - #36 | ecosystem: Environmental > Aquatic > Marine > Unclassified | place: Antarctic Ocean: Davis Island wharf... | reverse complement strand
ATACCGCTTCTTCGCAGTAGCCCTAAATCTCGTCAGGGCTGTGCAATATGCGCCAGTAGCTCAGCTGGATAGAGTAGCAGGTTCCGATCCTGTTGGTCGGGGGTTCGACTCCCTCCTGGCGCGCCATCCTAAGCCCTCAGGGCGACTTATCTTGTTGTTATACATACGTTTTCTTAAGTTAAGACAAGCGTGGTAGACATTATGGTAGACGTTTTTCCTAAGTACACTTTTACCAAATCTGGTACTTATTACTTCTCAAAGACAGTGCCTCGTGATTTAAGACGTCATTACACTCGTCATAGAATAGTCATTTGTCTAAAAACCAAGTCACGTCACAAAGCTGATATATCCTCCAAAACTTTACTGAGTAAGCTAGAGAACTATTGGCTTGGTCTTCGTTTAACTCATTCTGATATCCCTGCCCAACATTTACTTAGTGCAAATCCATCTCAAGAGTCTGATGCACCAACTTTAATAGATGCGTTAGATTTATATCTAAAAGTTAAATCCTCTGGACGCTCTAAGTATTTCAATACGACTGCGAGAAGAAACATAGACCTTTGGCTTTCAGATTTAAGACTGTGGTTAATTAACTTACGCCTCACTTCTTCATCACAAACCTCTTGGGCTTCACTCACCATATGTTTTATCACGTGCTCAGCAGTATGTTTAAGCCAAACAAAAATGGACGATAGCTTAAATCATCTTCTCAATGCAAAACGTGCGTTAAGCTCATCCACTTGATATGCATCACTGTGCTGGTTTGGACTGCTAGCTAATTGATCCACTGCTTGAATAATGCGATCCACTTTTTCATCACTCATGAGTACCGAAAAGCTCAACCTAGTCCAGCCTGGCTTGTGCATTTCTTCGCCTTGTAAAATAGCCTCTTTGAGCACTGTTGACCTAGCTTGATCAATCTCTAACAAGCGATGGGCATAAGGCCCAGCGCATGCACAGCCACCACGACCTTGAATACCATAAACATCAGATAACATACGTGTAATCAGTTGCTGATGTACCAACTCGGTAGTGTCTGGTTCATGTATTTGGAATGAAAAAATGGGTAAGCGGTTTTGAGCATTGTGATTGCCCAATAGGGTAAGGTTGGGGTTATGTGCCCATACTTCTATGGCCCGCAGACGTAACTCTTCCAGACGCTTATCAAAGTAGTCTTGGCCTATAGCTGCCTTAACAATAAAACAAAGGGCGGCACGAATATCACCCACCACATTAGGGGTGCCTGCCTCTTCTCTGGCAACAATACTTTCTGAGTAATAATGCTCCCACGGCGATACAAAACTTACCGTTCCACCTCCAGGGTTAGTGGGCGTAGTGGCTGTGATAGCGGCCTTGCGCACAATCATCACTCCAGATGCACCAGGGCCTCCAATAAATTTATGTGGCGACATAACCACTGCATCAATTTCAAAGTCTGTACCTGCAGCCATGTCAATGTTCATGTAAGGAGCGCCACCAGCATAGTCCCAGACACTTGCGGCTCCATATAGTTTTAGCAGTTGAGTGATTTTACACACGTCTGCTTTAATACCCGTCACGTTAGAAGCTGCTGAAAAAGCACCCACAATTAAACGTGTGCTATTGGTTTGAAGTAACTCTTCTAATTGAACTAAATCTGGACCACCTTTTACAGCTTCTTGTAGCTGGATGACCTGCGCACCACTTTCACGCCAAGGCAAAATGTTTGAATGATGTTCATAGGGGCCTATAATCACTAGGGGCACTTGTTTAGTTGGCTTATTCACACCCAAAAGATGGACAAGTCGATTAAGACCTGCGGTAGCACCCGCACCCGTAAAAACCACAGCATGGCGACTATCTGCACCACAGATTTGAGCGATAGTTTCACGTGAGCTTTGGCGCAGCTGAGTCATAAACTGCCCGCAAAATGACGCCTCTGTGTGGCTGTTGGCATAATAGGGCAACACTTCATTAAGCATAAACTCTTCTACTTGTTGTAGTGCGCGGCCAGACGCTACATAGTCTGCATAAATCAGCGTTTTTAAGCCGTTAATCCCGGGTATTTTCACTCCCTCGCCAATCAACCCTTGGGACAAATAGGCTATGAGGTCGGTACGAAAAAATTGTTCTTGGAAGGTTTCCAACAAACGGGTGGCAGAAGTAGTAGGCATAAATTACACTCAATTACGTGACTTGATAATTGAGAAGTTTATCACTATAGTTATGGATTAATTCACAAATTTTATAACATAATGGACCTATAAAACGATCATATGAACGACACAATTGATAATAATTTAACTAATAACGACAAAGCAATTATACGTGCCCTACAGAAAGACTCATCGCTATCACAGCGCGAGCTTGCAGACTTAATCGGCATTTCACAAAACACCTGTTGGCGCCGACTAGCACGGCTTAAAGAAATGGGGGTAATCACTGGCCAAACGTTGCGGCTAGACCACACCAAAATTGGCTTGAATTTGGCGGTGTTTGTCATGGTGCGCACACGTCATCATAGTGCAGACTGGTTAGCGCATTTTCGCACTACGGTACTGGCGTTGGAGAATGTGATCGACTTTTACCGCATTGCAGGTGACTATGACTACATGCTTAAAGTAGTAGCCAAAGATATGAATGATTTTGATCAGGTTTATCAAAGGCTGATTAGAAAGCTAGAGCTGGAAGCTGTGACCTCTTACATCACTATGGAAGCCATTGCCGATAGTCGCGATTTACCTGTGTAATGTTTCCATGGCTAGGAAAAACCCATTCACTACCATCAGCTCGGCTGAACCAAATCCTTTAGTGATGCATGCATCTGTACTACCTGCAGGCCATACATTTTATACTTGGGATCTATTGTTCGTGCGGCCACCACATACAAGTTTTGATTGTACTGAAACGGCTGCAGTTTCCGTGTAGCGCAGCCTAGCACCGCCATCTCAAGGGTTGAGTAGGTGGCCCTTAAGATGGTGGTTAGTTCGCTTAAATTGAGGCAGTATATCGAGTTGCAAACTTATTTTTCTATTTCTTTTTTCATAAATCGTCTTGGTAGCATCGTTATATTAAACGATTACGTATATTAATTACTAAGATTTCCGCAAGCACGACGACAGTAAAAATCGCCAGTAATGACATAGCTACTTCTTGCCATTAAAATATATTAAGTAAGTCGACTTGCTACTGGCGCGCCATACAAATCAATAAATTGCAGTGATTTTTGACTAACCAGGGCAGCTACGGTTGTCTTTTGGTCCCCATTAACGAACTTCCTTTTCTTTTTTTGTTTCATCCTAAAATAGATGAATTTTTCTATTCTAATGCACCTAGTCCTGCAAAATTAAATAATAAAAACAGTTGCTTACGGGTAACGTATTGTGGTTTTTTTATACCCTGTGGTAGCTTATGTGTTTTCGGTGGTTGACACGCACCCAGTTTAAACTGCACTTTTATTGGTTACAATCTAACGCTTTGTTGACCTTAAAACTGGAAGCGCCAGCGACTAACTTTTCTGCTTGCAGCAACTTGTTAGGTGCGGACTAACTTGTTGAAGTGACTGAGTACATACTCAACAAGTTTTGGGCCTTCAAGCTTGTCTGTAGCGGGGTTCGTGACGACACCAAAAGACACAGAACGAACAGACTTTACACCTATCCGCCCACAACCACCGTTACTAAATCAACAAGGCAATAGAGACAAACGCTGAAAACCACTCAAAAGTACACGGTTTTCAGCTGTATCTAATTCTGTTTGACGTTATTAATGACAGGCATAGTGAGATTCGGAAAAGATGCTAGATGACAGTAAGAGAACACTGATAATTTAAGGCGTCAAAAAAACGTGCTATTCGAATCCTGTAAAAAACATTACAATATATACAATGAAAATAAGATGCGAAAAGCATGCATTAACCAATCAAAACAGGTGCTTATAACATTTATGAAGCGGCACTGAGTGCATAAGGAAATCACCATGTTGACAGAACCACTGGTATTAATCGTCTATGGCTCGACTGGGTTTACGGGGCAATTGGTTGCCACCTACCTCGACACCCACCCCGAACTTAGTGGTAAACCGTGGGCTATCGCGGGCCGCACGCAACGCAAACTTGCCGATCTGTCTGCCAAGCTTGGCGGACGACCAGAGACTCTTTGCGTTGACCTTGACGACCCTGATGCCGTGGCTGCAATGGTTGCACGCACCTCGGTCATGCTCAATTGTGCTGGCCCCTACTCGGTCAATAACGGCGCCGCTCTATTAGGTGAGTGCGCTCGCGCGGGTGTTCACTACTCTGATCTCGCCGGCGAAGGATTCTGGCAGGCCGAAATGATCGAGGCCTTTCATGATCTCGCACAGGAATCTGGCGCGAAGATAATTTTGGGAGGTGGTGTCGATTCAATCCCCTCCGACCTCGGCGCCTTAATAGCCGCAGAGGCTTTAGCCGAAAAGTCCAACCAAAATGTGCAGCTACGCGGCGTTTATACCCGCTACACAGGTTCATTTTCTGGTGGCACCTTAAACTCCGGCAAGGCTACAGCACGAGCGAAAAAATCCGGTAGCTACACCGATGCAATGGAAGCCAATCCCTACCTTCTGACACGCGGAACTATTGGCGTAGAGACCGAAACACCTGGCACCGCCGATGGCATGCCGCCCGCATTCAAATGGGCATTCGATTCGACCCACGGCGTCGTTTCAACATTTTTCATGGCGCCCATCAACGCCAGAGTCGTAAGGCGCAGCCTCTCGCTGCGCGACGTACACCACACCACTTCGTATAGTGAGTGCGCAGCCTTAGGGATGTGGATGCGCATTACCGCCATGTGGGCTAGTCGTGGGTTCGGCTATTTCCTCGGGAAACCTATTAAATTCAAACCCAGCTCCGGCGAAGGTCCACCCTCTTGGTTACTGCGCGATGGCAGCTTTGAAGTCGAAGTCACTGCCACAGCCGACACGCGATCAGTCTGCAGCCGAATTTTTGGGCGAGGCGACCCCGGCTACGGCGCAACCTCCAAGATGCTCGCCGAGCTCGGCCTTTGCCTCGCCCTCGATGATCACAGCGAATCCTCCCACAAAGCCGGCGTGCTGACGCCATCAACTGGGCTTGGGCATGCTCTCGTATCGCGCCTAGCTCAAGCACAAGACGGTCAGTTCATGGAATTCGACACAACACTACTGACGCACTGAGCCTGCGTCACACTACTTCCAACATCGATTAAGCACCTTGTAGTGCGGCTGCAGGTGCGCTTACTCATTCAGCCATATAGCGCTAGCGATGACAACTAGGCCTGACCTACAGATCTATTAGTGACCTACTCATCTCTGATAATAGTTTGCGCATGACGATGACTTCTTTAGTTCTAAGCCCATGAACATAGCGATCGTGGCTCTTTGGCCCTGTAGAGGCTCCACCTTGGCGTTTGCACCTGCCATTACGAAATTTGGACTTTACAACCAAATTTTTGAACCCGTTGGACAAAACGTTTTTTTTAGCCCAAGTATATTGGCATTTGTATAGTTTATTAGAACTGTACTTTTTTAATTCTCTGGAGAAATCAATGATAAATCTAAAACGCACTCTAGTTATGGCAGTAGCTGCTGTTGGTGTTTCTTTTGTTGGGGCCACTGCAGTTGTTGCTGCTGAATCGCCTACAATTCAGGCGATCACACATGCTGGTTTTGGTGGTGGAACAGATGTAACCACTAGAATGATGCTACTAAGGGCCAGAAAAACTCTTGGTCAAGATATGCAGTTAGTCAATAAAAAAGGTGGCGGCGGAGCAGCATCTCTGGATTATATGATGAGTTTGCCTGCTGATGGACAACACACGCTCACATGGACTACCGGACATGCGGTGTCGATGGCATTAGGTAAAACAACGGTTAAGCTTAGTGATATGAGACCAATTGCAAGAGGAACTGATGACCCACAACTTTTTGTTGTTAGTTGTAAATCAGACCTTAAAGACGCTAACGTATTTATTGATAGGCAAAAGACTAAATCTTTAACTTATGGAACTACGCACACAGGTGGTATTGATGATATCAGTGCCGTCGCGTTTACAAAAAAAGGTGGTTTAAAGGATCCTAGAATTGTTGCTTTTAAGGGTGTAGCGCCCATTAAGGTCAACTTAATTAAAGGCGACATTGATGTTGGTGTTTTAAACTTGGGCGAGGCGTTAACCGAAATCAATGAAGGCCAACTTTGTGTCGCTTTAGTTTTAGCAAAAAGCAGGATGGCTAAAATTGGTGATGTCCCAACGGCTTTAGAATTAGGGATTCCAGTCTCCTTATCTACTGTTAGAGGCTTTGTGACTAAGGCAGGAGTTTCAAATGAAAGAGCAGAAGAACTTGAAGTGGGAATGCTGAAGGCCATGGATCATAACTATTTCAAAAATTTCTTAACTGAAGTGGGACTTGATGAAACCAGTGTTGTCGGGGCTGATGAGTGGGGTCAACAAATGCAGTCTATGGTTGATGATATGGCTGCTGCATTAAAAGACTTAGGCTATTAACCAGATGGGCAAATAGTTGCGTATGCGTATAGCTTCGTGATGAAAACAGATGCACGAAAACTAACCAAAGAAGCACAGCAGAATATTCGTTATCAAACGATTTATCTACATGCAAAAGGCTTTCTTTGGGTGAAAATTTCTGACCTCTTGGGCGTAAGCCCATCAGAGGGTGTATCTGTATCGTTGGATTCTAAAAGCAAGCATTAAATTTGCTCCCACAGAGAGTAACAAAGAATAGCTAGATAAAACTGTACTGGGCCATATGCGCATTCTGCCCGCGTTGCGAAGTACTTTGAGCACCTTTCAATTTCTTATGCAGCTTAATCATATATGCCCAACGGGTTAATGTACCCAATAATCTTACTTGTGAATTTAAGGCACTGAAATGGAACATATGCAAGGAAATAATAAGAGGGAAACTAACAGAAAATCACCCTCTTATTTTAATGATGCTTTAATAGTATCTTTGGTAATAATTATTATTTCTTCAATTTTATTTTATTTCACTTTTTATTTTGATGAAGTTCCTAAAATATTAAATAGGGGAATGCAACCAGCCACTTTCCCTAAAGGATTATTAATAATAATAATTTCTTTAACTTCTTTTATTTATTTATTTTCACTAAAAAACCCCTGGAAGGAACAAGAAGATTTACCAACTTCTTTTTATTATACTTTTATAACTCTTATTTTTTTTGTAATTATCGCAAAAACACTAGATTTTTTCTTAGGACTTTCTGTTTTTTCTTTTATTGTCTCCTATCTTTGGGGGGAACGAAGAAAGCTGTTGCTTTTTTTTGTTGCAGCTGCTTTTCCGTTGTTAGTCTTTCTTTTTTTTGAAACAATTTTAAATTTACGGTTTCCAGGTGGAATATTAACTGATTTATATTATAGGTAATATATGGAAAATTTTATATATATGTTGGCACCATTACTTAGTATTGAGCTTTTTCTCGTGCTTTTTTTTGGAACATTAGTAGGTTTGCTATTGGGAGTATTACCTGGATTGGGACCAACAACAGGCGGTGCTTTAATATTACCTTTTACTATTGTTATGGATCCTTTGTCAGCAATCATACTTTTGACTTCAATTTATTGCGCAGGAACCTACGGAGGAGCAATAACAGCAATATTAATTAACACCCCGGGAACGCCGGCCGCAGCAGCAACATGTTTGGATGGTTATCCTTTGGCTCAAAAGGGAGAGGCAGGCCGTGCATTAGGTATTGCAACAATAGCCAGTGCTTTTGGTGGAATTTTTAGTGTTGTCATACTTGTGTTTTTTGCACCCTTGCTAGCAGAAGTTGCGTATCAGTTTGGACAACCAGAATATTTTGCTTTGGCTATATTTGGATTAACGATGCTTTCATCGATAGGAGAAGGCACCCCAATAAAAAACTTAATTGCTGCCGCTTTTGGTATTTTAATTTCAACTGTGGGTAAAGACTTCATGACTTCAGTTGATCGATTCACTTTTGGTGTGAATATATTAACAGAGGGAATAGGCTTTATCCCCGTAGTTGTTGGACTTTTTGCGATTAGTGAAATGTTAGTTCAATCAACTTTATTAAATCAGGCCTTCAATAGAGTTACTTTAGACGCCCTAAAGCTCCCAACACTAAATGACGTTAAATTAACCTGGAAAACTATACTAAGGTCATCAGGAATTGGTTCCTTTATCGGAGTGCTTCCAGCTGAAGGCGGCACTGTTGCCTCATTGATAGGCTACTCTGAAGCCAAAAGGTGGTCAAAAAACCCTCAAGAATTTGGTAAAGGTTCTATTGAAGGTATTGCTGGTGCTGAAGCAGCCAACAACGCTGCTACTGGCGGAGCAATGGTTCCCACTCTAGCATTGGGAATACCAGGAAGCGCCACTACAGCAGTAATATTAACGGGTTTAATCGTTCATGGAGTTAGACCAGGTCCTTCTTTATTTAGAGAGCAGCCAGATTTTCTCTACGGAATATTTGGAGCAATGTTATTTTCAAACATTATATTCTTTATTCTAGGTTTCTTTGGCGCAAAAATCTTTGCTAGGGTGACTTTAATACCAAATAAATTGCTTTGGCCAATGGTTTTTGTGTTGTCTGTTTGTGGAACATATTCATTGAATCAATCTGATGTGGATGTTTGGATTATGTTAGCTTTTGGAGTTATTGGTTTTTTTATGCGAAGATTTGGTTTTTCTTTGGTTCCAGTAATAATCGGGTTAATTCTAGGAGAGTTGGTTGAGGGTACTTTAAGACAATCACTAGTAATTTTTGATGGAAACTGGCTACTGTTTCTTACAAGGCCAATAGTTGTCACTTTCTTAATCTTGTCAATCGCAGCTTTGCTTTTTCCCTTTCTTAAAAGGGCAAAAAATAGAATAACCGAAAAATAAATCTAATAAAATTGAAAAAAATTATTATTAATAGGTAATTTAACTGGAGTTAAAAATGATTAAGCCACGTATCGCGATCGTGCCAGGGGACCCCTCAGGAATTGGTCCAGAACTAATCGCAAAATTGTTGAATGATGTGGGTGTGAGGGATGCTGCTAACATTGTTTTGGTTGGTGATAGCCATCTGTGGTTGCAAGGCGCAGAGCAGGCAGGTCTGCCTGTCACATTGAACACCATTGCTGAGGCAGACATCTCCAGTCAAAAGGGCACCCATCACATTGAGATGTCCACCATAGTGCCACATGATATGCAAATTGCGACAATAACTGTAGCAAGTGGTCGTAGTTCGCTACGCTGCTTGGACAAAGCGTTAGACCTAGCCAAAGCTGGTCTGGTTGATGGTGTGCTCTTTGCGCCATTCAATAAGGCCTCAATGGCCAGTGCTGGACTGAACGCCGAAGACGAGCATGTATATATGGCCCGCTATTTAGGCTTTGACGGCTATCATAGTGAAATCAACGTGTTGGATGATTTGATGACTACACGCGTTACTAGCCATATAGGATTGAAAGACGTTGCTGGTAACATAAGCCAAGAGAAGATCTTGCAAGCAGTAAATCTGGCCAATGACACCCTACGTCTTGCTGGCAAAAAATATCCCAGGATTGCAGTAGCGGCACTGAACCCACATGCAGGCGACAATGGTAAATTTGGACGCGAAGAAATAGATATTTTGGAGCCAGCTATTGCAAAGGCGAATGCTAACCAGATAAATGTCACTGGCCCTTGGCCCTCGGATACTGTTTTTTTGAAGGCAAAACGGGGTGAAGTGGATGCGGTCGTTACGATGTACCACGACCAAGGTCAAATAGCAATTAAACTTTTGGGATTTGAGCGGGGCGTGACCGTTGCTGGCGGCCTACCCATTCCAGTGGCAACCCCAGCACATGGTACTGCCTTCGATATTGCGGGAAAGAATAAAGCAAATGTTAGTGCAACGCGACAAGCTTTTACTCTGCTTGTGAGCATGGCGAACATACATCGCACAGAACGCGATGCCAACCTAGGGAGGGGCACTTATGACAAAGATTAAATCAATCCGTACTCGAGTTTGGAACTGGAAGGGTCCAACCGTTCCACCGTTGGATAATTTCTGTACCAACGCCTCGGATGCACTTTGGGACAAAGGCGATGCGATGGCGTCTTTCCGTTTTCACCAGTGGCTGACCTGTGAGATTGAGACTGAAGATGGAACTATTGGCATAGGCAATGCAGCTCTTGCGCCGACGGTTGTAAAGAAAGCAATTGATGACTGGTATGCACCTATGGTCATTGGCGAAGATCCGTTTGACTATGCCTATATTTGGGACAAAATGTATCGCCGTACCCATGCATGGGGCCGCAAGGGCGTTGGTATGATTGCGATTTCGGCTATCGATCTTGCTATCTGGGATCTGATGGGGAAACTGATAAAAAAACCAGTATTCAAGCTGCTTGGTGGGCGTACTAAAAATAAGATCCCAGTCTATTACTCCAAGCTATATTCTGGATCAATTGAATCCATGCAGAGGGAAGCCGAAGCAGAAAAAAAACATGGCTATCAGGGATTCAAAACACGTGCTGGTTTTGGTCCAAAAGACGGCATGAAAGGCATGCGTGAAATCCTCAAGCGTATTGACGCACTGCGTGAAGTACTTGGCTATGACGTTGATTTAATGCTTGACTGTTACATGGGGTGGAATCTAGATTACGCCAAACGCATAATTCCTAAGCTGGAAAGGTTTGAACTACGTTGGCTTGAAGAGCCTGTTCTTGCCGATGATTTAAATGGGTATGCAGAACTAAATGCGATGGGAATTATTCCCATTTCAGGAGGTGAGCATGAGTTTTCAGTCATTGGTTGTCAGCAGTTGATGGAGAAAAAAGCTGTCAGTGTTCTTCAATATGATACCAATCGTGTAGGAGGAATCACGGCGGCACAAAAGATTAATGCGATTGCTGAAGCTTACCAGATACCCGTTATTCCACATGCGGGCCAAATGCACAATTATCATCTGACGATGGCTAATGTGAACTGCCCAATTGCTGAATATTTTCCTATCTTCAATGTCGAGGTCGGTAACGAATTGTTCTATTATATTTTCGAGGGTGACCCTGTCGCTGTCGATGGTTGTCTGGATCTTGATGATAATATACCTGGCCTTGGCATCACTATCTCAGACAAATATCTGCACAACTTTGACATCAAGGAGTAAGTAGGCATGAACTTTTCTTACAGGGGTATCTGGCCCGTAGCTCCAACCCCGTTCAACCTTGATGGAACGCTTGACCTCCAAGGAATGAGACGGGTACTGGATTGCATTATAGATCAGGGTGCCGATGGTATCTGTATTCTTGCCAATTTTTCAGAACAGTTTCTGATTTCAGACGCGGAGCGTGAGGTGTTGACAAGGTTGTCGATCGAACACATCGCAGGCCGCGTTCCGGTGATTGTTACAATTAGTCATTATGCAACACAAATTGCGGTTGAACGGGCGCAGTTCTCTAAAGATCTGGGGGCGAGCATCGTCATGATGATGCCACCTTATCATGGAGCACTTCTTAAAGGGAATCCGCAGCAAACGTTTGAGCAGTTCCAGGCGGTGGGTGAGGTTGGCATTCCAATCATGATTCAAGACGCGCCACTGTCCGGCGTCGATCTACCTGTGTCGTTGTTAATCAAGATGGCACGTGAAATCGAAATGGTGAAGCTGTTTAAGATTGAGTGCCCGATGGCTGCGAATAAATTACGCACACTCATTACCGAGGGGGGTGACCTGATAGAGGGGCCGTTTGATGGTGAAGAGGCGATTACATTGTTGGCTGATTTGGATGCTGGTGCGACGGGAGCTATGACCTCTGGCATGGTGGTGGACCAAATCAAACCGGTGATTGATCTCTACCACGCAGGCGACATAGATGGAGCAACAGCAGCTTATGGTCGGGTTGCCATGGTGATTAACCACGAAAACCGTCAGTGTGGCTGGCGGTCATGTAAGGCCGCGATGGTCGATGGTGGTGTGATTAAATCCGAATTCTGCCGTCACCCAATCGAGCCCTTACATCCTGAAATTCGCGACCGCTTACTTAGCCTTCTAAGACCACTTAATCCAATTGTATTGAACTGGGGAAAATAAACCAATGTTGACAGGCAAAAACTTAATTAACGGTACTTGGCAAGGGTCCAAACAAACGATCACTAGTGGTGATCTGGCAAATATGTCATTTGCTCAAGCGACCCTCGCGCAAGTAGAGGCTGCATGTTTGGCTGCACGTCGTGATTTCCGCGACTATGCTGCGACATCCGGCATGGACCGGGCTATATTCCTTCGAACTATAGCGCATCAGATGGATATTTTAGGTGATGAAATCACTAAGATAGGCTGCGCCGAGACCAGTCTACCGGAGGCTCGTCTTAACAGTGAGCGGGGCCGGACAACTAAACAATTACTCATGTTTGCTGACCTTATTGAGGATGACAAACACCTTGATACCCGGATTGATGCTGCACTGCCAGACCGTATGCCTATGCCGCGGTCAGATCTGCGTCTGACACATCGCCCTATTGGCCCTATTGTAGTCTTTGGAGCGTCCAACTTCCCACTGGCATTTTCCACCGCAGGTGGTGACACTGCGAGTGCTCTGGCTGCTGGCTGCCCCGTTATCGTTAAAGGGCATGCGGCGCACGCGGGCACAGGTGAGTTAGTGGGGCAAGCGATTGCAAAGGCTATTAAACTCTGTGGTATGCCTGTTGGCACCTTCCAAATGTTACAAGGCCCCGGTCGTGTGATTGGGAACGCGCTGGTACAGCATCCTGAAATACGCGGCGTTGGGTTCACCGGTTCTTTTGCTGGGGGTAAGGCGCTTTATGACATCTGCCATGGCCGTTCTCATCCGATCCCGTTTTATGGTGAATTGAGTTCTGTAAACCCAGTTTTCTTACTGCCCCAAGCTATTGAAAAGCGTGCGGCAGTCATGGGTGCTAGCTGGGTTGAGTCGTTAATCATGGGTGCGGGTCAGTTTTGTACTAACCCTGGTATTGTTGTAGGTGTGCGGGGAACGGGCCTTGACATATTCGCTAAGGCTGCTTTGACTGCGCTCAAAGATGCCCCGGAACAGAAGATGCTCACCGATGGTATTCATGAGGCTTATCAAAAGGGTGTGCTAGGCTTTGCCGAACTTATGGAAGAAATTTCGACCTGCGGGCGTTCTGATAAACCACGACATACGCTGCCTGTGGTCTTTAAGATTGATGCGGGCAAATGGATGTCGACTCCTCGGTTGCAGCACGAAGTCTTTGGAGCGGCTGGGGTTTTGGTGGAATGTGAGGACGCGGCTCAAATGGTAGCTGTGGCCGAAGCAATGGAAGGTCAGTTGACTGCGACACTGCATCTGGAAGATGGGGATATGGAATTAGCAAATGGCTTAGTCGTCGTTCTCGAGGAAAAAGCCGGGCGTATACTGTGTAATGGTTTCCCGACGGGTGTTGAAGTATGTTCGGCCATGATGCATGGCGGGCCGTACCCTGCTAGTACAGATGCACGTGTAACCTCCGTGGGCACTCTTGCTATTGCCCGTTGGCTGCGCCCAGTTTCGTATCAGGACTTCCCAAAAGCTCTGTTACATCCTGAGTTGAGAATCATTAAAGGTGTGTAAAAACTAGTCAGACGTTGTGTGTAGGCACCATCTTTTAATGATTAATAATGGTTATGGTGCCTTTAACTAAGCGGCTGGTTTTTTCTATATATCGTAGGCGAATCACCGAACTTCTTTTTGAATGCTTTACTATAGTGTGATATGTCAACAAATCCAGAGTCTATCACAATATCTGAAACCCTTTTCTCACTGCTTAAAAGCAAAAAAACTGAATAATCAAGTCTTTTGTTCAAAAGCCATTTTCCTGGTGATTCACTGTATTGGGATTGAAAGTCTCTTTTGAATGAAGAGTAACTGCGGTGGCATAATTGTGCAAACTCATTCATTGACAAGTTTTTTCGAAAGTTTAACTCCATCGTTTCTATTATTGAGGGTGACCTGAAGTGAGTCAATGACTGGAAATAATCTGTGATATCATGATTATCATCGCTAACATAAATACTGATAATTAGCTCTTTTAACTTTAACAGTAATATTGAATCATGAAGCTTATCTTTGCTGGCGAAATAAGCTGCCATTGATTGAAAATAAGAGGCGAGTCCATTATCAATATTGAGTTTTATTTCTGATTCTTTGGGAATGTTGTCAATCGTCTGATTTACTCTATTACCGACTAGCTCGTCTACAATGCCCCTGACAAAATCATTTGTAATAAAAAAAACCATGGCGGAATAATTTTCATCACAAAATTTTTCTACTGTTCTCACACCTTTTTTAATAAATACTGCTTGCCCTTGCTCGGCAGTAACGGAACCAGATGACGAGCGCCAAGTCTTTCTCCCACTGACAACATATACAATATGGTCGGTAGACCTCCATGGTTCAGTAATCTTCACGGCTTCTTTGCGGTAGAATTTTGCAAAAAGTAAGTCATTAATTACAAACTCATTAGCACTAACTCTTTCGAGAAATTTATTATTAAGGTTATCCATAATCCTATTTTTTTTGAAGTTCTAAATTAATCGATTAGGCCTACTTAAAATCAAGAAAAAACATATAAATTATAAGGTTTTTCTGCTTGAACTTAATGAAACTTTGATCCCATCATTTTCTGTCACGCTTTTTTATGGTGGCCATTAAGGTCACTCACCTAATATTACTTTTTAGGCTAAAGGCTACTGGAACTATTTCTCTAATCTGAAAATTTTGCCCTATGCTGAAGTTGAAAATCTTATTGGATAATAGCATACCCGTTATATTATCTTAACTTAATTTAAATTAATTTAAATTAAGTTAAATTACTTGGACTTTGCAGTAAATTAAAAATATAAACCAACCATCGGAAGGTTATACAGATAAGGGCTCAATTGTTAACCTTCTTGGCTCCACTCACCGTGGCCTGTAGAAAGGGCATAGCCACCTATAGAAATAGGCAAAGCTAAAAATGGGTCTAATATAGGCGTATTTAGCCACAGCAGCTTCGTTGCTAATGTTACATTAGCAACGAAGCTCTAGGCTGGACGTGCTTTAGGCCTGAAGGAGCCAGCCTTTCGGCATCTCTCCTTATTAGCGGCCACTTATACAGTCTTTCGTTGTGTTTTATTTAAATATACCCTAACAGCCAATGCAAAGTGATCTCGGGCAGCACACGGCATACAATACCTAACAGGCATCTTAGAGAAAAGCAGAGCATAAACGTAAACTTCAGACTCCATTGGGAATCCTAACTTGGGCTAATAAAAAGCGAGCGATCCCCATGAAAATTAGAGAACTTTCTGCTTCTGATTTTTTGCTAAAGTTGAAAAGGTAGTTGTGGGTCATTGAGGATAGCGGCACTCAAAACCTTCCTTAGGCTATTTGTGGCAAACCAAAGTAATGAGTATCTTGAATTTAGCGGAAAAATAGACCAACGAAACCCGCGAGGGCTCCGTGGCCAAAAGGAAGTCAATGACAACTTCAAAAGAAACATAT
>Ga0307997_10000691_pt1 | contig 15529 bp, 17 predicted proteins | sample Davwhametageno36_FD_203165 | JGI IMG/M metagenome (GOLD analysis project Ga0307997, IMG submission 203165) | Marine microbial communities from Davis Island wharf, Antarctic Ocean - #36 | ecosystem: Environmental > Aquatic > Marine > Unclassified | place: Antarctic Ocean: Davis Island wharf... | reverse complement strand
CTTTCAGAGGAGATTCCACGCTTGTAATTTTCAATTACTTCGCCATCTCCAGACGACTTCTGTCCTGATTTTTTAATTCTACAAAATGCGTTGTCCTAAATGCACCTCCCTCGAGACCAAAGTGCTCGACACTCGAACCGGTAAAAACGAAACGTCGATCCGTCGTCGTCGCGAGTGCCTCGAATGCGAGTATCGTTTCACCACTATCGAGGAAGTTCTACGCGCTGACTTGCAGGTCGTGAAGCGCGATGGACGTCGCGAAGATTTCGACCGCAGTAAGATACTCGGTGGTTTGAAAAAGGCCGTTCAAAAGCGCCCGATCGATGTCATGCAAATTGAAATGCTAGTAGCCGACGTATTAGCCTTCCTTGAAAAGGAATTCGATCATGAGATCCCGTCCCACGCGGTCGGCGAGCAGATCATGCTGCGCCTCAAGCATCTCGATCAAATTGCCTATGTTCGTTATGCATCCGTCTACAAAGATTTTCGCGACTTGAGTGAACTCGCCCAGGAGATCTTAGATCTAAGGGAATCGACCGAAAATGGCAAAAAGTGACCCTGTCGATCAGCTACGCACGCTCAATGAAATTTTAGCGCGGACTTTTGCTTCCGATGTCGAGCGCGCCGAAAATGCGCGCCGGGCATTAGAGTTTTTCAGTCGCGAATACGCTGATGATACGGCTCAGCTTTGTCTGCGGCGCTGTGCTGATCAGTTGGCCCGACTGCATCTGGGTGATGATGAGAGTAGCGAACTCGCCTTCGCTCACTGGCATGTACCGGCGCTCGAACACTTCAGCCCGTTATGGATACGGCAGGCCATTGTTTCCGAGATGAAAAAACTCGCCGGTCGGCGTCAATCCTTGCTGCTCGTCACGGGCCTGCGTGAAACGATCTGCCCCAAGGGCAAGAACTGGACTCATAAACGCCAAGCTCAATACGAGCGAGTTCGCGATTGGATCGATGCGCTCGTCTGTGCGTGGGCCACACGTGGTGCGCAGCTTCAAGTCGTCGTGCTGTAAGTCACTACAAGAATAACCTTGGATTCGTATTCCAATCAGGCACTTCCGGTTTGCTTTTAGCAGACCGGAGGCGTCGACAGGGTTAGCGGCGTCCAGCGTCTCAGGATTTGTGACATTCTTCCTCGTTTTTAATCTCCGGCGTGTTTGAATTTCGTAATGACAACTCTCTTTGAAAAAATTATCGCACGGGAAATTCCGGCTAAGGTCGAACATGAAGACGAGCTATGCATTGTCATTCACGACATTAATCCACAGTCACCGGTACACTATTTGGTGATTCCTAAGAAAGTGATTCTCCGCGTCTCGGAAGCAAGTTCTGAAGATCAGTTATTGCTGGGACACTTGCTACTGACTGCGGCTAAGGTCGCGAAGAAGCTACATCTTGAAAAAGGCTTCCGCGTCGTGATCAACAACGGCGAAGACGGTGGAGAAGCGGTACCACATCTGCACGTGCATGTTTTGGGCGGTCGTTCACTGATGTGGCCTCCCGGTTGATTGGTTAGAAATATTTACCATTCGTCGCGGCCATCCCAACGAAGCCGGGACACTTTTTATGTTTGGGCGTGGGTAAAAGCGGAATTAGCGGCTTCGACGTGTGCTCGCTAGAGGGTAGTTGACCACGCGCTGCTAATCCATAAATCCTCTTGGTCAGAATGGAAATTTAAACAATGAGCGAAATTGATATGATGCGCCTGATGGGCGACCAGCATGTGGCCGCGTGGCGTCAAGCGCTGGCACGCTGGATCGAGTCTAAGTGGGTGCAACACTTCATCATAGGTGTTATTTTACTCAATGGTTTGGTCCTCGGGCTCGAAACGAGCGACGCCCTGATGGCTACGGTCGGTGACGTGCTGCTTTTTATTGATAAGCTGTGTCTCGCGGTTTTCATCATTGAGATCGTGCTCAAGCTGCTCGCTTACCGCTTACTCTTTTGGCGAAACGGCTGGAACTGGTTTGATTTCATAATCGTCGCGATCGCGCTCGTCCCAGGCGTAGGCCCATGGGCAGTGCTGCGCTCACTACGTATACTCCGAGTGCTCCGATTGTTAACCGTCATGCCGCAGTTGCGCAAGGTAGTGGCCGCATTCGTCCACTCGATTCCCGGTCTGTCTGGAGTTATTGTAGTGATGGCGGTATTCTTTTACGCCATGGGAGTCTTGGCGACAAATCTGTTTGGCGAAGTCTTCCCTCAATGGTTCGGCTCTTTGGGGAGTAGCCTATTTTCACTGTTTCAGATAATGACGCTAGAGAGTTGGTCGATGGGTATCGTGCGTCCGGTCATGGAGGTCTATCCATGGGCGTGGGCTTTCTTCGTTCCTTTCATCATGATCGCAACGTTTACGATCTTGAATTTGTTCATTGGTATCATCGTTTCGACCATGCAAGAGCTGCAGTCGCTGCCGGATCCAAACAAGCCAAATGCAGATTTAAAGCGCACGCTCGCACGGATGGAAGCCGATCTTGCTGCGGTGCGCGCGCATATTATCAACAAAGACCAGTGATTCTAGGCACTCCATGGTACCGAACTGAATTAAAAAAAAGCGATAAGTCTGCTGCGGACGACTAAGCTGCTTATTGAAAGCCTCCCTCCGGTCAAAGGATCAGCTTAAACAGTTTAGACATTTGATGAGTGGTGCTTTTTGTTAAGTGGGCAAGTCTTGGCCGAGGGCAGATCGGTCATATTTTCATTGCTCAAATCGACCGTTGGAGGTTTAGGCATCCTGATGGACTACTTACCCTGCAGGCCGTGCAGGTTCGCCATTGAAATACCGCTGAGCATGGCGCCGATGATTCCCAAGAAACCTTGGTCGGTTCCGGCCAAGTAGAGATTATCCAAATGTGTGCGGCCGTCTTTGATTTTGTTTGGAGCTCCGTAAATAGCGCCGTTCAGGTGGCCGGTGTATTTGCGCACGGTGCGAGGGGTGAACATGTCGCTGGCGAGACGGTGGTCGGCTAAATGTAGACCGTTTTTCGGGTCAGGTAAAAGGCTAAGTGTGACCTTCTGTAGCTCGTCATACCAATAGGCTTTTTGAGCGATATAGTCGTCCTCGTTGAGAGCGCACCACTGGTCGTGGTTGGCCATCGCGGTGACGCGGAGGTAGCCTTCATCGAGTTGTCGGCCTTCGCCGTATTGGTAATTATTGGGCAGGCAGATCACGCCGCTGGTGGGATCGACCAGTGCGTCGTCGACGCGGGCGTAGCGGAAGCGATCGGTGGTGCTGAAGAAGATAATCGTGTCATCCCATCCGAAATCGGTGGGTTGTTTATCGAACACGGTGATGGTTTCGGTGAAGCTGAGCTGGCCGATGTTGTCGCTGGCGGCATCGGCAGCCTGGTCCCCACATAGGCGCGTGGTCTCGACGGCGCCTGCAGTGGAAATGATTTTGTCGGCGGTGATGACTGTGCCGTCATCAAGCTCGACCGCTGAGGCCTTGGTGCCGTTGGTATGAATTTTTTGAATACCGCATTTCATTTTGCGGATGCCTCCGAGTGAGCGGTATTTATCCTGTAGCAATTTGATGATCACGCGCACGCCGTCGAGTGGTCGTGCAAAGCCTTCGAAGAACAGCGAGCGAAACATGATTGCGAATTGCCCATAATCCATGTCGTGCTCTTCGGCGCTGCCGTAATACATGACCGGGCAAAATATCATGTCGACGAGGAGTGGATCGCTGATGTGGCGCTGCACTGCTTGACGAGCAGAGGTCGGGACCGCTCCCAAGTTAAAGGCATCGATGGTGCGCACTTCTTCGGCGAGCGCGCGGAAGCCGTCAATTTGTTTGGGAAAAGCGCGGGCGACTTCGGATTCGAAAAATGTGAAGTCGTTGTTGAACCCTAACTTGCAATCAGGGAAAGAGACCTTTGAGCCGTTCTGTGGACACAGGTCGAGCGCATCGTAGGGGATGCGGAGCTGCCGCAGCAGCTTGGTGAGTGGCGTGCCTTTGGTGCCCTTGGGCACGTAGTTGGTTAATGCGTGTAGCCCGACGTCGAATTTTCGGCCAGACTGGCTGTAGAAAGAATTCAGCCCACCCGAAGCATTATGGCGTTCCAGAATAATGACATTCTTCTCCGCGAGTGCGAGGCGTATGCCGGCGGCGAGCCCCGCCATACCCGCTCCGATAATGACGACTTCAAAGTGTTGGTTGTCGAGGGTTGAGCTAGGCATGGCGCATAGTGGGCTGATCGGGTCGCGGGGACTCAGACATTGCCGTTGGCTAGGGGTGCTTTAAATCGGCGCAATAGAGAAACTCTGCTCGCATGTCGGATACAACGAAACACAGGCGAATGACCTGTGCTGCGGTGGTGCGCGGTGGTGACTGTTAAAGAGTTTAAGAATTAAACTTAGGAGTTAAATATGCAGCACAGCTATCCAGTGAAGCGAGTTCTGGATAATCCTCCTCGGGCACTTCAATGTTGTGCTGCTTACGGAGCTCCATGACGATGTCGAGGAAGTCCATGGAATCTAGGTCCATTTGATCGCGGAGATTCACTTCAGACTTGATGTCGGTTGTGTCTTCATCGGGCGCGATGTCTTTAATAATGTCGATAACGATTTGTTTTACTTGATCTTCTGTCATTTGAAAATTGGCTAATAACTAATGGGTGATGAATAATTAGACACTTAGGTTTCGAACTTCTTAACGATAAGAGCGGAGTTAATACCAAGCATCCCAAAGGAGTTGTTGAGGATAACTTTGACCGCGTCAACCTTGAGAGGCTCGTTTATTACGAGATTTGGTATCGCACACTCCTCATCGAGTTCTTCCACGTTGATGGTTGGGTGAATGATGTTGTCTTGAAAGGAGGGTAAATTACCAGCCAGTTCAAGTGCTCCCGCAGCGCCCATGGCGTGCCCGATGAAGCTTTTGGTATTGTTCACGTAAGTCGTGGGGCTTTTCCCGAAGACCTCAATAATCGCTTTGCACTCTTGAATGTCCCCCATCGGAGTCGAGGTCGCGTGGGTGTTGACGATATCGACATCTTCAGGCGTCATTCCAGCCCTTTTCAACGCTGCCCGCATGCACTCGGCTTGGCGCACTGGATTGGGCAACACGTAGTCACTTGCATCGGAATTGATGTGGTAGCCTACAATCTCAGCGATGATGGGGGCGCCACGGGCCTGAGCATCTTCTAGGCGTTCGAGGACGTAAATGCAGCCACCTTCGGAAACGACGATGCCATTGCGTGACTTGTCAAAGGGGCGACTGGTTTTTTTGACATCGGTCTCATGCTTGCCGAGTGCACCTTGGCTTTTGAAGCCGGCAAAGATCCCGAACGATTGAATACTTTCGCTCACGCCGCCAGCGAGCGCGACGTCGACTTCGCCTAAGCGGAGCATCTGCAGGGCTTGCACCAGACCGGCATTGCCAGCTGCGCACGCGGCACCGATGGTGTAATGTGGCCCGGTGATTCCCATATTAATGGTAATCTCGCCCGCTGGATTGTTGGCAACCGTGCGCGGATTGTGGTGGTGCGTCCAAAAACGTGTGTCGTAGTCAAACTTTGAGATGTTGTAGACCTCGTTTTCGGTTTCGACATTACCGTGCTCGGTGGTGCCGATATAGACGCCGATGCGTGACTTATCCTGATTTTCAAAGTCTAGGCCGCTATTTTCGACCGCTTCACGGGCGCAATAGATCGCGATGCTACCGGCGCGGGTGCCGACTCGGAGCTCCCTGCGGTTCTGGTGCTTCTTCGGATCAAAGTCGCACACGCCCGCAGGCACTTTGCCCATGTAGCGCATATCGATCAGTTGAATACCAGCAACCCCATCGAGGAGATTCTTACGATATTCTTCGAGAGTGTTGCCGTTGGGTGAAGTCAGGCCAAGACCTGTGATGACTATACGCGACTGATGCATAAATAAGCGGGAAGGGTTTCCATCTACATAGGTGGGATGGGTAACAGTGTAAAGCTCTGCGGCGAGGGCAAATCAACTTTCCGATTATCTGTCACTTTTGCAGTATGTCCGTTTTGGGCGAGAATCGGGCTTTTTTGAGGCAAGTCGCATGCACTCAAAGTCCTTATCAGTTATGTTTTGCAATTTGCTTCGAATTTACTTTATTGTCGGGAATTCATGGCAACTTCAGATTCAGTTACGAAGCCGATTTTCCCCGCTCAAGAGGCGGAGGCGGAGTCATCGCAGCGTGACTTGGATTGGGCAGTCGTGCAACGAGTTCAGTCTGGAAATGTGGGTGCGTATGACCAGCTGGTGCAGAAGTATCGCGGGAAGATCTTTTCGATTGTTTACAACATGACGAGTAACCGCGAGGACGCTTCCGATCTGACTCAGGACACCTTTATTAAGGCCTTTCAAGCGATTGCCCGATTCAAGGGTAAATCATCATTTTTCACGTGGATTTATCGGATCGCGATCAATTCAACGATGACTTTTCTTAAGAAAAGGAGTCGTCGGCGCTTTATCAGCTATGAAAATATCGACGAAGAAGTGTCTAATTCAGAAATCTTTGAACGTTTGACCGCCAAGAATCGGACCGAGAAGGGCGCTTTAGTAAATGAATTACAGGAAAAATTGAACGATGCGCTGCAGAAGTTGTCAGTTAAACATCGCACGGTCGTTATTTTACACGAAATTGAGGGCCTCGAGCACGCTGAAATCGCAGAAATCACAAAAACCTCTGTGGGAACTGTTCGCTCCCGTCTCCACTATGCAAAACAGCAATTACAGAGCTATTTAAAAGATTATATCGGATAGTAGACGCCTGCGAACGGGCGCATTTTTAAATTTATGGCCAAGCCAAATAAAGACAGTCAAAAACATATCACCGTAGAAGACCTGCTACAGCTGAAACGATCGGAGCGCCCAGACGAAGTGTTCTGGGGGCAGTTCGACCGGGAGCTACAACAGCGCATGATGCAGACTTTGGTGAAAAAAAATCCGCTTCATCTACAAGTATGGAGCGCTCTGTCGGGTCGACTGACTCAGAGTATTGGAGTTGCATGCACCGCGATTTTCTTGGCGGTGATGGTCGTTCGTCCAGCGTTAGTGGGCACCGGTTCGTCATCAAACAGCCGATCAGTTGCCCAAACTGAAGATACGGCCAACCAAGCTGCATCCGTAGCCGTTGAGGTCTCGATGTCTGATTTAGGGGGTTCATCAGTTGAAGGCTCCCACGACTACAGTATCGAAGGGATCAGTGCAGAAGTGGAATCACCAGATTCCAGTTTTACCCGAGATTTCGCGATGGTAGGTTTTGTCCTCGGTTTAGATGCAGATTATTCATCTGATGCCGCTTCGTCGCGCGTGCCTTTCGGCAGCATCGGCGTCGCCACGACCCTTGTTTATTAGATTTTTTATGCGTCTCGGTTTTGGCTGGATTCTTCTTTTTTTAGGACTTTGTGCATCGTCAGCGTCTGCAAGTTCTGCTGCTGCACTTGCGTTGCAGCAGCGTCTTATTCAAGTTTTTGAACAAAACAAGGGCGCGGTTGTTCGCGTCAAAGCCGCCTACACCAATCCCGATAAAGACGGTAAAAAGCAAATCACGCTTCGCGTGGGCACAGGTTTCTTTATTAGTAAAGAGGGCCATGTTTTAGTCAGCGCGAGTCGCGCTGCAGGCGCGGAACGCGTCTGGGTCGAGCACCAAGGGAAGTCGTATGCCACCGAGTCAGTCGGGCATGACCGATTGACTAATGTTTCTGTGCTCAAAGTGCTGCAACCGCCCAAAGATTTTTCGATCATTGCCATCGACACTAATGCCGAGCGACCCGCTCTGGGATCGATCGCGGTGGCTATTGCTTGTCCCCTAGATTTTGACCCGTCGCCCTCGATGGGTATTTTTACGGGTGCGGAAAAGAAGTTGGGTAATAAGATTTTCCCCACTGAGTACATCCGTACTTCAATTTCTGTCGAAGCAGGTCAAGGTGGGTGCCCAATTCTGGATATAAATGGTCGTTTTATTGGCATGACCGTGGCGTCCGTGCCTGACTTAGATGCATCCTACTGTCTACCAGCTGAAGCACTGGCGCGGGTGCGTGACGATCTACTGTTTTCGGGGCACATTATACACAGTTGGATGGGCTTCGAAGTAAAGAGTCGCTTGAACGCTGATGATTCAGACGCAGTGACGTTATCGAAAGTTTTGGTAGGCGCACCTGCAGCCGAGGGCGGTCTGCTCCAGGGAGATCACCTTGTATCAATCGGCGGACGTGCGATTCAGAATGTAGAGGACGTGCCCAGCGCGGTCTTTTTCACTCGGGCAAATCAATTTGTATCGATTAAAGTGAGGCGTGGCGATCAAGAGCTAGAGTTTTCGGTGAAGACGCTACCGCGTCCGGAGAAAGATACGGTTATCTCTGCAGTGGATTCCAGTCCTGCCGCGGGTGGTGCACCGGCTGAGCCTAAGAATTAAGTGTGCCTGAGACGCTCCAACAAGCCAGTCGGCTCAGATGTTGTGTGGCTGAAGCCCATTTAACGCTGTAATCTGATTTGGGTCGCTACTTGTGCAGCGGCGTTTTTGAAACGATCAACTCAAGTTTGTTGCCGCGTAAATCGACGTAAAGGGGGGCGCCTAAGTGTTGACTGTTAATGATCGCGCTTCCGATTGGGCAGTTGATCATCGGCGAAAGCGTTCCAGAGAGTATTTTGCCAATTTCCTCATTCGCTCCGTTGACCACCGGGGTACCTTCACGGGCGATACGACGTCCTTCGAGTTTGAAGTGCACGACGCGGCGTGGAACACCGTGTTCAGTCTGCTCAGTAAGCGCATTTTTACCGACAAAATCCTCTTTATTGAATTTTACAGTCCAACTAAGACTTGCCTCCAGAGGGGTGATTGTATCGCTGAGTTCGTGGCCGTAGAGTGGCAGGCCCGCCTCTAGGCGCAGGCTATCACGAGCGCCGAGCCCACAGAGTTTAACCCCCATCGCTTCGCCGTGGACTAAGATTTGTTTGGCTAGTTGTTCAGCGGCTTTGGGGGAGCTGTAGATTTCGAACCCGTCTTCGCCAGTGTATCCAGTGCGGCAAACGCGAACCTTCTCGCCGGAAAAGCTGATTAATTGGTGCCAGAAGCGCTTGATGGTATTCACCCCCTCAAGCCCGAGCTCGGTCAAAATGGCTTCCGCTTTCGGGCCTTGGAGTGCCAGCAGCGCATAGTCTTCTGAATGATCTTCGATCTCGACGTCGAGGCGCCAGCGCTCGGCCTGCTTTAGAAACCAACCAAAATCTTTCTCAATGTTGCCGGCGTTGACACATACTAGGAAGCTTTCTTCGTCCGTGCGGTAGATCATTAAGTCATCGACCACGAATCCGGTGCTCATGCACATCGGCGAATACACCGCTTTGCCAATCGGACATTTGCGGACTGCGTTCACTACGAGCCGATCCAGAAAAAGCGCAGCGTCAGCTCCAAAGACGTGAAATTCACCCATGTGACTCACATCGAACAGGCCCGCCGCCGTGCGCACCGCTCTATGTTCTTCAAGAATACCAGTATACTGCACCGGCATATTCCAGCCACCAAAGTTGACGAACCGAGCGCCGTGTTTGGCGTGAAAAGTATGAAGTGGGATTTCTAGCATCAGATCGATCTCTTTTGTGTAATTCAGAAGTAATTCTTCAGATTTTGTGCGAAGACTCTTGCGATGCAATAAGAACGGCCTTATCTGGCAACCAACTAATGCGCCCGAATCTGTTTTTTGCTAAAGGCGCGACTACCCAACTCTTACACTTATCATAATGTCCAGCCCATCGACCGATTTACGCGAAAACGCACGCCACTACATTCCCGCAACAGACGCGGAGATTGACTGCATGCTCGCGACCATTGGGAAGTCTTCGTTTAAGGATTTGTTCGATCACATTCCTTCGGAAGTGCTGTTTTCCGAGGCGCCTGATCTGCCTGAAGAACTTGATTACGATTCCCTTAAGGCGCGCCTTCAAGAGATCTCGCAACAAAACAAGATTCGCAGCAGTTTCCTCGGCGACGGGGTGCTCGACCTAGAGCCTTCACCGGTAGTCGGTCCCGTTTGTGATATTCGCAACATGACGACGGCTTACACCCCGTATCAACCCGAGCTTAGTCAAGGCACTTTAATCGCACATTGGATTTATCAATGCTCGATGGCTCGTTTGACTGGGTTCGAGGCGGTGAATGCATCGCTTTACGATCGTTCGACTTCGATCTACGAAGGCATTTGCGCTGCAATTCGAATGAGCCGTGGTAAGTCAGCTGCAATCATTCCTGAGACGCTCTATCCGGGAGACTTAGAAGTTCTCGCGACACTCTCAAAGGAAACTGCAGTTGAATTGATCCGCGTGCCCGTGGATGCGTTGACTGGCTGCATCGACATGGCAGCGTTGAAGGTAGCTGCAGAGTCCGCGGCGGACCGGCTTGCGGTGATTGTATTTCCGCATGTGAACACCTTTGGATTACTCGAAGCCGTCGACGAGCTGACCGACTTTGCGGCACAAGCAAAAGTTAAATCCATCGCGGTCATCGATCCGTTGTTGCTGACTAAAGGCGGCTTAAAGCCACCGTCTGAATTTGGTGAAAAAGGGGTCGATATTATTGTTGGCGAGGCCCAACACCTCGCGCTTGCGCCTAATTTTGGTGGCCCAGGCCTAGGTCTGTTTGGGGTGCGCTTTTCTTCGAAAGATCGTAGTGGCGTGCGTGCCGCGCCAGGTCGTTTCATTGGTAAAGCAAAGGATCGTTCTGGCCGCGATTGCCGGGTTAGTGTGCTGTCTACTCGCGAGCAACACATCCGTAAGGACAAGGCGACTTCTAATATTTGCTCAAACCAAGCCTTTGTAGCCACACTGGTGGGGGCAGCGCTTCTTGAACGCGGTGATACAGGTCTTGGTGAAATTCTTGCGACGATTCGTATGCGGCTCATTGCCACCGTCGACGCGCTGACTGCCTTTGATGGCGTCGAATTGGCTTTCCCAGACAGTGTGAGCTTTCACGAAGTTACTTTCGCTCTGTCGAAACCGGTCGCAGAGATTTTTAGCGCTGCGCGTGCGAAGGGCATACTCGTCGGTGCCGATGTTTCGGAGCGTATCGGTGGCGGGCGTCAGTTGCTCAAGCTCTCGTTCTCCAACCGCGAGCAAGACTTCGATTGCTTGTTTGCGGCATTTGTCGCGGTTTTTGGAGCCGCAGACCCGACTGCCAGTGCTGCGTTGAAACCGGTTTGTAAGGGTGCACTGCGTGCGAAAGCTCCAGGCTTGCGTGCATACCCGGCGGCCGAAGTCATCGATTATTACAACAAACTGGGCGATCTCAACGTCAGCCCGGACGATGGTTGCTACCCACTCGGCTCGTGCACCATGAAATATAATCCGATGGTGAACGACTGGGCTGCGGGGCTTCCCGGATTCACTGATATTCACCCGCAGGCGCCGGTTGAAGATGCGCAGGGCTGTCTTTATATACTGCATGAAACGCAAGAGTGGTTCAAAAAGATCACAGGCCTTGCCGGGGTCACTACACAGCCACTGGCGGGGGCGCAGGGCGAACTTGTTGGACTCAAACTTTTCCAAGCCTATCATCGTGATCGTGGAGAGCACCGCGACGTCGTGCTCATCCCAAGCTCGGCACACGGGACTAACTTTGCCACGGCAACCATGGCTGGCTTTACCGGTAAAAAGGGTAAAATCGTTTATCTCGATGCGGATGTCGCCGGGCGTGTGCTCAACGAAGACCTAGATCGGCGGATCGAAGAATATGGCGACCGTATCGCGGGTATCATGATTACCAACCCGAACACTAGTGGTATTTTCGAAAGCTCCTTCAAGCAGATTGCTGAGAAAATTCATGCGGTGGGGGGGCTCGTCTATATGGATGGCGCCAATATGAACGCCATTGCTGGGTGGGTCGACCTTGGCGCGCTGGGCGTCGATGCGGTGCATAATAATTTGCATAAAACATGGACTATTCCGCACGGTGGCGGTGGCCCCGGTGATGCGATGGTCGCAGTCAGCGATTTATTGCTTCCCTATTTGCCTGGCTATCAGATCGAGTTTGACGGCCAGCTGTATCAGCCAGTCAAAGCAGAGAAATCGATTGGTTCTTTCCATCGTCATTGGGGCAATTTCGCACATAAGGTCCGTTGCTACACCTACTTGCTTCGCCTCGGTCGCGAAGGCGTGCGCCGTATGTCCGCAATGGCTGTTTTGAGTGCTCGTTATCTGCACAAACAAATGGAGGGTGATTATGCAACTCTTCCAGCAGGTTCCAATAGTGTGCCGCGGATGCACGAGTTTATTCTCACGCTCAAGCCCGAAGATTTCGGCGCACTCGAATCAGTCGGTCTGCGTCAGACCGACGCGGCGCCACGAATCGGCAAGCTCTTTCTCGATTTCGGTTTCCACGCGCCGACCGTTGCTTGGCCTGAGCCTCTGGGCCTCATGATTGAGCCGACCGAGAGTTACACCAAGGCGGAGCTCGATCGCTTTGCCGATGCGGTGAAAGCGATTCTCAAACTGGTCAAAGAGCACCCACACGTGTTGAACTCTGCACCCCATTTCTCACCGATCGACCGTGTCGACGAAGTTGAAGCGAACCGCGATGTCTGTCTCTCGGAGTCGCTTGAAAGTCTTCCGGTGCTGAATCAAGCCCGAATCTCCACCCGGGCATTGGCTAAAATGCCAGTCGATGAGATCTATAAGAAAATTGTCGAGGCCGCCGCTAGCCTACAGCCCGCATAGATCGATCGGCCAGGAGCGGCGGGCGCGATCGGCGAATGCAATGAGTGCGCTGCTCGTGGCATCGGTGTTGGCCAAGGCCTACCAACGAGCGGTGGTGGGCGGCGTCATTTCGCCCGAAAATCTAAGCTTCTAAAAGGTGTTATAAATGATACTAAACTAAGGGTCTATGAATGAAATAATGGCAATTTTCGCAGGAGTCGGGCTTGCCGCAGCCTGTGGTTTTCGTGTGTTTGTCCCTTTATTCATTGCGAGTCTCGCAGCGAATACAGGAATCGACATCATGGGTGATGCAAACTTCGAGCAAATGCTCGGGGCCGACTTTGAATGGCTCGGTAGCACACCAGTCACGATAGCGCTCGGTATCGCAACCGTACTTGAGATCGGGAGCTACTACATCCCATGGCTCGATAATGCGCTTGATTCGATCGCGACGCCTGCTGCGGTGGTCGCGGGGACCTTTATTACCGGCGCGATGATGCCGGAACTGATGGGAGATGGAGCGGTGAAATGGATCGCTGCGACTATCGCGGGTGGAGGGACTGCTGGTTTGATCCAAGGTGCATCGGTGATCACCCGCGGCACCTCAACTGCAACCACCGGCGGCATCGGCAATCCAGTCGTTTCCACTGCAGAACTCGGCGGCTCGGTGCTGGTTGCTAGTTTAGCAATTTTAGTTCCCATCCTCGCCGGTATACTGGTCGTGATACTGCTTTATTTCGTCATTCGCACTGTTTTTCGATTTTTTAAACGGCGTATGGCGACCAAGAAGGCAGACTCAGCGCCGCAAGCATTACCTCCAACTGAAGTGCTGTAGTGTAGGCAGTGCTGGACTGCCACAATTGACTCTTGGTGATTTTGGAAGACTTGGAAATAGCTTGTTTCACGTCAAACCTAACAGGCGCAAGACGCAGAGCACTCTTCAAGTAATCGGCAATAGGATGGTCGAAGCGGCTTCGCCAGTCGGCAGGCTCATGGTTGACCATCAACCGGTTTCAGTGGCTTAGCGTAGGATCGTGTTTTAACCGCTTTACCACTGTTGATCCGTCGCTCTAGATCGGCCAACGCGGTCAATCATTTGCTCGGTCTGACGCCGGCGCAATGTGTTCCTAATCTCGCCAGCGAGCTTCACCTTCTAGGGGCGGTCGCTTGGCAACTATCTAATTCTGATCAACGCGTTTAAACCGTAACCGGAGTTAATATTTACCGGCATAGGCTTTAGCCATCTCTACTAGCTCATGCTTTATCGGTTGTTTTTGACTAAATTTTTTCTGGATATTTGTCCGCTTCAATCAGAGCTTGGATACTCGCTTGTACAAACGGTTTGTCACCCGGATAGGTGACTCCAAACCACGAGCCGCTGGTCTGGATAACGGCGCAGTCTGTCTGTTCGCTGCGTATCAATTCGTCGATCACAGTCGGGATGTAGCATTCCGATGTGGATTCTTGACCATGCGCTTCGAGGAAAGTTACAAAGTGTGCTTCAAGCGCGATAAATAGCGCAGGACTGAATCCCCAGAAATTCATTGAAACGATGTCACTCGGTTGCAAGGCCACACGTTGATTGGTCAAATTATTGCCACGAATCACGCCATCCTTCTCATTGGCTATCGTGCTGTGTTCTTCCACTCCTCTTAGTGATCCGTCTTTAACTAGACAAAGACCGCGATTGACGGAGCCGTGCTCAGACAGAGTGTTTTCTAGGCGGTAACCCACCATACACGTCCGTAGCTCGGGCTCGTCATCACGACGATTGAAATAGTCGGCGAGCTGTTGATAAGCATCCCGTCCGTAAAAATCGTCGGCATTGATCACCGCAAATGGGCAATCAATTTCATTCCGCGCAGCACGTATCGCGTGGGCCGTACCCCAAGGTTTCTCGCGACCCTCTGGGACTGAGAAACCATCGGGTAAATCGGCCAATTCTTGGTAAGCGTAAGCGACTTCGATGCGGGCACTGAACTTTTCGCCAACCGCCGATTTGAATGCGTCTGCGAAGTCGCGGCGGATGACGAAAACCACTTTTCCAAATCCTGAGCGAATCGCGTCATAGACCGAGTAGTCGAGCACGGTTTCGCCATTTGGCCCCATCGGGTCCAATTGCTTGAGGCCGCCGTAACGGCTACCCATTCCAGCTGCGAGAATCAAGAGAGTCGGTTGCATGCGGCGACGATCTATTGAGAGCGCCGGGACCGCAAGTCCGTATCCCATAGGAGCAATACACTCGTTCGGAGGCTCAGAGATGGCGTCAGGCGCACGTATGGGGAGGTCCCTGCTTCGTGCGTTTTAGGCTTTTGCGGACTACAACGCACGTCTAAGAGTCAACGATTTGGATCTGACAGTAATTCATTAAAAGGTCTGTGAGGAAGTGGAGCCAGGTGTCAGGGCAGATCGACGCTGGAGCGGGCTCGATGCATGTGAGAATGTATTATCACACGGTGTTATTGAGACGCTGATCATGACTAGGTCTGTGTCACAGACGCCTCAGGACCGCCGAGTGTTTAGTCATCGAAACGCGGACGATAACTACCTTACCATTGAGAAGCGACGTCAGCGACTTTTAGAAAGAGCGATCAAGCACGGCGTTCATATCGAATTTGTCGATACAGGAACTTTTCTCGATGATTACTGTGGCGTCGGAGCCATCTTACGCTACCGCGGAGCCGAACAGGTCGCAGCATAAGATTCGATCGACTGAAGCTAAGGCTTTAATTTTCGACGTGCGTGCCAGCCATTGACAACACTGGCGTGGCAGTCGGTCGAGCCCCTTCATCTCCCTGCAGTGCATCGCTCGTTATTTGAGTTGAATCAGCGCGGTCAAAAAGGGAGTTGGTCGCCGTGAGGCAAGTCA
>Ga0307997_10000689_pt1 | contig 15572 bp, 17 predicted proteins | sample Davwhametageno36_FD_203165 | JGI IMG/M metagenome (GOLD analysis project Ga0307997, IMG submission 203165) | Marine microbial communities from Davis Island wharf, Antarctic Ocean - #36 | ecosystem: Environmental > Aquatic > Marine > Unclassified | place: Antarctic Ocean: Davis Island wharf... | reverse complement strand
GCTCCAAGGAAAGCATCTGCTTCATTAGCAAAGTTAGTCGGGTCTTGTCTACTGGGTGGGGTAGGTAGTGCAGATATTGGAGGGTATGCCATATTAAGTTAATCCTTCTACTTCAATAGCGCCAAATGATAGGGATGGGGTTTCTAGTGTTAGGTCAAACCTTCGATAGAACCCGTAAATGGTTGTACCATAAGATGTGTCACTTGACCCAATGTAGACAACTGGAACAGCCCTAAGTTCTGCCAATGTCCGTTGTATTCTTCTAGCGTTACGTGTCTCGAACTGAACATCAAAGTCAGCTAACTGAGAGAAAGCTCTCTGAACGACAACAAAGTTACCAAAGGCGTCAACCTGTTTACGGGAGAAGTCTTCAATACTAATTGATGTACCGTATGTCGTTGCACCAATGTCAGCGAGGAACCCAAAGACAATCTGACCAAGTTTAGCATCTTCACCAGTGTTAGCTGTAACTGTAACGCTAATTGCAGAGTTAAGGTATGGTGGAATGTCTATGAACTGCACAGTTTCTTTCTGTACTTGCTCCTCGAAGAAATATGTGAACCAGTCAACAATGTTTCTGTTGTCCACCAGCGAAATGTTTTTGTTGTAGACTTCACCTGCTGTAGAGTCTGTTACTGTAACATTAGCACTAATACCAACCAGATTAAACAGAGCGAGGCTAGTGACGTTTGAGTTGTAGCTTCCAAAGACATAGTTGATAGAGTCTTGTTGAACAACTTGGTCAGCAATCTTCTGGTCAAAGGCTTTCCAGCGGTTTGTCGCCCCTAGTGTAAGCCAGTTAGTTCCGTCATCTGTCACAGGGTCATTATTCTGGTTAGAGTTAATAAGGCTTTCGTAAACCTTATGTGTAGAGATTACTATTACTTTAGTACCAGTGCTGTAAGAAGTAGCTGCGTCCCACGGAGTATGGTCAGTCTCAGGTACAGTGGAACTGGTAAGGATTGCGTCAGTTACCGTTACAGGTTTAATTATTTGCATACTTTACGTCCTTGTTGCTGGAAGGCCATCCACATCCCACTTACGGTTAATCTCATAGTTCCTCTTGACGTACTTAGAGCTACTGGCTTGCATCTGTCTTTGTTCGCTGCGTAGTCCAGATACCTCTGAACGTAAGCCTCTGATCTCTTCAACAAGCTCAGGGTTACTGAACATCTTAGAAGTCTGCTTGTTCGAGAAGATACGTGATGGACCAGTAGCTTCAAGCTCAGGGCCACGCTCACCAACCATACGTAGGCCACCAGTGTGATCACCACCTGTGGCAAAACCAAAGAAATCGCTAACTTTGTCCCAGCCACTACTGACTGCTTGACTGAAGCTACTAGAGCCGCTGGAGCCATTGTCCTCACCGGATGCTGCTGCTCTTGCATCCCGTATAGCATCAGACCTCGCGCTTAGCTCTGCCATCTCCCTCCTGCTCTGTGATTCATCATTCGCCTTATTTTCAGCAGCAGCGGCACTTCCGTTTAGGAACTCCATCTCCCTCCTTCTCTGTGCTTCAGCAGTTTCAGTGGTTGTGCTAGTTGTAGTAGGAGTTTGAACAGCGGGGGTGGCAGCAACAACAGCAGCAGCGGTAGCGGCAGCCCGTTGAGCGGCAAGGGCGTCAATAGCAGCTTGCATAGCTACGGCAAGGTTTGCTATAGCTGCTTCAACACTCATAATAGATGTGTCGATACCCAAGAGTGCAGCGTATTCTTTCTCTGCTAGAATGTAGCGTTCATCAAGGGCAGCCAGTTGAGACTCATTAGCTTCCTCAGAAGCTTCTATCTGTCGCTCAAGGACTATAACAGCCTCTTCAGCAGCAGTAAGCTGAAACTGAGCAATACCTCTAGCCTGCTCAAGCACTAAGCTAGTACGTCCAAACTCACGGGCATACTCTACAAATGATCCAAAGAGTTGTTCTGTAGGCTCCCCTACAACTGAAAGTGCATCCCTGAGCATCTGTTCATCTTCAAAGTCACCGCCCCTGATAAAGTTAAGAGCGCCTTCTCTGCGAGCAAACTTCTGCTCAAGACCTTGAGTTACTGAACGACCAGATAAAGCACCCTCAAGCATGTTAACGATAGTCTGAGTACGCTTCATAACTTCATTGGCAGCATCAAGACGTATCTTGAGACCGTCTAGGAGGCTCGTAAAGGCGTCTGTGATGCCCTTCTTCTCAGCATCTATCGCAAGTCTTAGTGCTTTGAATGCTTCTCCTACAGCTTGGTCAGCTTGAGCAAATGCAACCTGAGCATCCTCAAGACGGTGAATTGATACTAGGAGTTCTTTGTTTAACTCATGTACAGCCTTAATCTCAGCTTCACGTTGTCTTGCCAAGATGGCAGCGTTATTACCCAACAGAGTATCTAAGCGGTTCTGAAGTGCCATACGCTGGTTAGCAGCTTCGATAGCTTCAGCCATAGTCTCGAAGTGTTCAGTCATCTGAGCAAAGGCATCGCCCATCTTAGTGAACTCTTCAGCGATAGCAGCCTTCTTAGCTTCTTCAGAGAGACCCTTCAGCGAAAGTTTAAAGTCATGTGTGAAGTTGTCGAAGACCTCATTAGCGATACCAAACTGACCAGCAGCATCCATGACACTCATCTGTATCTCTTTGATAGCTTCTATCATAGGGGCAGCATCTTCATCAGAGAGTAACGAACCCTTTGTTGAGACACTCTTAGACAAACCAAAGAACCTAGACTTCTGCAACTTCTCAAAGCTCTCAATGGTCGCATCCATGTTAGTAACTGTACCCTTGAGACCAGAGTCAAGGAGCTTAGTCTTGGAACTCAGGAAGCTGATTGCAACCGCTGCAACCGCTAGTGGGCCAGCGATAGCACCTAAAGACGTTCCAAAAGCGCCCATTGCTCCAGTAGCAAGTTCCGCAGAGGCTACTACACTAGCACTTGATCCGAAACCAAGGGCTGAACCAGCACCAGCATAAAGACCTGAGCCTAAAGCAGAAGCCCCAGCAGCAAAAGTACCACTGCCACCTAGCAAAGAACTGCCACCACTAGCTATCGCTTGAGTAGACATACTGGCAGAAGCACCACCAGTTATCGCTCCTACAAGTGGCTGGATGAAACTCTTTTGTGCTAACGACATAAGCATCTGGCGTATCATGTCTTTAAACGCACTACCTACAGATTTTGTCCCTTCAATGACAGAGGTAAAGGCGTCTGTAAGACCAGTGCGAATATCACTTATCATAGCTTGGTAGTCTTCGCTAATCCTAGTAGACTCAATAAGTTGCGCTTGCTCCTCCAGAAGAACTTTTACATTTTCGTCAGTGAGTTTAATGCCCTTCTCTTTAATCTTATTTCGGAGGGTAGCGACCTTAACTTCTTCTTTGGACAGACCTATGAGGCTCTTCTTTTGTTTTATCTCTCTGATTAGTTGAGCTATGTATTGCTCATTGGTTTGACCACCTTTACTACCAGTTGGGCTTTTGGCTGCCAGTAAATCTTTCTCAGCAATTAGACCTGCAAGTACAGCAATCCTCTCCAACGAGGCTTCATACTCACGTATTACAACACCCCTTGCTGTAGCATCCACTGCTGTGGTCAGAGCTATCTCTTTTCTTACCTCAAGTTCAAACTCAAGTCCAGCTATCATAGAAGCATTAGCTTTGTTACCACCCTCTTTAAGGGCTTCAACTTCAGCCGTAGCTTTAGCTATACTCTTCTCAACGCCTGTGCCAAACTTGGTCAGGTTGCTCATTGCTGTAGCAGCTTCTTTTAGACCTGCTGCTAAGTCTTTTGCGTCCTTTACACTAGCCCTCAGTAACTTCTGCTCATCAGTAAGTGTATTAACTAACGCAAGTAGCTCATCAGCCCGTTCTGCTGTAATTTTGCCCTTGATCCTATCAAAAATGATACCTCTCTTAGTCATAACCTCCTGTCGGTCTAGTTCGTCAGTAATAGTCCTTTGTAACTTCACATCTTGTGTGGCAATTACTAAGGCGTCCTTTGCTTCTTGATGGGCTGTGCTTTCACTTTTAATCTTCTCGCCTTCACGCAAAAGGGCGTTAAGTTCATGAATACTTTGAACCTGTAGCTTCATAGCAGCACCAGCGTTTTTATCAAGCTCACCAGCCTCAACACGGGCGTCAATAGCGGCCTTTCGGAGACGAAGTTCCTGATCTAGTTCTGCACTAAGGGCTTCGTCGCTATCACTGCCATACTTTTCTTTAGCTTGTATCAGAGCAAGCTCTTGGGTCAGTGCAAGAGAGCCTTTCGCAAAGTTACTATCTTTTATCTCACCTTCTTTTTCTAGTAGAAGGTTAAGCTGTGTTTTAGCCTCTGTTAGTTTTCCTAAAGCGTCTTTTTCTTTCATCTGTGCGTCAAGCTGAGCAGCACCTTCTTCTCCACTTGCCGCTGGTATATTTTTGTTTGCATCTACAACCGCTTTCAATGCTGTAACCAACTCTTGAGCTTGAGAGATTTGGGCTGTCAAATCCATAAATTCAAGTGACACACCTAATCCAGCAGCTTCTTTAACCCTCTTGTACTCTTTTAAGCTGTTAATAATGGCCTTAATTCGTTCGTTTAAAGCCTCAGCGGAACTAGCAGAATCTTTGGCGGAGCTACCCATCTCCATGAACATACGCCCAACTGCGCCAATAATAGGTATGAGGATACCAAGAGCCGCTGACAATCCTACGGCAAGACCCATGCTAATCCCAAGTGGCCCAGCGATCATAGGTAGCATACCAGCTAACTGTGCGCCCTGCTGACTGAAGGCTACAAAGGCACTTGTGCCACCTTGAACCTGAACAGCAAAGTCACCAAACTGATAACCTGCCTGTTGAACAACCATATTCATGCCATTCATCTTGTTCTTAGCCATACCCGCACCCTTGCCAGCAGAGGCAAAGGCACCCGCTCCAGCCATCATTTGAGCATTAAGTTGCGCTGTGGCAGCAGTTTGTTGTTGAGTCGTAATAATCCCAGCCTTACGAGCCACTGCAAGTTCATTCAAGCCCTTGCTATAAATCTTCATAGCAATATGACCTTTTACGAACTTATCTCTAAGACGCTCTAATTCTACAGCTTCTTTTTTAGTGGCAACAGTAGACCTAGTCTCCGCATCAGTAAACCGTTTGTTAATTTCTGTGGCTTCTCTTCTAGCAGCAGCAAAAGCTTTAAGCTCATTCGAGGCTTTCTTAGTTGCATCAGCAGCAGCCTTAGTTGCAGAAGTAGCTTTTCGATGGTCGTTAACGAGCTTGTTTACTCTAACTGAAGCTAAACCAGCGTTTGAGGAGTAATCTTTAAAGGTGTTCCTTGACTTATTTAGTTCGGCATTAAACCTCTTTTGAGACATTGTCCCTTTATCAAATTGCTTTGTTGCATTTATAATGTCTCTCTCAAGACGTTTAATAACAGGAAGTGCTTTGTCAACATCTTTGACATTAACCCCAATAGTTAGTTCAACAACATTGTTAAGATCAGCCATTATCTTCCTCACTAGTTATTTTAATCCAGATATTATCCAGAGACTTTATAATAGTAATTTCCCAAGGGGAAAGTTCTACCTTCGTAAGATCACACCAAGCCTTAATGATGTCGTAGGAGATAGGGTTGGGGCCACTCATACCATAGGTTCTACCATCGTGTAGTTCTATGAAAGTGGCCCACAAGTGCGAGGCGACATCAGGAAAGATTGCATCAGCATTGGCTTTCTCAACTTCCTGTAAGTCTTTCCCCAGTTGTTTGGCAACTTGAGCTAGATGGTCGGCCTCAGTAGCTTTACCTTTGCCACCTGAGACCTTTCTACCCATCTTGAAGGAGTATTCAGCGAAATCCTCTAGCTCTGCCTTTACTTGTCCAAAAAAGCTTGAGCATCGCCCAATGCAGCGTCTACTTGCTCACGTACCCAAGGTAGTGTATCAAACACTTCACGTACCTTAGCTTCTGTGCATTTTGGGGTTGCACCACCAAGCGTAATCTTCCAACCGTCAACACACTTCACCAGAAGGTCAAGAGCAGATGCTTCTAGCTCTTCAGCAGTAAGGTTGAGCTTTCCGCCAGTCCGTTGAGCTTTCATCAAGCGACGGTTCTGTTGAGCGTGTGAGATTGACTTGTACTTCTTCGAGTACGGGCCATGTACTGTGATGGTCATCTCTGATTTGTCATCATTAACGAGAATTTCAGAGTTGATCGGATTGTACAGGGTTACGTCTGAGGTTTCTTTTGTAGCACCAATGTTCATTAAATCCATGTCGGGATTCCTTTTATAAGTTGATTGTCGAGGTTAAGTCGGGTGATTTATAGTGGGGAGCATCAGACCCGACACCAATGCTCCCCTATCCTAGCTAGGAATTAGGTAGTGTCAGGGCGATTAACCATCAGGTTTGTGTTCAGCGTTGTGTCGTACAAGGCTACAAACGGGAGAGTTACCAAACGTGACTGTGGGTTCTGCAATGGAACAGAAGCACCATTGTATTTGACCCGTGGAAATGTGAATGTATACTGACTTGCACCAGATGGATCATTTACGTTAATGACGATAGCACTTTCAGTTTCATTGATGAACTTGTCAATGAGTGCAGCATCTTCGTAGTAAACAGTCATCGTACCTTCAACAACAGCGCGACCAAACTCAAGAGATTGAGCGGCGGAGCTACCAACAACGAATGTAGGTGCGAAGGAGTTAGTCACAGAGAAGTCAATGGACGTAACGATTGCAATGCTAGTACCACCATCAGAGATTGTACCTGAGTAGCTGTCGAATGGCTGGTTGGCTGAGGCTGCTGTAGGAGCGCCGCCTGTGGAGCCAGTAGTAGTAGATTGAACCATAGTCTTGCCAACCATGTCAAATGTCGTTGAGATCATCTGGTTAGGGGCGATAGAGATGTTCATTGATGAAGCTGAGAGACCAGTGAACAGGCGGAACTGAGTGATGTCCTGTGCGTGATCTTCCATTGTGAAGAACTTCTGTGTAGTGCCGACTTTAATAAGATCGGGTGCATCAGCAGGAGAGCTGTCCCAAGCGTTCATCATAACAGATTCAATCAAGCCGTCAAAGTCACCTTTACGGAGATCAACTTCGAGTGAACCACCAGCCTGTACGTTGCCGTGACGGTCAACCCGTGGCATACGGTCAGCTTGGATTTCATTGCCTTCAACACGATCTTTGGTCAAATCTAAAGAGTGTGAGTTTATTGGCAGCAACGCAAAAGTTGGTGCTGCTGGTGTAGTTCCGAATGCAGTCTCTGCGATGGACGATAGACTGGAACGGCTACCTTGTGCAAAAGCCATATTTATTCTCCTTCAAGAGTGATGTTAGTGTAAGTTGGTTTATTCTTAGCTTTAGGCTTTTCCGTATAACTTGGATCAAGTGCCGTAGCTACGTTTGCGGGAACTTCATCACCGACGAAGTATGTTCTACCTGAGTAGGCAAAATTCTTAGTTGCTTTAATCATTGTGGTTCTTTCTCTAAGCGTAGATATAATACTTGATGATTACTGGGACGTAATACCAAGGGCTGTCTACAAAACCGCTTTCTCTCTCAGCGTAGTCAATAGAAACCCTAGTGCCACCATTTGTTATATCAGTTGCAGCGTCAAAGGCGTCTATCACCAGATTAGCTAAGTTGTCAGCAGCGGATGGTCCGTTGCCTTCTGGCACATAACAGAATACTCTGAATAGGCCATCGTATCGTTGCTGCGGATTTAAGCCTCGTACAGCAGACCTACGAGACAAAGGTAGTAGCTTCGGCTGAACGAAGGGAGTGCCTGTCGTAGGGGTGTAAGAGACGTTCTCCGAGGCAATCTGAGGTATGCCTACCACTTGAGATAGATGTACCTCAAGAGCGGCTCTTATGTCATCATAAATTGCAGCCATTATGAGAACCTCCCTTTAACTTTCCTAAAGACTTCGTAGGCCGCTGTTCGTTTCCAACCTATGCCATTCTCTACGTTTTCAACGTGAGGAGATCGGTTACGGAGGGTGAACCTAGCATTGCCATCTTCTAAGTCTTGCGCTATGTCTAGTGCATCTATGTCACGATGCAGGTTGTCTAAAGCTTGCTGCTTCATAAGCATTTCATCCTGATACATAGGCTTGTTATCAGATGACACTGATCGACCGCCACCAAAACCTGCCTTACCGATGGAAAAGGAGTTAACATAGGCACCAGTAGAAACAGGGGAGACCATTACAGCGAAGTCTGCTACGTCTTCTAGTCGATCCTTAATAGCGTCTGCTGACTTGGTTTCGATCTGTTTCTTGAGGCCATCGAAGGTGGTTTGAATACTTTGCTTTAATTGAGCCATTAGTCTCTAACCTCACAGACGTAGCAAACGGCAACGCCATCACTGTAGAAGGTCTGTACTGAGACTACCTCGTATGTACTGCCTAAGCCTATGATTTTATCTTCATCGTCAGGAGCTACTGCAAGTCCTAGTGCTGGAATTATACACCGACTAGACCCACGACGAACTTCTTCACCAGTGGTAAGCCCTACAGCGAAGTTAAAGAAGTAACTTGTTGTAGTTAAGTCTTGGGAGGTTGATCCATCCACAGTTCCAGTAGCAGGGTTATATGTTCCGTCTATTACAGTCTTACGAAGGACTACATCTGAGCCAAAGTCTTTTACTAGGTTCAATAAGTCAAAGGAGCGAAATGACATATGTTACTCCTATTCGTATTCTGGTGTTTGATAGCTTGGAGGGTTCTTAAATTGGTCCATGCTAAAAACTGGTGCAATTCTATTAGTATTAGCTCTCACAGCATTTACGCCACTCTTAGTGATGCCACCAGCCAAGATACCCACAGCAGCACCAGAGGTCTTACCTTGATACTCTAGGTTGTCTGCAAGGGTCTTATACTGCTTGGCTAGATCAGAGTAACGTGCGCTCAGAGCGCCACTTAGTTCTGTCGTTACTTGTCTAGAGTATTTAGATGCAATAGCACGAGCGATCCAAGAGCCAGAGTAGTACACGTTGTTACCATTCTCAGCGAGGGCAAATGTAATCTCTTCGTTCTCAACCTGTTGGTCTTGAGTGTTAGTGTCACCAGTTAGGAGACGAACTACGTTTAACCTACCAGCGGCTGTGGTAGTATTTAGGTCTGCTGGGTTATAACTCCAAGCCATATAATTCGTCTCCGTTGTTGTTAGCTTATAATGCTATCTCGTATTTCGTAGAAGTCTTCTGTGATCCAGTGGCTTACGTTAAGGAAGCGACGAATAAGACCACGTTGCTTGTCATCTAGCTTTGATTTCTTGCACTTCTTAGCTTCATACTCTGTATTGCTAGAGGTTCTCTTCTTGACCTCTACGTTCATCAGATTAACCAAAGTGTCTAGTTGTTTTCCAGCTAGTTCAGACAGTCGATCTCCGACTTTGTTCTGTACTGCTAGTTCTTCGTTGTGATGAACGTAATTAGTGACGTACAGGCTTGCTACTTTGTCTGCATCAATCCCTCGTTCCAACCAATTAAAGTGATCTCCCGGCTTCCAAAGTTTACCGTCTGCATTTAAGGGCATCTTGACAAACAAAGGCCAATCGACTTGTATTCCCAAGTATGTGGGGTGCATGTTACTCTCCATTATATGAATACTATTATGTTATATTATATGTTGGGAAATGCCCCCGTTAAGGGGCACTCCGTTATTATAGTAAGCTAACTTACTGGATGACTGCGCTGAAGAAGTAACCCAAGTCTGGGCCAACAACCTTCATGTCGTAGGACATCTTAACTTGGATGTGCTCTGCAACCTGCTGACGCTTCAGTGCATCATCAGAGAATGATTCAACTGTAACACCAAGGTTGTTAACGCCGGGAACTGAGTTCCAAGCGAATGTCATACCAGCAGCAGGGGTCATAAGACCAGTAGCTTTTGGTGTGTAGCACAACATTGCGTTTTTGCCACCGATAAAGGCGTTAACCTCTGTGAGACCCTCAGCAGCAGTGTTGCTGACGGCTTCCATGACGAAGAAATTCTCTACGCCAAAGATTTCAGCCAACTTGCCATCTGTTACCAATGCAGGGTTGTTGATGGTTGAACCACCGTTCAAACGTGCAAGAATATCAGGGTGGTTGATCAAGATGTCACGTACTTCTTTGCCAACAACCATTGTATTTGGCTTGAAGCCACCAGACTTGAGCTGTGCATCTTTCATAGCTACTGTGACGTTCTGGATTGGTGTGGAGTTAGTGTAGTCATTCCAGAAGATTACTGCGGCAGCGCCAACAGCACCAGCACCAGCTACTTCTGTTCCCCAAATACCAGTGGAGAAGAACGTGGTAGCGAAGTTAGCTTCACGATCCAACAACATACGCATGGCTAAGGTCTGTGCGCCAGCGGAACGGATTTCCAACACTTCATCTTCGTTAGCGATAGTCTGCTCATCGAAGTCCATGCCCAAGCCACGTACATCTGTGAAGTACGAGTCGCTTGAGATTGCCATGCCGATACGGTTAACTTCTGTGCGAGGAGCAAGAATTTTAACGTCACCAGCGCGGTTCATGTTTGCGCGGTCATAAATATAGTAACGATCAGACTGACGTGCGACACCTACAGTAGGGAACACTTTGTCAGCGATGAAAACGTCTTGTGATTGTACATAGGCCAGCGTCAAGTTTGACAATGGTTGGTCCAAATGTACCTGTGATGGGGTTAATATTGGCATATTATATTTCCTTAATTATAGCGATTATGTGGCTACATTTCCAGCGTCGCTGAGTTCGATTGAGATGACCTGCTTGTTAACGCCAGCTTCATAAGCTACGCCCAAGATTATATCACCAGCGGTAGAGTCTAAAGCCGCGCCATTTGCATCAGCAGAGACGTTTCCTCCGATAGTTACAGTGCCACCGCAAGAAACCATGACTTTACCAGTCTTAGTTACTGTACAGGCTCCACCAGCAGCAGTGCCTACTTCAAGTAAGCCAAAACCAGCTAAACCAGCGCCAGTAGGGATAGCTTTAGCATTAGCATCAAGAGATACGAAAGTGAATTGAGCAGCAGACAGGTCTGCCCCTGCAACGATAGTGCGGTTGTCGCGTGATTGCGTTACAGCCATGATTATTCCCCTTTATAGGATTTGTTGATAAGTGCTTTGCCTTCTTCGGTCTTTGCTACAGCAGCATAAGCCTTGGCAAACTCACTCTTCTTTAGTTTATTTTCGTCCATGTAGGACTTCACGATACTATCCAGTTTGTCAGCGGAAGTAGCGAACTCGCCATCTACATCAGACTTACCAAATTCTTGCATGGATGCTTCAAAGGCAGCGTCAGCAGCTTTCAACATCTCCATAATTGCTTCATCTTCTGAGAATGACTTCAAAAGAGTTTTAGCTGCTGCCTCTGCAAAGTGTGGCAAGATTGCTCCAGCACTCTTCGTGAGTTCAGCGTCTGCCTTAACAAAAGCAGCTTCTTCAAGAGCTTTGAGAACAGGGGCTGGAATGTCAGACTTGTTCACATCAACGCCTTCAAAGTTCATTGTTTCTTCAGGTGCTTTCTTTTCGATTGAGTCAGCACGAATAGTGTAACCTTCGTCGATCAAGCCCTTGCGTAATTGCTGGTTCTCAGCCGTAAGACGCTCAAGATCAGCTTTAAGAGTGTCCGTCTCTGAGACTACTTCTTCAGCAGCTTCAACTTCTGGGGCAGCTTTCTCAGCAACCTCTTCAGCAGACTCTTCAGCTTTGTACAGGTCCATAGCTTTCATAGCTACGTCACGATCAACGCCTTTTTCATCCATGTATGCCTTGATTTTGGCTTCCATTTCATCTGTCATTTTAATAAGTTCCTCTTGGGAAGTGTCACGCTTAAAGAGGGATACCATTGCCTGAGCATTGGCTGGGCGATCCACAAGGGAAAGCTCTGTAAGCTGTAACTTTTTTAAGAGATTGGGCAAGTTATATCTCCTCTTTGATAGCTTTTCCACCAATGGAAAATGCTGCTAATTCACCACTCTTGACCATAGCCCAGACATCATCATCGAATACTTTGTAAGCGACAACCCATCCTTCACGGTCAGACTGGATACCAAGAGAATCACCTATTTCTTTAGTGATTGGGAGAGAGTGAACTACCGTTCCTACCTGCTCCCCTACGTGCATAGCCTTGCCGACCCGCACATGCTCCATAAATTCATTTACTGCTTTAACGAGAGTGTCAGCTTCAATCATGTCATCTTGACGATCTACTACTGGTTCTCCGTTCTCAGTGATAACTGATGCCCACCCGTAAACCATACGTTGCTCTTCATCAGTCTTTAGGATTTTACCCTCAATGTTCTTTGTCATCTTGTGCTCAAACCCATTCTCTTGTAAATCTAAGTGTTCTTGCAAGGTATTTACCTTTATGCTCTCTTTAGTATCTGGGTGATACATAGTGTGAGGCTTGAAGTTCTCCTCGGTGTAAGCCTTCGTAAGGCTACTCACTGAACTGCTGCTCCACATGCGACAAGACCAATAACCAGCCGTTGTCTTATCCTTCTTCGTATCGCAGTTGTGCCTAGCCCTGAAGTTAGCCCTTGCTTTTGGGTTGTCTCTTCGGATGCTCATGTTAGGATCGCCGAAAGAAACTCGCTTAACTCTGTCGCCATCTTGTACAAAGACTTCAAACTTGCTGCTTCCACCTGTTGTACGTCTAGGTTTGTTCAGAGTTACCTGTTTACCTTGATACTCAGCCATTAGTTTAACCCTTGTGTATGTGGTACTAAGATAGATGAGTTCTTAACGCCATTGTTAATGATCTCTAGTGAGGAATTAACTGTCTCATCTTGGACAGTACAGCCAGCAGAGCTATTGTCAGTTACTTCAGCTATTCCGCGAATGCCTATCGAACCTGCTGTACAAGTTGCATCTATTACGACACGACCAGAAGCGAAATCTAGTGTGATAGCACCACCGCCAGTGTAGTTAGTTATCTTTAAGCCACCAGAGTAATTACGGAGAGCTAGAGAGTTTCCTGAGCCACCCATGTTAATCGTAACCAGTTGATTGTCTGCTATACCAGCAGTTCCTGACCAACAGTTGATTATGTTAGCTTGTGCAGTACCATCAACGGAAATAGTTCCAGTCAATGAACACTCTTGTAAGATACCGTTGACGTAGCTTATGTCGTTTACAGTACAATTCTTAAAGATGTTGTTGCCATCAAGAGTTCCTGAGACCGTAAGGTTCTCAAAGCCACAGTCGGTTACGTCAGCACCTGTTCTAAGCTGTAGGGTATCAACTGTTGCGTTATCCCCAGCGAAAACTTTACCAGTAGCAGCAGCGCCTGTTAGTAGCGTACCTGATGTAGCAAGTTGAATACGACGAATACCAAGTTTATTAGCTATTGTAATTGCATCACTAAAGTTATCTACTGGAGTAGCGCGAGTGCCCACTGGAATAGCTGTACCTGCTTGACCAGCAGTAGAAAACACCACTTGTCCCTGATATGCAGCAGTAAGTAGTGTTGACAGGTCTTGCAGACCAGCAGAGTTAGCGGAACGTACAGATACTTGGTTTACGTTAACTACATCTGCAATGTTTGAGTTGGCACCAGCCAAATTAACCGCATACTGACCGTCTTCAAACGTAATTGTGTACCCATTGACCATCTCAATAACACTAGCCAGAACAACGCCACCAACTGTTACTGATGGATTACGTATGTGTGTGTCAGGATTAGGCATGCCAACAATAGTAGCAAGTATAGCCTTTAGGTCTAATCGGAACTGGTCGATGCTCAACTGTCGTATCTCAGTGGGTGTTGACTGAATAAGCGTCATGTCAGCCCGTGGTACAGAGATAACCTTAGTTGCAAAGTTTATAGTTGTTGCCATGTTACCTCCTTATGCGTCTGAAACTTGACTTACGTTAATGCTTACACCAGCAGAAGTCAGGGTGGCTGTTGTATCAAAGGTCTTATAAGGAACAGCGCCATTACGAACCCGTATAGACAAATCTACGTCAGTTCCTGCCGAAGCTATAGAACCTACAAAGGGACTTGTTGAGGGAACCTCATTAAAGAGTACAACAGTATTTGTTGTGTCTGTCACGAGTATCCTAGAACCTGCAACAATACCGTTCAGTGTTAGTGTTCTATTGGGGAAGTTTAACACAACAGTTCCGCCACCTGTGTTAGTGAAGCTAGGAGTTGTTGTTGTCCCCACTAAGTTTATCGTTACCGTACCAGTGGTATGAGTGGTCTCTATGTCAGCAGTACCGCTTTGATCGAAGAATATGTCAGTTAAAGTGTAAGAACCGACAGTGTCAATCAAGATAGCGTGTTTGCCAGCATAAGACTCAAATCGCATATTTGCTATGTTCATTGGTCCTCCAGTAAAGTGTAGCGCATTAGATGCAAAAGTGTTTGAGATCGTAGACCCGTTGATGTTCACAGAGCTATTACTCAGCTTAACAGAACCAGTGTTATCGAAGGTTGCTGCACCAGAGACAGAAGAGCCTATAGTCAAGTCTCCCATACCCCTAAAGGTAGCTCCAGCTAGATTAGTCTCAGACAGGTTTGACTGGTCGAAGTTAAAAGCTGCCCTTGTTCCCCACAGGTAAGTGCCTGTCATAGTACAAGTGTCAGCAGCAGAGTCGAGTAGGTTCAAGTGAACTCGCATAGCTTGATCTGTTAGCTGAAACCTTGGGTCTGCTGCGGCATTACTAGCTGGACTAACGACAGTAACTCCATTGTCGTTGAACTGAGTAGAAGCAGCGTTATCACCAATCTGAAAGGGCATATCTATGTAGACTACGCTACCTGTCTGCCTTATCCAGTTACCAATCTTGTTCGTGTAGTCTGTTCCCTGCACTAGGGTTACGGCCTGTACGAAGTCACTTGTCCCAGTAAACACTGGTATGTCAGCGTCACCCTTATCCGTACCAAGTACGAAGTTAGAGCCTTGGAAGTTAATGTTACCCTGAGTACCCACGACGAAATCAGAGTTAACTATAATTCCGTATCTAGTTACAGTAGTGTTATCAAAAGTACCTGCTGACGAAGTTTCATTGCCTGCATTTAGGTCCATAACAAAAGGCACTTGACCTTTGACGCACTCTGCGAAAGGGCTATCGTTGCCACCTATGTACCAATCCTTGTAAGCAAGGGAAAATAAGGTAGTGCCAGAGTAAAGTCTAAACCTAACACCGCCATTAGCTAGGTCAGCCACTTGGATACGGTTAGGAGCGTTGAACTGGTTGTGCCAGAGTAATACCTTAGTTGAGCTAGAAACGTCATAGGAAGCTGGCGTAGCTTGAAAGTAGTAACTTACTCCAGCCAACTGATTGTCTGCTGTTATCGTGAACTGGCTACCATCTTTAGTAATAGGTAAGTTGCCAGCTTCTTTTGTGTTGACTGCGTTAGGACTACCAATGTTATCAGCGAAGAGAGGATCACCAGCCCCGTTATTCTCATGCGTGTTGTTTACGGTAGGTAAGCTAAACGTCATGCTGCTAACCTCATCAAGTGACTTGCATTAGGGTTCTTTAGAGTTGACCCAGACAGACTTGCATTGTTGTTGTATACGACACCACAGCTATCGAATGTGGCATTGCCTGATACAGATGATCCTACAGTGAAGTCACCAACATTGTTGAATGTAGCTCCACTAAAGGTAACAACGGAA
>Ga0307997_10000687_pt1 | contig 15593 bp, 10 predicted proteins | sample Davwhametageno36_FD_203165 | JGI IMG/M metagenome (GOLD analysis project Ga0307997, IMG submission 203165) | Marine microbial communities from Davis Island wharf, Antarctic Ocean - #36 | ecosystem: Environmental > Aquatic > Marine > Unclassified | place: Antarctic Ocean: Davis Island wharf... | reverse complement strand
TTCCGACACTGGTTCTGATTTCGACACTGGTTCTGATTCCGACACTGGTTCTGATTCCGACACTGGTTCTGATTCCGACTCTGGTTCTGATTCTATGAAGATAGAAAGCGGAGAAGCCTAGACTTGGCCCGTAGACGCAATCGCGGCCGTTCGGTTAACGGCATTTTCCTGCTCAACAAGCCCCTACATCTGTCATCTAACCAGGCATTGCAGCGGGTCAAAAATTTCTTTGACGCCAACAAAGCAGGGCACACTGGTGCTCTAGACCCATTAGCCACCGGCGTACTGCCAATCTGCTTGGGCGAAGCCACAAAATTCAGCCAGTTCTTGCTAGATTCCGACAAGCATTATCGCAGTACCTTTACCTTGGGTATGGCGACGGAAACCGGCGACTGCGATGGCGCGACTCGGTCAGAGGCTGACGCTTCGGCTATTACTGAAGAACAAATTGAAGCTGCTCTAGAACCTTTTCGCGGTGATATCCAGCAGGTTCCCTCTATGTATTCGGCCCTAAAGCACAATGGCCAGCCTCTTTATAAGCTGGCGCGCCAGGGTATAGAAGTAGAGCGTGAAGCTCGCAGTATTACGGTCCATAAGTACCAAATTTTAGCTTTTCGCCCCGGCCAGCGTGCCGAGGTAGATGTAGAGGTCCATGTAAGCAAAGGCACCTATGTGCGCAGCCTGGCAGAAGACCTAGGCCGAGCTCTAGGTTGCGGCGCCCATGTAAGTGCACTGCACCGTCATATTGCCGGGCCCTTTACCGAACAAGACACAGTGACTTTGCCAGAGTTAGAAAAACTTCGGGAGAGCTGCGAAGCCCCAGAATTAGATTATCTACTTAAGCCCATGGATATTGCTGTCGCCGACAGAATGGCCGTGGAATTAAGCGAAACTACCGCCACATACTTCCAGTTGGGCCAAGAAGTAATGTCGACAGAGGCCTTTCGTAATGGGCAAGAAGGCGATATAGTGCGCGTCTTCCGCGAGGGCGGTGCTTTTCTAGGTGTAGCTACGGTTACCGATGATGGCAAAATAGCCCCGAAAAGATTAGTAGTTGAGGCAGATTAGCCTCTTCTTACCCTAATAGGTTGTCTGTAAATATGCGCGGGCTTCCCAAATTTAACTAAATCGCATATTGGAGAAAGTATCATGGCACTGAGTGCAGAAGAAAAAGCAGCAATCGTTACTGAACACGCAACTTGTGAAAATGACACAGGTTCACCCGAAGTGCAGGTTGCACTGCTTACCGTAAACATCAATAAGCTACAGGGTCACTTTGGTGATCACAAAAAAGATCACCACTCACGTCGTGGTCTGATTCGCATGGTTAACCAGCGTCGCAAGTTGCTTGATTATTTGAAAGGCAAAGACGCAACACGTTACTCCGCGCTAATTAAGAAGCTTGGTTTACGTCGATAAGTGTTCTCGGTGCGGCTCCTCTGAAAAGCGGGGCCGCATTCATTTCTAAGAGCACGTAATTTCATCGCCCTTATGCTATGTCCCTATTTATGCTGATCGAGTTACTTATGGCTGTCTGTTATGGCAGCTATAAGTAACCCGAGCAGCGCACAGGACAGGCAGAAAAGGCGCAACTGGTAAAAAAACAAAGGTAAAAATATGACTCCTTTAATTAAGAAGTTTCAATACGGTAACCATACCGTAACTTTAGAAACTGGCCGTATTGCCCGTCAGGCAACTGGTGCAGTTCTATGTTCAATCGATAACACCTCAGTACTATGTACTGTTGTTGGTGCACGTGAAGCCAAAGCAGGAATGGACTTCTTCCCACTGGGTGTTCACTACATCGAGAAAGCCTATGCAGCAGGTAAAATTCCTGGTGGCTTCTTCAAGCGTGAAGGTCGTCCAAACGAGAAAGAGACTTTAACGTCGCGTCTTATTGACCGTCCGATTCGTCCACTTTTCCCTAACGGCTTTAAAAACGAAGTACAGGTTGTTTGTACTGTTATGTCAGCCGAGAAAAACATTGATCCAGATATCGCAGCAATGATCGGTACCTCTGCTGCTCTGTCTATCTCTGGCATCCCTTTTAACGGTCCTGTTGGCGGCGCTCGCGTCGGTTATACCGAAGACCAAGGCTACCTGCTTAACCCAACTTACAGCGAACTAGCTGGCTCTTCATTAGACATGATTGTTGCCGGTACTAAAGACGCAGTACTAATGGTTGAATCTGAAGCCAGCGAGCTTTCAGAAGACATTATGTTGGGCGGCGTACTTTTCGCTCACCAAGAAATGCAAACAGTTATCAGCGTTATCGCTGAGCTAGCTGCTGAAGCTGGCAAGCCACGTTGGGATTGGGTAGCAGAAGTTGAAAACGCAGACCTTAAAGCAGCTCTTGCTGACTTAGTCGGCGCTGACTTAGACGCTGCCTACCAGGTTCACGATAAGCAGGCACGTGTTGTTAGCATTAACGCACTTCGCGACCGCGCTAACGAATCTCTGGCTACTGATGATGGTTTCTCTGCAGAAGACATCAAAGACTCCTTCAAGAAGCTTGAGAAGAGTATTGTTCGTGGACGCATCATCCGTGGCGAGCCGCGTATCGATGGTCGTGACACTAAGAAAGTCCGCGCAATTAACGTTGAAGTGGGCATCTTGGACAAGGTTCATGGTTCTTCACTGTTCACACGTGGTGAGACTCAGGCAATCGTTGCAGCAACATTAGGCTCAAGCCGTGATGCACAGATGATTGACGCACTGGAAGGCCGTCGTGACGACCCTTTTATGTTGCACTACAATTTCCCTCCCTACTCAGTAGGCGAATGTGGCCGTATTGGTTTCACTAGCCGTCGTGAAGTAGGTCATGGTCGTTTAGCACGTCGTGGTATCAATGCCGTTCTGCCTTCACAGGAAGACTTCCCATACGCCATCCGCGTAGTATCAGAGATCACTGAATCTAACGGTTCAAGCTCAATGGCTTCTGTCTGTGGTTCAAGCCTGGCACTAATGGACGCTGGTGTTCCTCTTAAGGCTCCAGTAGCTGGTATTGCAATGGGTCTGGTTAAAGAAGCTGAAGGCTTTGCTATCTTGACCGATATCCTTGGCGACGAAGATCACCTCGGCGATATGGACTTTAAAGTAGCTGGTACAGCTGCTGGTATCACTGCACTGCAGATGGATATCAAAATCGAAGGTATTACTGAAGAGATCATGGAAATTGCCCTCGAGCAAGCCATGGAAGCTCGTCTGCATATCCTCGACGAAATGAACAAGGTAATTGCTACAGGTCGTTCCGAAGTGGCTGATACAGCACCTCGTATGGGCGTTATGCAAATCGATTCAGATAAGATTCGTGATGTTATTGGTAAGGGCGGCGCAACTATCCGTGGTCTTTGCGATGAGCATAATTCGACTATCGATATCACAGATGACGGTTCGGTTAAAATCTACTCAGAAGACACAGAAGGCCTAAACGCTGCAATGGACGCGATTAAAGCAATCGTAGCCGATCCAGAGCCAGGCACTATCTACGACGGTAAAGTTGTCCGTATCGTAGACTTCGGTGCTTTCGTTAACTTTATGCCTGGTACTGATGGTCTGGTTCACATCTCACAGATCGCTCAGGAACGCGTTGCTAAAGTAGGCGATTACCTGACTGAAGGCCAAGACGTTCGCGTTAAGGTAACAGAGATCGACAACCGTGGCCGCGTTAAGCTGTCTATCAAGGAAGCACAGATCGAAGAGGGCACAGTGCCTGAAGCGCCTGCTGCTGCCCCTGAAGCTGCTAGCGATAAGACTGAAGAAGCGGCTCCAGAAGCCTAATCTTCAAGATCTGATAAAAAATCCCCGCTTGCTTTTGCAGGTGGGGATTTTTTTTGCTCCAAATTTCTTTGACCAAGGTTAGATAATTAAAGAAGAGACGGGAACACATTAATGAGCCACTTATCACATTTGGCTTAGCTTTCTCGGATTTCTTTCGAAGAGATATATTCGGCGGTGCTTGACCCAATTTGGTTGTGAAACGGAATGTTTGAGTAATCTAAATCGAAGGAGGATTATCCCAGTTGGGGCAGGGATCTCCCAATAAAAACAGTTGAAGGCTCGAGATAATTGCCTACGTCAGTATGACAAAAGAAATCACCGTCATCTAAGCGAAAGCTTGGAACTCCGTTAGCGCAGACACATTCGTTCGAGATAACAAACTATAAAGACGCATACCAAGGAATTTCAGAATTAAGCAGAAGCTAAATTAAGTAACTCAGTAGCATGGGATAAAGTCTGCTCAGTCACAGTCGCGCCACCCAACATGCGAGCCAATTCCTCAACACGCTGTTGCTGACTAAGGGGGGTCATAAGAGACTCCGCGCTCTGTGTATCCACAACCTTACTAGCCCGATAATGATGGTGCGCATGGGCAGCCACTTGAGGCTGGTGAGTAACACTAATAACCTGACCACGATCGCCCAGAGTTTTAAGTAGCTGGCCAACTATGTCCGCGGTGCTGCCGCCAATACCAACATCGACTTCATCAAACACCAGCGTAGGAATCTTAGAATGTGCAGCGGCCACTACCTGAATAGCCAAGCTGACGCGAGAGAGCTCGCCGCCAGAGGCGATTTTAGCCAAAGGCTTATGGGGTTGGCCTGGGTTGGTGGCAATAACAAACTCCACCTCTTCAAAACCACTGGCTCGATACTCGCCCTCATCAAGAGGACTTAGCTGCACCAACAACTCAGCGCCTTCCATAGAAAGCTTCTGTAACTGCTCGTTAATCTCCGCTGCCATGGTTTGCGATGCCTGTTGGCGACTCGCGCTTAGCTTTTGGGCCGCAGACTCATAGGTCGTTGCTAGCTCTGCGAGTTGCTGCTGCAGTGCATCAATACTTTCGCCGCCGTCTTGTAGGCTTTGTAGTTCCTGCTCAAGTAGTGTCAGTGTTTCGGCAAGCTGGTCTGCATTGACTCGGTGTTTGCGGGCTAGCTGAAAAATAACCGCTAGCTGTTCTTCTACTTGCTGCAAGCGCTGGGGGTCGGCTTCAAAGCGATCGACATAGCTTTCAATTTCTCTGGTGGCTTCTTCAACCTGAATAAGGCCGCTTTGCAGTAGCTCTTCAGCATTACCAAGAGCCTCGGGCTTGTGCTTTAAGCCTACTAGTATGGAAAGGGCACGGTTTAGGCCGTGGCGCACATTAAAGCCTTCAGTTTGGTCGCAGATGGCCAGAACGCTTTGGCTCTCCTGCAGAATCTGATCGGCATTGGCTAATGTTTGCTGTTCTAGTTCCAGATTTTTGAGAACGCTGGGGGCTAGGTCGAGCTGTTGCAGTTCATTAACCTGAAAGCTTAATAAATCTTTGCGGGCAATAAGATCATCGGACCGCTCCATTAGGCTGCTGAGTTTTTTGTGGGCGCTATGCCATTCGCGATAGTTCGTGGCTACTTGTGTAGCCAGGTCCGTTGTATTGGCATAGTCGTCTAGTAATTTGCGGTGGGTCTCGCGGCGTAAAAGGGACTGGTGTTCGTGTTGGCTGTGAATATCGGTGAGCATTTCACCCAGCTGCTGGAGCTGCTGCATGGTGCAGCTTTGGCCATTAATATAGCCTCGGGAACGGCCTTCTATGGTGTAGAGGCGGCGCAATATGCATTGGTCATCAGCGTTAAAGTCATTGCTCTCAAGCCATTCGCTGGCTTCTTCTAGGCCTTTAATATCAAAGGTGGCCGTAATTTCAGCGCGATCTTTGCCATGGCGAATGGTGCCTGTATCGGCGCGATCACCTAGGGCCATGCCCAAGGCGTCGAGTACCAGAGATTTACCGGCACCAGTTTCCCCTGTAATGGCAGTTGTACCCCTGGAAAACTCGATTTCCAGGGTTTTTACCAGGGTGTAATTATTAATATTGATCGATAGCAGCACGGTTTTTTAGTCACCTAAATGTGTAACAGAAGTTATACAGAACAGATTGCTGTTACGCAATCGCTTGAAACTCGATAGTTTGTCCCCATATCTAGGGATAGAGTAAATATATCGATCCCTAGGATCAATCACGTGATTAAAAATAAGGAGTTGGCGTGTCGCAAGAAACCAACAATGACGAACAAAACGCAGCAAATGATGAGCCAGTTGTAGAGCAAACTACAGATCAGTCAACGGTAGATCCAACAAGAGCAGACGAATCAACGACAGGCTCCGAAACAGCAGAAGCCACCCTAGATGAGGTTAATGCCGAGATCGAAGCCGAGCTAATGGACGAGATGGACGCCGAGCAAAAGCCAGCACAGCCAGTATCCGAGCAGCTACTCGAGCAGGTCGCCAAAGCCAATGACCAGGTTTTGCGTGTGCAGGCCGAGATGCAAAATGTGCGGCGTCGTGCTGAGCGTGATGTCGAAAGCGCCCATAAATTTGCCCTCGATAAATTTGCTGCCGACCTGTTGCCTGTAGTCGACAACCTAGAGCGCGCTCTGGCGGCGATCGATAGTGAGGATGAAGGGCAAAAATCAGTGGCCGAAGGCATCGAGCTAACCCTAAAGACATTTATGGATGTATTGGTGCGCTTCAAAATCGAAGCCATAGACCCAGCAGGCCAGCCCTTTGATGCAGATCTGCACCAGGCGGTGAGCATGGTGCCCAACCCAGACTTAGAGGCAAACACCGTGATGGACGTATTCCAAAAGGGTTACACCCTCAATGGCCGATTGGTTAGACCGGCGATGGTCGTGGTCTCTCAGGGATAAAAACACTGAATTAGCGGATGCGACCCTTGAAATTTTTCAATTCGCACCCAGATATCAGATAAGCAAGTAAACATCTACAGACAAGCAATGGAGAACAAAGAAATGGGAAAGATTATCGGTATTGATTTGGGAACGACCAACTCCTGTGTTGCCGTACTCGAAGGCGATAAGCCCAAAGTCATTGAAAACTCAGAAGGCGCAAGAACTACGCCATCTGTTGTCGCCTTTACTGAAGAAGGTGAAATTTTAGTTGGGCAGTCAGCTAAGCGTCAGGCAGTTACTAACCCACACAACACAGTGTATGCGGTTAAGCGCTTGATCGGTCGACGCTTTGAAGATGACGTCGTGCAAAAAGACATCAAAATGGTGCCTTACAAAATCGTTAAAGCAGACAACGGTGATGCCTGGGTAGAAATTAAAGGCGATAGCAAAGCTGCGCCGCAGATTTCTGCTGAAGTACTCAAGAAAATGAAAAAGACCGCCGAAGACTATCTTGGCGAAGCAGTAACAGAAGCCGTGATTACAGTCCCAGCTTACTTTAACGACTCACAGCGCCAGGCAACTAAAGATGCCGGCCGTATTGCTGGTCTAGACGTTAAGCGTATTATCAATGAGCCAACGGCAGCAGCATTGGCCTACGGTATCGATAAAACTCCCGGTGACAGCGTTGTTGCTGTTTACGATCTGGGTGGCGGTACTTTCGATATCTCGATCATTGAGATTGCCGACGTAGACGGTGAAAAGCAGTTTGAAGTACTAGCGACCAACGGTGATACGTTCCTTGGTGGTGAAGACTTCGATATGCGTCTCATCGAATATTTGTCAGCAGAATTCAAAACAGACAGCGGCATCGACATTCACGGTGACCCACTGGCCATGCAGCGTCTTAAAGAAGCCGCAGAAAAAGCCAAGATCGAACTGTCTTCAAGCTCACAGACCGAAGTGAACCTGCCTTATATTACGGCAGACGCCACTGGTCCTAAGCACCTGGTTGTTAAGTTGACCCGCGCTAAGCTTGAGTCATTGGTTGGCGAGCTAGTTGAGCGTTCATTAGAGCCATTAAAAGTAGCCCTAAAAGATGCTGGCAAGTCTACCTCTGAAATCGACGAGATTATTTTGGTCGGTGGTCAGACTCGTATGCCACTGGTACAAGAAAAAGTAACTGCTTTCTTCGGCAAAGAGCCGCGCAAAGACGTTAACCCCGACGAAGCTGTTGCCGTTGGTGCTGCCCTACAGGGCGCGGTACTCTCTGGTGATGTAACAGACGTACTGTTGTTAGACGTTACACCTCTGAGCTTGGGTATCGAAACTATGGGTGGTGTAGCCACTCCAGTGATCGAGAAAAACACCACGATTCCTACTAAGAAATCGCAGATTTTCTCTACCGCTGACGACAATCAAACCGCTGTAACCATTCACGTGGTGCAGGGCGAGCGTAAACAGGCGACTGGTAACAAATCACTGGGTCGTTTTGACCTGGCAGATATTCCACCATCACCACGCGGTATGCCACAGATTGAAGTGACCTTTGATATTGATGCCAACGGTATCTTGCATGTTGGTGCTAAAGACAAGGCCACTGGTAAAGAACAGTCGATCATCATTAAAGCCTCTTCAGGTTTGTCTGATGACGAAATCGATGCAATGGTTAAAGACGCAGAAGCCAACGCCGCAGAAGACCAGAAGTTTGAAGAGCTGGTACAGGCGCGCAACACGGCCGACGGCCTAGCCCATGCTGCCAAGAAAACTCTCGAAGAAGCTGGCGACAAAGCCACCGACGACGAGAAAGCAGCGATCGAAGCAGCGGTTAAGCAGGTTGAAGATGCTGTTCAGGGTGAAGATAAAGACGCCATTGACGAAGCGGTCAAGGTACTTTCTGAAGCTTCATCAGGTCTTGCTCAGAAGATGTATGCAGAGCAGGCCGAAGGCGGTCAAGCAGAAGGCGGCGAACAGGCTGCTGGCGACGACGCCATGGACGCTGAGTTTGAAGAAGTAAAAGAAGAGAAAGCAGAAGAAAAAGCAGAAGAAGAGAAACCAGAAAAAGAAGACAGCAAGTAAGTCTTCTGGTTTTCTCACCTTCTATTAGGCGCGGGCTCTGTTCCGCGCCTAATCATATTAGCGATAGTTAGGAACAAAGATCTAAGTTATGGCCAAACGCGATTATTACGAAGTACTGGGTGTTGAAAAAGGTGCCACCGGAGCCGAGATAAAAAAGGCATTTCGTCGCATCGCGATGAAATTTCACCCAGACCGCAACTCTGACGATAAAAACTCAGACGAGAAATTCAAAGAAGCCCAAGAGGCCTACGAAGTTCTTGGTGACGAAGAGAAAAAGTCCGCCTACGACCGCTTTGGTCATGCAGGCGTCGATGGTAACTCTGGTGGCGGTGGTGGTGGCGGAGCTGGTTTCAGCGACGTCTTCGGCGACGTGTTTGGCGATATCTTTGGTGGTGGCGGAGGCCGAGGCCGAGCTGGCCCAGCCCGTGGTTCAGATCTACGCTATGACCTAAAGCTTGATTTAGAAGACGCCGTAAAAGGCAAAACCGTACAGATAGATGTACCCACTATGAGCCATTGCGATCCCTGCGACGGCTCCGGTGCGCGCAAAGGTTCGTCCCCTGTAACCTGTACCACCTGTGGTGGTGCCGGCCAGGTGCGTATGTCCCAGGGCTTCTTCTCTGTGCAACAGGCCTGTCCCCAGTGTCGCGGCCGTGGCCAAATGATCTCCGACCCCTGTGGCGACTGCCATGGTCAGGGTGTTGTTGAAGAACACAAAACCCTCTCGGTTAAAATTCCAGCTGGTGTTGATACCGGCGACCGTATTCGTCTTGCCGGTAAAGGCGAAGCCGGCCCACAGGGTGGCCCAGCGGGCGACCTCTATGTGCAGATGCATGTTCGTGACCACAGTATCTTTGTGCGCGAAGACGCCAACCTTCATTGTGAAGTCCCTATTAGCTTTGCCCAGGCAGCACTTGGAGGTGAAATTGAAGTCCCCACATTGTCCGGCAAGGTAAAGCTCAAAATCCCCGCCGAAACCCAGAGCAGCAAGCTGTTCCGTTTGCGCGGCAAAGGTGTTGCCCCGGTTCGTGGTGGCGCCACAGGTGATTTGTTGTGCCGAGTTGTACTAGAGACTCCGGTCAACCTCAGCGCAGAGCAGCGCTCATTGTTAGAGGCGTTCGATAAGAGCTTGGCAGGCAACAGCAAACACTCCCCCCGCACCGATAGCTGGTTTAATGGGGTAAAGAAATTCTTCGATAATTTAACGAGTTAGAGTTACAGTTAAAGCTAGCGCCAATGTTAAAGGTAATGTCAGCGAGAAAGCGCAAGTTAGAAGCCAGCGAGCAAGCGCACATAAGCGAGAAAGCGCACAAAAAAGGACGATGATGACCATGAGTAATATAGCCGTAATTGGTGCCGGTGGGCGCATGGGAAAGGCTCTGATTGAAACCATCGCATCGACCGAAGGCGTGCAACTTGGTGGCGCTCTAGAGCGTCCCGATAGCTCATTGATTGGCGTCGATGCAGGCGAGCTGGCCGGCATAGGCCGCAACAACATTCAAGTCGTCGCCTCTCTCGACGAGATCGTCGGCGACTTCGATCTGCTAATAGACTTCAGTATTCCCGCTGTAACCGCCGCCAATGCAGTATTTTGTGCCGCCCAAGGCAAAAAAATGGTCATTGGCACCACAGGCCTTAACGAGGCCCAGTTACAGCAGGTCACAGACGCAAGCCAACACAATGCCATCTGCATGGCCTCCAATTACGCCACTGGCGTCAACCTAGCTTTTAAGCTGGCAGAGCTAGCAGCTTCAGTACTTGGTGACGACGTCGATATCGAAATTTCGGAAGCTCACCACCGCCACAAAGTCGATGCCCCCTCAGGTACGGCGCTGTCGCTGGGCGAGTCTGTCGCAGGCGCTCTGGGCCGCAACCTAAAAGACGTCGCTGTCTATGGTCGTGAAGGCCACACCGGTGCCCGCGACTCCAAGACCATTGGCTTTGCTACCGTGCGCGCTGGCGATATTGTCGGCGACCACACCGTATTGTTTGCCGCAGAGGGTGAGCGCCTAGAGATTACCCACAAAGCTTCAAGCCGAATTGCCTTTGCCCGTGGTGCCGTGCGCGCGGCCAAATGGCTGGCAAACCAAGACTCTGGCATGTTTGATATGCAGGACGTTTTAGGCCTTAAGTAAAAATCCCGCCCCAAAGGCTAAATTGCGATGAATATATCGCTGACAGTCATAGACAAAATAGAGCTCTTTCCATACAATGCCGTGCTAACACCGCAGCATTAAAAATGACATTTAAAGCGACATTGAAAGTGGCATAAACAGCGGTCTCGTTCCGAGAGGTTAGAGCACAGAATATTATTTAATTAAACGAGATGAGACGCCTAGTTTCATCTCGTTTTTTTGCGAATGTCCAATGTGCAATTCGGATTTATCTTATTCCAGGTCCAAGTGACCCATTAGGAGGTTGTGTGAATTCCCATACTCACCGGGAAGCCGTACTTGCGCTCGCAGACGGAACAATTTTCAGAGGAACTGCCATTGGTGCAGACGGAACCTCTGTTGGTGAAGTAGTGTTTAACACAGCTCTCACAGGGTATCAGGAGATTATTACTGATCCCTCATACGCCCGTCAGATCGTGACCCTTACCTATCCCCATATCGGCAATACCGGTGTGAACAAGGAAGACGAAGAGTCCGATCAGATCTGGGCAGCCGGGCTAGTTATTCGCGACTTACCACTCTTAACATCTAACTTCCGTAGCGAACAGAACCTAGATGACTACCTAAAAGAGAAAAACATTCTCGGCATTGCCGACATAGACACTCGCAAGCTGACCCGCATACTGCGTGAACATGGCGCCCAGAGCGGCTGCATTATGGCGGGAGACGTCGACGACGCCACCGCACTGGCAGCAGCCCGCGGATTTGCCGGCCTAAAAGGCATGGACCTCGCCAAAGAAGTAACCACAGCCAGCCAATATGCCTGGACAGAACACAGCTGGGAGCTTGGTGAAGGCCACAAGCAATCCACCGGCGGCAAATTTAAAGTAGTAGCCTACGACTACGGTGCCAAGCACAACATTCTGCGTATGCTCGTCGACCGCGACTGTGATCTCACTGTTGTGCCAGCTCAGACACCGGCCAGCGAAGTGCTCGCCATGAAGCCAGACGGTATCTTTTTGTCCAACGGCCCAGGCGACCCAGAGCCCTGTGACTATGCCATACAGGCCATCACAGAAATCCTACAAACCGACATTCCAGTGTTTGGCATCTGCCTAGGTCACCAGCTATTAGCGCTGGCCTCAGGGGCAAAGACAGCGAAGATGAAGTTTGGTCACCACGGAGCCAACCACCCGGTTAAAGATATCGACAATGACGTGGTCATGATCACCAGCCAGAACCACGGTTTTGCGGTAGAAGAAGAGGGCATGCCGAGCTGTTTGCGCGCCACTCACCGGTCATTATTTGATGGGTCTTTGCAGGGCATTCATCGCACCGACAAGCCAGCGTTTAGCTTTCAGGGTCACCCCGAAGCCAGCCCCGGCCCCCATGATGCAGCCTCATTGTTTGACCACTTTATAGAATTAATGAAAGAGCGCGGTTAATCCCCTATGCCAAAAAGATCCGATATAAAAAGCATTCTTATCCTCGGCGCTGGCCCAATTATTATTGGTCAGGCCTGTGAATTCGATTACTCCGGCGCCCAGGCCTGTAAAGCACTTCGCGAAGAAGGCTTTAGAGTAATACTGGTTAACTCCAATCCGGCCACCATCATGACCGACCCGGCCATGGCCGATGCGACCTATATCGAACCTGTCGAGTGGCGCACCGTAGCCAAAATTATTGAAGACGAGCGCCCAGACGCGCTATTGCCCACCATGGGTGGCCAGACCGCACTGAACTGTGCCCTAGACCTAGCAAAGCACGGCGTACTCGAAGAGTTTGGCGTAGAGATGATTGGCGCCAACGCCGACGCCATCGACAAAGCCGAAGATCGCGAGCGCTTTGACAAGGCCATGAAAGCTATCGATCTCGACACACCTAATTCCGGCATCGCCCACAGCCTAGAAGAAGCCGTTCAGGTCTCAGACCGTTTTGGCTTCCCCTGCGTTATTCGCCCCTCATTTACCATGGGTGGCTCCGGCGGTGGTATTGCCTACAACCGCGAAGAATTTGAAACCATCTGCCGTCGTGGCCTCGACCTTTCACCAACCAATGAGTTGCTGATCGACGAGTCTCTAATCGGTTGGAAAGAGTTTGAAATGGAAGTGGTTCGCGACCGCAAAGACAACTGCATCATCGTCTGCGCCATCGAAAACCTCGACCCCATGGGCATTCACACCGGTGACTCCATCACCGTAGCGCCAGCACAAACTCTCACCGACAAAGAATATCAAATCATGCGTAATGCCTCGATCAAGGTATTGCGAGAGATCGGCGTAGAAACCGGCGGCTCCAACGTACAGTTTGCGGTTAACCCAGAAGATGGCCGTCTCATTGTCATCGAGATGAACCCGAGAGTATCTCGTTCATCGGCACTGGCCTCCAAAGCTACCGGCTTCCCCATTGCCCGCATCGCAGCAAAGCTGGCAGTAGGTTATACCCTCGACGAATTGCAAAATGAAATCACTGGCGGCGCAACCCCAGCCTCATTTGAGCCAAGCATCGATTACGTTGTTACTAAAATTCCACGCTTTGCCTTCGAGAAATTCGACCAGGCAGACCAGAGCCTAACCACCCAGATGAAATCTGTCGGTGAAGTAATGGCCATTGGCCGCACCTTCCAAGAGTCCATGCAAAAAGCACTGCGCGGCCTCGAAGTGGGTGTTTCAGGCTTTGACCCCATCCTCGACGTTGAAGATGAAAACGCCTCTGCGGTATTAAGGCATCAGCTCGCAGTAGCAGGCCCAGACCGTATCTGGTATCTCGCCGACGGTTTCCGTCAGGGCATGAGCGTCGACGAAATTTTTGAAGTCACCAAGGTAGACCGTTGGTTCCTAGTGCAGATCGAAGACATTATTAAAGACGAGATGCGCTTGCAGGGCACCGCCCTTAAAGACCTAACCAAAGAAGCCCTGTATCGCCTCAAGCGCAAAGGCTTTGCCGACCGTCGCCTAGCTGACGTATTAGGCTGCACCGAAACCGAGATGCGCGAAGTGCGCTACGGTTTTGACCTGCACCCCGTTTATAAGCGTGTCGACACCTGCGCCGCCGAATTCGCCACAGACACCGCGTACATGTACTCCACCTATGAAGAAGAGTGCGAAGCGCGCCCCAGCAACAAAGATAAGATAATGATCTTAGGTGGCGGCCCCAACAGAATTGGCCAAGGCATTGAATTTGATTACTGCTGTGTACACGCAGCACTCGCCATGCGCGAAGATGGTTATGAAACCATCATGGTCAACTGCAACCCAGAAACCGTGTCCACCGATTACGACACCTCAGATCGACTGTTCTTTGAACCCGTCACCCTAGAAGATGTACTAGAAATTGTGCGCTTAGAAAAGCCCAAAGGTGTGATCGTACAGTTTGGTGGCCAGACGCCACTCAAACTAGCTCGTGCCCTAGAAGCAGCCAATGTGCCCATTGTAGGTACCACCCCAGACGCCATCGACCGCGCCGAAGACCGCGAACGCTTCCAGAAAATGATCGACAAGCTCGGTCTGTTACAGCCACGCAACGCAACAGCACGCAGCCCCAACCAAGCCGTAGAGCTAGCCAAAGAAATTGGTTACCCACTGGTTGTGCGCCCATCCTATGTACTAGGTGGCCGCGCCATGGAAATCGTCTACAAAGAAGATGAACTGCGCCACTATATGAAGACCGCCGTAAAGGTGTCAGACGACAGCCCAGTGCTACTCGACTTCTTCCTGCCCAACGCCATCGAGATGGACGTAGACGCAGTGAGCGACGGCGAGCAAGTAGTGATCGGCGCCATCATGCAGCACATCGAGCAAGCCGGTATTCACTCCGGTGACTCCGCCTGTTCATTGCCGCCCTACAGCCTCAGCGAAGACATTCAAGATGACATGCGCGAAGTGTGCCGCAAGATGGCAGTAGAGCTCGGTGTGCGCGGACTCATGAACGTGCAGCTAGCATTGCAAGACGGCAAGATCTATGTCATCGAAGTTAACCCCCGTGCCTCGCGCACCGTGCCATTTGTATCAAAGTGCATCGGCGCTTCACTAGCCAAAGTAGCGGCTCGTTGCATGGTAGGCCAGACTCTTAAGTCACAGGACTTCACCAAAGAAATTATTCCCCCGTACTACAGCGTGAAAGAAGCCGTGTTCCCCTTTAATAAATTCCCCGGACTCGACCCCATACTTGGGCCAGAGATGAAGTCCACCGGCGAAGTAATGGGCGTAGGCGAAACCTTTGCTGAAGCCTATGGCAAAGCCGAGTTGGGCGCCAGCGACGAAATTCCCTCCAAGGGCACAGTGTTTATCAGTGTTCGTGAGCGTGACAAACACCAGCTTCCAGCCCTCGCCAAAAAGTTTGACGATCTAGGCTTCAAAATAGTCGCCACCAAAGGTTCGGCCGCCATTATCGAAGAGTCTGGTTGCCCAGTGCAGCTAGTCAACAAGGTACAAGAAGGCCGGCCCCATATTGTGGATATGATCAAGAGTGATAAGATTCAACTTATCGTCAACACCACAGAAGGGCGTCAGGCAATTTCTGACTCCTCAACCATACGCTCCAGTGCCGAACAGCATCGCGTTTATTACACCACCACCATGGCCGGTGGCAGTGCCGTTTGCCAAGCCCTAGGCTTTAGCCGATCGTTAGAGGGTGGCATAAAAGTGCGCAGCCTACAGTCGCTGCATAAAGGAATCATCTAATGCAAAAAGATGTCATGACAGTAGAGGGCGAAGCCGCCCTACGCACAGAATTAGAA